>ERZ1026850.295-NODE-295-length-32726-cov-6.905910_pt1 | contig 32726 bp, 33 predicted proteins | sample MGYA00380155_ERZ1026850 | MGnify/ENA primary metagenome ERZ1026850 (study PRJEB33269, sample SAMEA4719791) | human gut metagenome | biome: human-associated habitat; feature: organic feature; material: feces | place: Cameroon | collected 2013-10 ... | reverse complement strand
TGCAAAGCAGAATTTACCTTTGCAAAGTGGAATTCACTTTTGCAACTCACCTTTTATATACTTTAGGTAAAGTGAATTATTTGCAGAGTTTATCCTCGTCTTCAAGTATTTTTTCATAGATTGGGAAGCAGTCGAATGTAGCAAAATAATCGCTTGGAGTCTCTGCACGACGAATCATATCAAAGCTTCCATCCTCACGAAGAAGAATCTCTGCTGATTTCAGTTTACCATTATAGTTATAGCCCATGGCAAATCCATGCGCTCCGGTATCATGAATCACAAGGAAATCACCTTTATCAATCTTTGGAAGATAACGGTCAATTGCAAATTTATCATTATTTTCACAAAGAGAACCTGTTACATCATAAAGATGATCACATGGCTGATCTTCTTTTCCCATAACAGTAATATGATGATAAGCACCATACATAGCCGGGCGCATAAGATTTACAGCACATGCATCTACACCGATGTATTCTTTATGAGTATGTTTCTCATGAATTGCTTTTGTAACCAGACAGCCGTATGGTCCCATCATAAAACGACCAAGTTCTGTATAAATAGCTACATCACCCATTCCGGCCGGTACAAGAACTTCTTCATAAACCTTACGAACACCCTCTCCGATCACACGAATATCATTTGGTGTCTGATCTGGTCTGTAAGGAATTCCAATTCCACCGGAAAGATTGATAAATCCGATATGAGCTCCTGTTTCCTTCTGAAGTTTTACAGCAAGTTCAAACATTACTTTGGCAAGCATCGGATAATATTCATTAGTCACCGTATTGCTTGCAAGAAATGCATGAATACCAAAGTTTTCAGCGCCTTTTGCTTTCAGAGTACGGAAAGCTTCAAAAATCTGGTCAGTTGTCATTCCATACTTGGCATCTCCAGGATTGTCCATAATATCATTGCTGATTTTAAACAGTCCGCCTGGATTATAACGGCAGCTGATTGTTTTCGGAATATAGCCTACTGCATTTTCTACTGCTTCGATGTGTGTGATATCATCAAGGTTGATAATTCCCCCGATTTCATTTGCATAACGAAACTCTGCTTCCGGCGTATCATTTGAAGAAAACATGATATCACCTTCTTTGCAGCCAATTGCTTTAGAAAGCATCAGTTCAGTCATAGAGGAACAGTCGCAGCCACATCCATATTCCTGAAGAATCTGGATCAGATACGGATTCGGTGTTGCTTTAACCGCAAAAAATTCTTTAAATCCTTTATTCCATGCAAATGCTTCCTTTAAAGCTTTTGCATTTTCACGAATTCCCTTCTCGTCATAGAGATGAAAAGGAGTTGGATATTTTTCATTGATTTCCTGAAGTTTTTCCAGTGTTACAAAAGGCTTTTTTTTCATAATAATTTTCTCCTCGTTGTTTTATATCTCCTCGTGTTGCATTTTATTTCACATGCTGGTGTGTAAACAGATGATCCTGGCAATATTCATAATTACCATTGCATTTAGAACAGAAACGGAATTCCAGGTTTGGATCATCCTTCTCTGTACGGCCACAGATTGCACATTTATGCTTGGTAATACCACCAGTCGCAGGATTCACTCTGCTCTGAGCCATTGCTTTCTTGAACGCTCTCCGTCGATGTACTTCCTTCGGGTTATATCGATGCATGTTTCTGTTACTGAAAAAGAACAGAACAAAATTCAGCAGAGAGGCCAGAATCGGAACTGCCATAACCCACAGACCAACCCTTACATATGAAATCATATTATAAACAATAATTGCACCATACACCCATGCCATCCATTTCATTTTGATCGGAATAACAAACCACAGAAGAATCTGCATGTCCGGGTAGCATGCCGCATAAGCAAGGAATACAGAAAGGCTGACATAATAGGTAGTAAAAACTCCACCACCGATCATATAAGTCATTCCATCGATCACAACAAATCCACCTGTAATAAAATAGGTAAGAAATGCTGCGATCAGCACAAAAAGAAGTCCCGAAAAAATATAAAGTGTATAACGGAAACTTCCCCAGGTACGTTCAAGAGAGGTACCGATCGGATAATAAAAAAACAGAATAGACACAGCAAATAACAGAAAATTCCCTGTGCTGGGCGGATAGATCACCCAGGTGACCAGACGCCAGATCTGTCCCTGCATGATTTTGGAAACATCCAGGCTCATCATATTGAGCAGAGACGGATTCATATAAGTAAGAAGATATCCGATCACATAGCAGATAATGACATACACTGTCAGATTCGGTATTCCTCCGTGTCTTCCAAATTTGCGTTCCAGTTTATCAATCCAATTCATAAAATCACTTCTTCTCCTTTTTCAGTTAATCATTACTGTTCGGAAAGATGAATATTTTGTCATCAGAAATATTTCTTCTTTGCAAGGTAAGCCGCTGCAACGATGCTGGCTGCGATTGAAAGCAGAATAACTACCAGAAATCCCCAGGTGGTGCTGGAAAATGGCATCCCGGATGGTGCAAGGTTCATACCATAAGCACTGAATATGATCGTCGGAATACTCATGACGATCGTGATCACAGAAAGAATCTTCATAACATCATTCAGATTATTTGAAATAACTGAAGCAAAAGCATCCATCATACTCTGTAAAATCCCACTGTAAATATTCGCCATTTCAATAGCCTGTGTATTTTCAATGATGACGTCTTCGAGGAGTTCTGTATCCTCCGGATATTTTTTGATGCTTTCCAGTTTGATCAGCTTCTCCAACACTGCTTCGTTGGACCTCAGCGATGTTGTAAAATACACCAGTGACTTTTCAAGTTCAAGAAGCTCTATCAGTTCCTGATTTCGCGGTGAATAATGAAGTTTTTCTTCTACCTGTTCACTTTTCTTATCGATAATTCGCAGATAACGCAGATACATACTGGAATTTCTGTATAGTATCTGAAGAATAAAACGCGTCTTCATATAAGTAAAGAAATTTCGTACACGCCCTTCCATAAATCTGGTAAGTACCTGTGTATCCTCCAGACATATCGTGAAGATCATCTTATCAGTAACTATAATTCCCAATGGAATTGTACCATACCAGTCTTTGTCATTTCGTTCCTCGATCATAGGAACATCCACCAGAATCAGAGTGTAATTATCTTCCACCTCAATACGTGACCGTTCCTCTTCATCCAGAGGAGCTCTCAGATCATCGACTTCTATCTGAAACTGCTCGGATACTTCAAATATCTCTGTTGCCGTCGGGTTCGTAAGAGCAATCCAGCAGCCATCCTGCGGTTCCTGAATTTCATGAATAGCTCCGTCTGATGTGCGAAACATTCTAACCACGAGTACACTCCCCCTCCACTCTCAAATTTGGCCATATGCTCAATTATAAAATGTGACTGTATTTTTGTCAATTCCAACCGAATTGTATTTAAAAAAAATTTACCTGATTTTTACTTTAAAGTGTCAGAGTGCATATTGTAGACTTTCTATATTTATTGTGTTAAAATGAATTCCAGTTAATAAGGGAGGACTCAGATTATGAATAAATCCAGCTTTGGTACACATTTTACCGTATCCACCTGGGGAGAATCTCATGGAAAAGCGCTTGGTGCTGTTGTAGATGGCTGCCCGGCAGGACTTTCTCTCTGTGAAGAAGATATTCAGAAATTTCTTGACCGACGTAAGCCAGGTCAAAGCCGTTATACTACTGCACGTAAAGAAGGGGATCTGGTTGAAATCCTTTCCGGTGTTTTTGAAGGAAAAACAACAGGGACACCTGTTTCTCTGATGGTAAGAAATACCGATCAGCGTTCCAGAGACTATGGAAACATTGCTTATTCTTATCGTCCAGGACATGCAGATTATACATTCGATGCAAAATATGGCTTCCGCGATTATCGTGGCGGTGGACGTTCATCAGGACGTGAAACTATTGGTCGCGTGGCAGCCGGAGCAATTGCATCAAAAATTCTTGATTCAATAGGAATCACCTTCTGTACCTATACAAAATCCATAGGACCGGTTTCTGTCACAGAATTTGTGCCGGAAGAAATTAATAACAATGCTTTTTATATGCCTGATGCAGAAGCAGCAAAACGTGCAGGGGCATACCTTGAAGAATGTATGAAAAATCAGGACAGTGCCGGCGGCGTGGTGGAATGCAGGATCACTGGTGTTCCTGCCGGTCTTGGAAATCCGGTTTTTGAAAAACTCGATGCAATGCTTGCACAGGCAGTCATGTCCATAGGTTCCGTCAAAGCCATAGAAATCGGGGATGGTACTCAGGTTGCTTATATGAAAGGATCAGATGACAATGACGGGTTTCATGCCATGAATGGTCAGATCACCAAAACAAGTAATCATGCCGGCGGAATCATGGGAGGAATCAGTGACGGAAACGAAATTATCCTGAGAGCTTATATTAAGCCTACCCCTTCTATCAGTCAGGCTCAGAACACTGTTACAGATCAGGCCGAAAACATCTCTCTTGAGATTCATGGCCGACATGATCCCGTGATTGTTCCAAGAGCTGTTGTTGTGGTTGAATCTATGTGTGCGCTTACCATTATCGATGCACTTTTTGCAAACATGACTTCCCGTCTTGATAAAATCCAGGAATTTTATAAAAATAATTGAATTTTTGAGGAACAAAAAATCCTGCCCAATGAGCAGGATTTTTTGTTTATATTATTTTATTCCTCATCCTCAGCGTTGTCTTCATCTTCATCTAAAACCGGCTGAAAGACTTCTGTATCATCCGGTACTGGCCAGATATGAATGCTGTTTGGAGTTTCAATCTTATGAGGCTTATCATTCATCATAATGATATTCTTCTCATAATCTACTTTGAATGTTGTAATTGAATTGCTTGCATGATTCGCAACTGCGATATGCTGATTATCCGGGAAGATAACAATATCCTTTGGATAGTCTCCACTGATCGGCAGAGTAAATTTCTTCTCAAGAAGACCTGTATCTGCATCAATCTCATACATGGAAACCGTGTTCTCACCGGCCGTTGTACAGAACAGATGCTTGCCATCCGGAGCAAGTGCAAGACCGGAAGCTGCATTATGGAAAGCATCTTTGTCATTTTCTTTTCTCAGAGTTGAAACACTCTGCAAAAGTTCAAATTCCGGATTATTTCCACTTCCGTCATAGCTGTACACCTTAATCTCGTTACTTAATTCAAAAAGAATATATGCATATTTTCCATCTGCACTGAAACGAATGATTCTCGGTCCGCTCTCTCTCGGACAACGGAGAATATCTACAAGTTCCAGTTTGTGACGTCTTTTATTGATACGATAAATCTTAACCTGATCGATTCCATTATCAACTGCACAAAGATATTTATTATCCGGTGTCGGACGCACACAGTTAACATGTGGGCGGAAATTACGTTCTGCAACGCTTCCAAGGCCCTTATGGAATACACCGTCCATAATACGTCCCAGACTTCCGTCTCTGTGTGTATGTACAACCGTAACCTTGCCATCATGATATCCAGCCACATAAAGATAACGGCCGTCTACATCTGTAGCGAGAAAACAACCTCTCATGCCATCAATTCCAACACTGTTGATACGAACAAGGTCTCCGTTCCTGTCACGCTTGAATACCGCAACACCCTCGTCCTCGATGGAATACAGATATTTGCCGTTTTTGGAAACTGCAGTGTGAGACGCATTGCTGACTTTGACTTCACTACGTTCGATCAGTTTGCCATTTTCTACGTCTACATCATAAACCTGAATGCCCTTGCTGGTTCCATGAGTGTATGTTCCCACATAGGCCACATATTTCTTGTCTCCCATTATACTGCCTCCTAAAATTCGATGAATATGTGCGAAATCTATATCCGCATTTGGTGCCCTAATTATAGCACAATCCATTTACAAGAACAAGTTGACTTTCTCTCCAGATTGTGTATTTTCTTACGTACTTAATATTTTTTTAGAATAACTCAGAAAAAAGAGACCTTCTTAAATAAAAGTCTCTTTTCTGATATTTGTATTATTTATCTGTAAAATAAGTGCGGATTTTATCCAGAGTCTCCTCCAGCACTTCATCTGAATGTGCTGTTGAAAGGAACATTGCCTCAAACTGGGATGGCGCCAGATGAACGCCCTCTTTCAGCATTGCAAGGAAATACTCTGCAAATGCTTTTGTGTCAGAAGACTTGGCTGAAGTATAATCTACGACTTCTTCCTTTGTAAAGAAAAGACTTCCGAGAGAAGAAACATGATTGATATGATATTCACTACCACTTTCTTTCAGAATTGTCTCAATTCCACCGTACAGTTTCTGTCCTTTTTCTTCAAGAATTTTGTATACTTCCAGATGAGCATACAGATATTTTAACTGTGTGAGGCCTGCTGCCATGGCAATTGGATTACCACTCAACGTGCCTGCCTGATATACCGGGCCCGCCGGTGAAACCATCTCCATGATTTCTTTTCTTCCACCATATGCACCAACCGGCATACCGGCTCCAATGATCTTACCATATGTAACCATATCCGGTGTTACACCGAAATATTCTGCTGCTCCGCCAAATGCAAGTCTGAATCCGGTAATAACCTCATCGAAGATCAGTAAAGTACCATGCTGGTCACAGAGAGTACGAAGTCCCTCAAGAAATCCCTTTTTCGGAGGTACGACACCCATATTGGCTGCAACAGGCTCCACGATTACAGCTGCAACCTGTCCTTCAGCCTGCTCAAGAAGAGTTCTGACGCTGTCAAGATCATTATAAGTAGCTGTCATAGTATCCTGTGTGCATCCCTTTGGAACACCGGCGCTGTCCGGAACACCACTTGTCATCACACCGGATCCGGCACTAACCAGCAGGGCATCACTGTGACCATGATAGCAGCCAGCAAATTTGATGATCTTATCTCTTCCGGTATAACCTCTGGCTGTACGGATAGCACTCATAACAGCTTCTGTACCTGAATTCACCATTCGCACCATCTCAACGTGAGGAAGATGCTCGCAGATAAATTCAGCCATTTCCACTTCAATCTCTGTAGCACATCCAAAGCTCAGGCCGTTTTCACATGCCTTAATGACGGATTCACGAATTTCAGGGAAGTTATGTCCGAGGATCATAGGACCCCATGAGTCAATATAATCCACATAACGGTTGCCGTCCACATCATAAATATAACACTTGTCGGCACGGCTGATAAATCTCGGTGCCATTCCGATCGCACCATAAGCCCTTACCGGACTGTTGACACCGCCCGGAATTCTCTTAACTGCACGTTTGAATAATTCTTCTGATCTGTCCATTAACCAATTCTCCCTTCATCAATGAAACGGGCAAGTTCTTTTGCATAATAGGTAAGATAAATATCAACTCCTGCACGGTAAGCACTTGCTGCCATTTCACAGACAATCTTTTCTTCATCGATCCATCCCATTTTTGCCGCTGCCTTAACCATAGCATATTCGCCGCTGACACTGTAGGCTGCGATCGGTACATTTGTAGCTTTTGAAACTTCTGAAACCATATCAAGATAAGACATTGCCGGTTTGATCATAATGATATCTGCACCTTCCTGAATATCTGTCAATGCTTCTTTCATACCTTCGCGACGATTATGGTAATCCATCTGATAGCTTTTACGATCACCAAATGACGGAGCAGAACCTGCGGCATCACGGAATGGACCATAAAAAGCAGATGCATATTTTACAGCATAAGACATGATCGGAGTTTCTTTATGTCCTGCTTTGTCCAGGCACTCACGAATAGCACGTACACGACCGTCCATCATATCAGAAGGAGCTACCATATCTGCTCCGGCTTCTACATGGGAAAGTGCTGTTCTGGAAAGCAGTTCCAGTGTTGCATCATTTTCAACATCATGACCGCAGAGTACACCACAGTGACCGTGAGATGTGTATTCACACATGCATACATCTGTAATGTAATAAAGATCCGGAAACTGTTTTTTTGCTTCACGAAGTGCTTTCTGAACGATACCATCTTTATCGTAAGCGCCGCTTCCTACTTCATCCTTGTGATCCGGAATTCCAAAAAGCATAATGCTGCTGACACCTGCTTTCTGCAAACGTTCCAGTTCATAAGGAAGTCTGTCTACACTATATCGAAACTGTCCTTCCATAGAAGGAATCTCTTCTTCAATCCCGCTTCCTTCCATAACAAAAAGTGGATAGATCAGTGATGATTTATCAATTCTTGTTTCTCTTACCATTTTGCGGAGTGTCTCACTTCCGCGAAGTCTTCTTGGTCTCTGAATCAGATCCATTGTTTCTGCACCTCTTCCTTATTTGTTTCCTTTTATTTTTATCTGTTTTTTATTTTAACAACAAGATCGATCAGAGAATCGATCGTTGCTTTTTCGGCCATATAGGTCTGCATCTTATAGGCATCTGCTGCCGCCTTTGTCTGTTTGCCGATACAGGCTGCGGTAACATGGGAATAGTCTGAGAGCCCGGTGGTCTCAACAAATCCTTTTACTGTGGAAGCACTTGTGAATACCACACAGTCAATAGAATTATTCTGTATTTCCTGATCAACATGGATCAGACTGCTGCTTTCATATACAGTATCATACGTTGGAATATCTGTAACCAGCCCTTCATGTTCTTCCAGAATCTTTACCAGATTCTGATTTCCTTTTCTTGCCCTGGGCAAAAGAACTTTTTCGCCTGGTTCCAGGTGTTCTGCAAGTGCTGCGCCAAGAGAATCACCATCATATACTTCTGGAATCAGATCAACAAGAATTCCTCTGTCTTCAAGAATTTTGGCTGTTCCCTGACCAATTGCTGCAATTCGTGCACCTGCCAGACTGCGGATATCCCTGTGTGCTTTTTTCATTTCACTGAAAAATATTTCCGCGCCTGTCGGACTGGTAAATACGATCCACTGATACGTATCAATCTGTTCAAATGCACTCTGAAGCTCTGACTGGTCTTCCAGCGCAACCGTTCTGATTGAAGGAAGTTCGAGAACCTCGGCACCTTTTCTTCGAAGTTCATCTGCTGTTCTTGAACTACGTTCTTTAGGACGAGTCACAAGTACTTTCCAGCCTGCAAGCGGAAGCTGTTCATACCAGCCAAATTCATCTGCAAGACGACATACCTTTCCGACTACAATGATCGCAGGTGTCTCAATTCCCTGACGGTCTACTTCTTCTTTAAGAGTGGCAACAGTGGCAACTACCCGTTTCTGATCTGCGGTCGTTCCTTTTTGAAGAACTGCTGCCGGCATCGCAGGATCTATTCCTGCGTTAAGCAGCCCCATACAAATATCGGCAAGTGCTGCAATTCCCATCAGAAATACAAGCGTTCCTTTTGTTCTGACAAGTGCATTAAAGTCAATATCATATTCTTTGCCGGATCTTCTGTGACCTGTGATAATATGCACAGAAGAACAGAAATCTCTGTGTGTTACCGGAATCCCATTATATGCAGGCACTGCAATTGAGGAAGTCACTCCCGGAACAATTTCATAAGGAATATTGTTCACCGTCAGAAGTTCCAGTTCTTCTCCGCCACGTCCAAAAAGAAAAGGATCTCCACCTTTGAGTCTGACAACCTGATTTCCTTTCAGTGCTTCTTCAAGAAGGACCTGATTAATCTGCTCCTGCGGCATTGTATGATTATCTGCACGTTTACCAACATTGATCAGTCTGGCTTCGGATGGAACTTTTGCCAGAACTCCCTGACCAACAAGACTGTCATAGACAACCACATCTGCCTGCTGCAGTACTCCCATACCTTTTAGCGTGAAGAGTCCGATATCACCTGGTCCGGCTCCTACAAGCCATACTTTTCCTGTTTTCATAAAGACTCTCCTCCTGTGTGTTTTTCATATTTGTCAATCATCTGTTTTGCCAGTTTAATTCCCAGCTGTTCTGCCTCAGATTTTGCTCCGCGGATACTGTCTTTAAAATATCGGCCGTCACTTTCTCTGTAATAAAGTCCTCTGAGAAACAGTTCTTCTCCTTCTACTACACCGAATGCAGCAACAGGTGAAGAACAGCCACCATTAAGATATTTTACAAAAGCACGTTCTGCTGTACCGGTAATCCATGCATTTTCATCCCTGTATCCGTCAAGATACCCGTATTCCAGATCTCTTCGTCCCTGTACAGCAAGAATTCCCTGGCCTGCCGCCGGAAGAATCTCATCTTCTGAAAAATAACGGTGAATCCTGCTTTCCAGGCCAAGTCGCCTGAGGCCTGCCGCCGCAAGGATCAGTCCGGAATATTCTCCTGCATCAAGTTTACGCAGTCTGGTCTGAAGATTCCCACGGATACTTTTTACCTCCATTTCAGGATAAAGCTCTTTCAGTTGTAAGGTACGTCGAAGACTGGAACATCCCAACGGCTTTGATGTATCAAGACTGTCTGCATCTTTTGGAAGGACCAGAACATCACGCGGATCTTCTCTTAACGAAAATGCAAGAAGAGGAAGCTCCTGAGGTACTTCCATTGGCATATCCTTCAGACTGTGTACAGACAACATCGTTCTGCCATCCAGCAGTGCCCTGTCCAGTTCTTTTACGAAAAGTCCTTTTCCGCCGACTTTATCAAGTGTGCGGTCAAGGATTTTATCGCCTGTTGTTTTCATTGTAAGAATTTCAACATCCAGCTCAGGATGCTGTTTTTTTATGTAATCACGTACCATTTCACTTTGCAGCACTGCAAGCTGGCTTTCTCTGCTGCCAATGATCACTTTATCTGTCATGCTTGTCTTCGTCATCTGTTGCCTCCATTGCCTCCTGAATTGCCAGACGGACCTTTTTTGCCTTGCTGTGATCCAGTCCACTGGCAGTGATTCCGATAACCACTTCATCTTTCATATAAACACCCGGGAAATAAAAATCACATTTACTCTTATCATCTGCAACATTGACATAAATACCTTCTTCTTTGCAGACACGATAAATCTCATCATTCAATTTCCGGTCATTTGTCACTGCAAATACCATATACGCCATATTGAAATCAGATCGTTTTACCGGGCGTGTGATCAGATTGACATATCCGGTCTTACCAAGTTCCTGCAGCTCTGTGGTGGATTTTGGAGCGATCACAGTAATATTTCTTGTAAACTGTAATAATGTAGTGACCCGTCTGGTCGCAATTTTGCCACCACCGACCACAATGATCTTTTTGTCTGACAGGTCAATGAACATCGGAAAATATCGTTTATTCTTCATATACTTTCTCCAATCCTGCAACACATTCCAGAAAAGCATCCTGATTCAGACTGTCCCTCAGTCCGAAGATCATTTTGTTGACAACTTTGCCGGCAGCTGTATCTACAGCTTCCAGAAGATTAATCCTGTCTTCTTCCTGCATCGGTGTCTTTCTGAGTATTTTTTCGATACGCAGATTCAGATCCTGTACAGCCTCTGCTTTGATATCCTGAATCCTCGGGATCACATCACGGCCATCCAGCCACTGAAAAAATTCAGCCATCTGATCATTTACAATCGCTGCTGCTTTGATCAGACTTTTATTTGCCTCCGGTGATAATTTCTCAGTACGGAAGCTGTCCATATCATAAAGAGTAATATTATCTTTCTGACCAAGAGAAGGTTCAATATCTCTTGGCACAGCGAGATCAAGAAGAAGCAGTGGTTTGGAAACAGTAACATCCTGAAATAGTTCTTCCCGCAGCGTAAAGTTAGGACTGGCTGTTGCACTTACCACAACATCACAGTTTGGCAGGAAGTTCATGCGTTCACCATAATGAATGCGGCTGCATCCGATCGGAATGCTGACAATCCCACTTCGATACTGTCGTACAGTCACCGTTACATTGGCTCCTGCATCACGTAATGTCTGTGCTGCAACTTTACCCATTTCGCCATTTCCGATTACCATGCAGGTCTTCCCACGCATATCATATCCCTGTTCTTTCAGATGATTTACTGCCTGATGAATAACAGAAGGATTGCCGTGTGCCAGTGGCGCCTCTGTCTTGATCTTTTTGCCAGCTGTAACTGCCATCCGAAAAAGCACTTCCAGTACATTGTCTGTTGTAAAATGTTCTCTTGCAAGATTCAGTGCATCCTTAATCTGAGTCAGAATCTGATCCTCCCCGAGAATCTGGGATTTGAGGCCGCCTGCCAGATAAAAAAGATGTTCCACTGCCTCGCGGTCTGTCCTTGAAATAAAATAAGATTCATAAGAATCATCCTGTATATTCTTTAACTGGCAAAGGCACTGGTAAAGAGAAACCTCCTGTTCCTCTTCATGGCTTGCCCATATTTCAAGGCGATTGCATGTGGATAATATGATACATCCCTGTATCCCGGCCGTTTCTTTCAGTCGTTCCATTGCTTCACCGGCATTTTTCTTTGTAAACGCAAACAAAGCTCGGATATCTACGGGTGCTTTGTCGTGATCTATTCCTATCATGGATATTGTCATGATACTTTACTCCTTTATTTCCTCCTGTGTCTTTTTTGTAGAATATGTCATCTTTCCGATAAGTACTTACAAAAAAACATACTGTTTTAATGATAGTCTTTTGATCTCATAATGTCAATGAAATTCATTGGATTTTCGCAATAAAAAAGCGTAAAAAGCGTACCGGATTCCTTCATGGAAAAAAATCCGGTACATCTCTCTGTTGTGAGCGTTATTTGATTTTTATTATGATAGTATCTTTTATTTCTCAATCCACTTCCGAACAATTTCTTCACCTATATTAACTGCATGTGCAATCTTTTCTATCGAAAACCCCATTTCTTGAAGCATCAATGCTGTCTCTTTTGCTTTTCGCATTTCACCTTCTTCGACTCCGGCTTCAAATTCTGCTTTCCGAAGTTTCTTTTCTTCCTCTTCCTTGTCATACTCAAATATACTCATCGCGATAACCTCCATCCGATTCATCCTCAGAAATTCGGAAAGAATTCCTTCATGGATGCATTCGTTTACTGCACGCTCTACGGCTGCATCCAGTTCCATTTCTTTCGTGTAGTTTCGTACTTTTGTCACATATTGTGCATATTCTCTCAGAGTCTGGCACTGTTCCATGAGCTCACGGTTATGTCCTTCATTGATATTCAATGTGACCACCCTCAGTTCCAGATTTGGCTCTCCTGTATGATTCTCATATGCCTCTGACAACAGATTTTCCCATCGTTCTTTTTTCTTTTCGGTTCCGTTATAAAATACAATAAAATTCGGTGCCGGTATTTTCTGCAATGCTGATGAATAGAGAGATTTATGATCCACCAGTTTCTGATATTCACCTGCAATATAAAATAGATCCCTCAATGGCATGTTTGCATTGTATGTTGACTGATGCTCGTAAAGAAACAAGTTCGTATCAATAATAAACGCCAAATCATTCTTCATCCCCATGTAGATTGCATTTTCCAGTGTCACAATCTCCAGCTCTTCTGGATCTTCATATAGCGTTCCGTTGATTGCATTATAAAGCGATAACAGATTCTTTCGGTCCGAAAATAGCATCCGAAATACGGTGTCTTTGTATTTTTTGTTTGCGGTTAATGGTTTCTTTGTTGTCTTTCGGTTCTTTCTTTTTGCCATAGGCAGTACCTCCTGTTTTTCGCAGGAGCGTAAGAACGTGTCGTACTATTATATCTTATTCTCAGACTCCTGCTTTTTGATTTAATTGGATTTAAAAGCATGGATTTCTGAAATATTTTTAGAAAAAATAGACGGCAAAAGTGCCTTAGATCAAAGAGAAATATGCTTTGTTTTATAATAGCATCCTTTCTCTTGTAATTCTAGGTATTTCATTATTATTTTAATGCAAAAAAATATACCGGACCTCCTTATTTGGGAAATCCGGTATACACTGTTTTAATATTTATCTCAGTCGAGAAGACTCCACCTATTTCAGGTGGTAAGTAATGTTCGACTTGAATTGATTCTGACAGTTTCTCATTTTTCAAAAATCGAAGGTTCCTAAGGAAGTACCCTTAGATATCCTCAGATTACCCAGAAGTTATCTGTGCATACAACTTTCCTGTATGTTTCAAATCGGAACCATTTATTATGTAATTCAGATCTGTTTTCTGCGGTTGCTTTGCCGGCTTCTTCCAGGAATCTGTCGAGGTCTGCTTTGTTCTTCACCAGCAATGCCATTCCTCTTTCATCCACCACCGGAAGTCCCATGTAACGGTAATCTTCAATCTTCTGGATTTCTTCTACTTTTCCGTCACGGATCAGAACTGCTGCTCCATCCTCAACGGAAAGAATATCAAAATATTCCGGATATTTGAAGCTGTCACCGACAACCGGCACTTCGTCGCCAACATGATACGTTTTCTTTTCGGAACCGGCCTTGGACATCATCGCATTTTCAAGGTTGAAGTAAAATTCTTCAAATACATATCCACCCACTCTGACATCATCTTTTTCGAAATATGGTTTCTCTCCTTCATTTTCGACAGTCTCAAGTACACCACATGCAGAAGTCATATGGCTCACACGATCGATCAGAATCATCTCGCCGAGAGTTTTGTGTTTTTTGAATTCGTCAAGAACAATCTTCTCAGCCAGTTCAATCTCGCACAATGCAATTTCATTTTTCTCAATGTAATCTGCTTTGAGATGTTCTCCTGTATTTACATCGATCTTATATTTGATACTGCGGATAAATCCGGGAATTCTCTTTGTTCCGAGTTTAAGCAGATATTCTTTTCCAATCGTCAGCCTGCTGTCATCCATCCAGAGCAGAGTCGCCGTAAAGCTTTTTGCCACAGAAAGCTGTGCCTGATCTGTAAGAACGCAGCCACGGCTGACATCTACTTCCTTATCAAGCTGAATGGTAACTGCCTGACCTGTCACAGCTTCTTCTACGGAAGTACTTCCGTTCAGAAGAGATTTTACAGTTGCAGTCTCGTTGCTTGGAAGTGTAGTAATAGTCTGTCCGACTTTGATCTTCCCACTTTCAATCTGTCCCTGAAAACCACGGAATTCATGATTCGGACGGCAGACTCTCTGTACCGGCATATAAAATCCTGCTTCATCCTCTGTCTCTGTTACATCAACTGTTTCCAGATGATTCAGAAGAGTTTTGCCTGTATACCATGGCATATTTTCAGATTTCACGGTCACGTTGTCACCTTCCGTTGCACTGACTGGAACAATTACAACATCCTGAAGCCCAAGGCTCTGGGAAAGTTCATTGATGTCTTTAACGATCTCATTAAATCTTTCTTCGCTGTAGTCTGCAAGATCCATCTTATTAACAGCAAATACAAAGTGATGGATTCCCATCAGAGCACAGATACGACTGTGGCGTCTTGTCTGAACCAGAACTCCCTGTTTCGCATCAACAAGGATAATTGCAAGCTGTGCAAATGAAGCACCGACAGCCATGTTTCTTGTATATTCTTCATGTCCCGGTGTATCTGCAACAATGAAGCTTCTCTTATCAGTTGTAAAATAACGATAGGCAACATCAATGGTAATACCCTGTTCTCTCTCTGCCATCAGACCATCCAGAAGAAGTGAATAGTCGATTGCGCCGCCTCTGGATCCCACCTTACTGTCAAGGATCAGGGCCTTTTCCTGGTCTGCATAAAGCAGTTTTGAATCATAAAGGATATGTCCGATCAGTGTGGATTTTCCATCATCCACACTTCCACAGGTAATAAATTTCAGTAATCCGCTCATCTAGAAGTACCCCTCTCTCTTTCTCTTTTCCATGCTGGCTGCACCGCCGTCTGAATCAATGATTCGGCTGGTTCTTTCAGATTCCACAGAACTTAATGTCTCATCGATGATTGCATCAAGAGTATCTGCATCAGAAAGAATACCACCGGTCAGCGGATAGCATCCAAGAGTACGAAAACGTACTTTTTTCATTTCCGGTTTTTCACCAGGATTCAGACGCATACGCTCATCATCCACCATGATGATATTTCCGTCACGATATACTATCGGACGTTCTTTTGCAAAATAAAGAGGCACGATCGGAATATTTTCTCTTTTTATGTACTGCCAGATATCTTTTTCAGTCCAGTTGGAAATCGGGAAGACACGAATACTCTCGCCTTTGTTGATTTCTGTATTATAAAGCTTCCACATTTCCGGCCTCTGGTTTTTAGGATCCCATGCATGATTTTCATTGCGGAAAGAGAAAATTCTTTCTTTGGCACGACTCTTTTCCTCATCACGGCGCCCACCGCCGAATGCAGCGGTAAATCCGTATTTATTGAGAGCCTGTTTCAGAGCCTGTGTTTTCATAATATCAGTATAAGCGGATCCGTTGTCAAAAGGATTGATTCCCTGCTTCACACCATCTTCATTGATATATTCCAGCATTTCGATTCCAAGCTCTTTGGCTGTCTTGTCACGAAATTCAATCATTTCCCTGAATTTCCATGTTGTATTTACGTGTAGAAACGGGAAAGGTGGTTTTTCCGGATAAAAAGCTTTCAGTGCGAGATGAAGCATCACTGAGCTGTCTTTTCCGATAGAATAAAGCATAACAGGTTTTTCGCACTCTGCTGCCACTTCCCGGATAATATATATTGCTTCTGCTTCGAGTTCATCTAAATGTGATAATCCGCTCATAATTCTTCTCCTGTACTAATATTTATTGGAATTTCTCCGGTCAACACTGATGACCAGTTCACTGCCGTCAGATTTGGTGATGTTCCAGTTAAGAAGATCCCCTTTCTGAGTAACGTTCATGGTTCCACCCATGCCGCCGATGTCTGCGCCAAGATAAAATTCAATAGCACCTGCTTTGCATTCCTTTACGCATGAAACGCAGCCCCAGCAGTTTTTCGGATATTTCATGATTGCTTTTTTATCAATGATCTGAATCAGGGTACCAGGACATACTTCCTGACATTTTCCGCAGCCGACGCAGCGTTCTTTACGAATTCGTATGCTCATAAGTATCCCCCTTTACCAGATCCCTGAACAGAATATGGATCTTGCCGTCTTCCATTCTGGAATTTACATATTTTTCGAAATTCTGATCCGTTTCAGGATGATCAAGATTTTCATTGAATGAATGCCATCTGGTTTCTTTTCGATTCTTAAGATGTTCGATGAGCACCTGACAGACAAGCAGTCTTTCTTTTAATTCATATGCAAATAAAAGCTCATGCATATCTTCCGCGCCAACCTGATCTGCCAGTTCACTCAGACGCAGAATCTTTTCTTTTGCAAGTGTCAGCTGTTTCTCATTAAACTGATAGCTGCTGGTAATTCCACCGGCATATTCATCCATTACCTTCTGCATGGCCTCTTCCAGTTCGTCAATACAAAACAGACCATTTTTTCCGTTGCAGATCTTTTCGTAACCATCAATGATCATCTGTGCCTGCTTTTCAATTTCGGCTGTTTCTTCATTGTGTTTTTCTTTTAACTGCTCGATGATTGCCAGAGAGGCGATCTTGCCCTCTGCCAGAGCACCGGTAACATATTTCTGTGGACAACCTCCTGCCACATCACCGGCTGCATAAAGTCCATGAATAGTAGTTTCTCTTCTGGTATCAACCCAGAAACCACTGGCTGTATGACCTCCTACGATATATGGCTCGGTTCCCTGAATCTCTACATCCTGTTCACTCGGCATCCTTCCGCTTTCAATCCATTTTAATGTCTGGCTCGGTGCCATATTAAGATATGCCTTGAGAAGGTCCTGATCCTGTTCAGGAGTAATTCCGGAAGTTCTGAGATAACATGGACCATGTCCAAGCTGATTTTCTCTGACTGTGCCATAAACTCTCTGACTGGTGGTCAGGCCGTAAATATTTTCATAAATTTCACCTTTTGAGTTTACCTGTTTTGCCTGCACACCCTGTGCGATCGTTCCTGTCGGAGCAATCGTATCTTTACAGCGAAGTGCGATAAAACGCATCTCAAAGGTTGTCATCTCTGCACCTGAACGGATTCCCATTGCATAACCGGCTCCTGTATTGAATGGCGGATACCACATCTTATGTCTGGAAAATCCCGGATTGTTTGGTTTATAAAGTCCTGCTGCTCCACCTGTTGCGATCAGGACTGCCTTTGCATGGATCACATAGGCGGTTTCTTCCATGATAGAGAATCCGACAGCTCCGTAAACTCTTCCGTTTTCTGTAAGAAGATCTGTGATGTTTACGTAATTAAGGACCTCTACATGCTCACTTTTGTATACGGCATCTGCCAGAAGTGGCTTGAAATTTTCGCCATTGATCTTAATGTTACGATTTCCTCTTGCCACATAGTCTCCGTTTTCGTCCTTGAGGATCACAAGACCAAGCTTTTCCATATCTGCTGTTACTTCATTAAATTCTCTGGCTGCGCTCAGAAGAAGATCATTTCTTACAATTCCGGCAGCATCCCTGGTTGCATAATCTACGTAGTCCTGTGGTTTATGACCCTTAACAATGTAAGCATTGATCGCATTAACACCTGCTGCAAGACACCCGCTTCGTTTGATATTCGCTTTTTCTACAACAAGAACGGAAGCGCCAGAGTTTCTGCTGATGGTGAGTGCGGCATAACATCCTGCAGTGCCACCGCCTATGATCAGGACATCGGTATGTAAGTGTTTTACCTGTAAGTGTTTGCTCATATTTTTTCTTCCTGACTTTATTCTGTAATTTCGATCTCGTGGATCGCAACATTCTTTTCTTTATCGATTCCGAATGCTTTCAGAACCGGATTTCCTTCTTCCATAAGAGAAAGAATCAGATATTCTATCGTCGAATCAAATGCCAGACGTTTGTCTTCTTCAGATGGACGCGAAGGAGATTCCGGATGAGAATGAAAGTTTCCGATGATTTTATATCCGTTTGCTCTGGCATCCTTGACTGCTGCAAACTGTTCTTTTGGATCCATGGAAAAATGTTCTCTGCTGGCATCCAGATTTGTAAGTAGATAAACTCTGGTGACAGTAATTTCTTCATTTTCTTTTATTCCTGCAAGAAGACCGCATGATTCATTTGGAAGACCTGCGATACAGTGCTCCAGGATGGTGTCGTAGTCTGATTTTTTTAAATATAATTTCATAATAAAAGTTCCTCTAATAACTGCGTGTACATGATAAACAATTCACCGAAGGCAGCGAGAGCGTGTCTTCGATGAAATATTTGATCACGCACACGTGAGGTTATAAAAATTTACATATGCATATCACATTCAGCCTGTTCGTAGTCGATCAGCTTGGTGATCGTAGGATGGTCACCGCAAACCGGACAGTCATGATTCTTTGGAAGCTTGATCGTACGGAAAGTCATGCTCAGTGCATCATAGGTAAGAAGTTTTCCTGTAAGAAGTTCCCCTTTTCCAATGATATATTTAATAGCTTCCATTGCCTGAAGGCTTCCGATCACTCCGCCCATGGCTCCGATTACTCCGGCCTGTTTGCAGGTCGGTACAGCATCCTTCGGCGGCGGATCCTTAAATACACATCTGTAGCATGGTCCTTCTCCCGGAACATATGTCATCAGCTGGCCCTTGAAACGAATGATACCGGCATGGCAAAATGGTTTTCCTGCCATTACACATGCATCATTGATCAGGAATTTTGCCGGGAAATTATCTGTTCCATCAATGATAAAATCATAATCCTTGATGATATCCATGATATTTTCAGATGTAATAAATTTGCGGTATGTATTAACTTTGACATCAGGATTAATTGCCTGCATAGTTTCTTTTGCAGATTTCACTTTGGCTTTTCCTAGATCTGCTGTGGTATGGATGACCTGTCTCTGGAGGTTGGAAAGATCTACATCATCTGCATCTGCAATTCCAATGGTTCCAACACCGGCTGCCGCAAGATACATAGACACTGGAGCACCAAGCCCGCCTGCACCGATAACCAGCACTTTTGCATTCAGAAGCTTCTTCTGACCTTTGGCGCCAACCTCTTTGAGAATAATATGGCGTGAATAACGCTCTAACTGCTCATTTGTAAATGACATTATCTTGCTCCTCCTCCCATGAAGTACAGAAATTCAATTTCGTCACCATCTTTTACTTCAGTAGAATCAAAGGCTCCGCTTTCTATAAATTCGTCGTTAATGGTCACTGTAACATACTGTGGTGTCTCCACATCTTCCTTCTCGATCAGTTCCTTAACGGTAAGTCCTTCCGGGTATTCTTTCTTTTCTCCTGCCACTTTGATAAACATACTTCTCTTCTCCTTTTATTTCAAAAATTGTAATTCTTTCAGATAAATTCTTCAAATAATGCTTCAATTTCTTCTGGTTCTTTCAGACCGATGACTTTTCCCTTCTGCTCTCCGTTTACAAAGCAGATAACGGTCGGAGCAGACATGACTTTATATTCTTCTGCCAGTGTTTTGTCGTAATTTACGTTGACTTTGTAGATGTAGAGGACATCTTCATTTTCGTCTTCGATATCCCCGAGAATGCCTGCCATCTGCTTGCATGGGATACAGGTATCAGAATAAAAATCGACCAGAACCGGTTTGTCAGCCTTCAGTACTTTTTCTTCAAAGTTCTCTGCATTGATTCTCAGTGCCATATCATTCATCCTCCACTTTCCGGACGATCAGGGTAAATGTCTCATCCCCGTTATCTTCAAGTTTCAGAATCTGATGCCCTTCTTCTTTAATACTTCTCGGCACATTCTGTACCGGTTCTCCATTATTCATACGAACTGCAAGAATCTGTCCGTCATCCAGTTCTTCCAGTGCAACCTTAGCCTTAACAAAAGTTACCGGGCAGACAACATCCGTAATATCAACAGTTTCATCAATTTTATAATCAGCCATCATAAGCTCCTTTCAGTACTTCGTACAGTTTTTCTTCTCCCTCCCGGTCAATTGTGAACTTGAAACGCTCACCGGCTTTTGCATGATCGGCAAAAAACTGGATTGCTGCATCCGTTACACGAAACAGCTGTTCTTCGGAAGTGATCAGCGGAAGAAATTCTTTTCCTTTGCTGATATGATTTCCAAAAGTACCTCCAAATGATACAAGGAAAGCTTCGTTTACATCCCATGCATCTACCGGACAGGATTTGGCACATCTGCCACAGTAATTACATTTTTCATTGTCGATGATCAGTTTATCATCCTGGAAGGAAATTGCCTCTTCACGGCATGCTTTTTCACATACACCGCAGTGAATACATGCATCTTCTTTCCAGCTGATCTGAGCTGCTCCCTTGATTCCGACATCATTTTCTTCTGCCTTAAGGCAATTGTTCTGACATCCGGTAACACCAAATTTGAATTTATGAGGAAGCTCGCGTCCGAAATATCTTTCGTTCAGTTTTACTGCAATATCATAGCTGTCAATATTTCCACTCGGACAGACTGCATTGCCCTGGCAGGCTGTTACTGTACGGACTCTCGGTCCGCATACACCTGGCCGGCATCCACCTTCTGCCAGATCAGCGGTAACATCCTCAATATCATTTAATTTAATAAAAGGAATTTCAACACCCTGTCTTGAAGTAAGATGAACATATCCATCTCCATATTTTTCAGCAACTTCTGCAATCTTTTTCAGATTTTCTGCAGTAAGAGCACCGCCAACACAGGCAAGCCTGAGTGAAAAATTATTTTTCTGTTTCTGTCGCATAAATCCACCTTTTTTTAAGGTTGCATAATCAACTTTTGCCATATTCTTCGTCTCCTTCTATTACTCTTCTGAAATCTTCTTTCAGATCTTCAATATCTTCAATTCCTACACTGATTCGTATCATATCATCATAAACTCCGGAGAGTTCCTTTTCTTCCTGTGAAAGATGTGCTGCAATGGTACTTGACGGATGAATCACCAGTGTTCTTGTATCACCGATATTCGATACCAGCAATGGGATTTTCAATTCATTCAATAATCGAAAAGCTCTTTCCTTGCTTCCTGTTCTTAGTGTGATGATTGCACCAAAACCTCCATGAAACTGTCTGTCTGCAATTTCGTGGTATGGATGCTCCTTAAGTCCAGGATAAGAAACGCTGATGCCATGTCCAAGTTTATTCAGGAATTCCGCCAGCTCCATAGCATTGCTGCAGTGCCTCTGCATTCGAAGCCCAAGTGTTTCAAGACCAAGGCCATTAAGAAACGCATTTTGTGGTGCCAGACAGGCTCCAATACTGCGAAACAGTCCATTTCTCAATTTTGCCAGATAAGCAAATGGTCCGAACTTTTTAAATTCCGCCATCCCCGGATATTTTTTTTCATCCCATTTGAATTTCCCACCACTGATCAGTACACCACTGATTGCATCACTGCTTCCGTTTATGTACTTAGAAGAGGAATGAATGACTACATCTGCGCCAAGCTTCAGCGGATTGATCAGGTATGGAGTAGCAACCGTATTATCCACCAGAAATGGAATTCCATGCTTATGTGCGATTTCAGCAACTCCGCAAATGTCTGTTACATCCAGCCTGGGATTTCCGATCGTTTCAGCAAATACAGCCCTGGTAGAAGATGTAATGGCTGCTTCAAAAGCTTCAGGTGTGTTTTCACGTACATAAACCGTCTGAACTCCATATGCTTTAAGTTCATCCAGAAGTTCCACTGTTCCGCCGTAAAGACCTGCAGCGGCAACAACCTGATCTCCACTCTGAAGAATATTCATCAGTGCCATACTCAATGCTGCCATACCAGACGAACATGCCACACTTCCAATTCCACTCTCCAGCTTCGTCATCCTTTTTTCAAATGCCTCGATCGTCGGGTTATTTATCCTTGTATAAGAATACCCTGCCATCTTGTTAGCAAAAATCTTTTCAAGTTCTTCTGCTGTATCATGACGGAATGCACTGGACTGGTAAATCGGTACCTGTGTCGCGCCGTAAGGATTGGTTCCTTCCGTCCCATGAAGCAAAATCGTGTTAAAACCGTATTCTTTCATTCCTGTGCTCCTTTGATTTCCTTTCGTTTGTGATGGTATTACTATATACCTATAAACATACCATGTCAATAGGTAATATATGTTTTTTCCATTTTTTTCAAAAAAAAGAACAGAAGCTATCTGTGTCGACAACTCTGTTCTTTTATCTGCTCAGATTACATAATCTCCCACATCGGAATTTTTTTCCAGAATATCCTCCAGGGTGATCCCGTCAAAATATTCATTGATCATTTTGTAAAAACCCTCCCACATCTGCAGTGTTTTGCAGGTCGCTGCTCTTTCACACTGATTTGGATGGTCATCCAGGCAGGCAACCGGGGCTAAAGATCCTTCTGTAACTCTCAGAATGCTTCCGATCGTATACTCAGCCGGTGATTTCATAAGACGATATCCTCCGCCTTTTCCGCGAAGAGCTTTGACAAATTTCTGTTTACTCAGAACAGACACGATCGATTCCAGATATTTCTCGGAAATCTCCTGTCTCTTGGCTATATCCATCAATGGTATATATTCACCGTTATTATGCTCTGCAAGATCCAGCATGACACGGATCGCATAACGTCCTCTTGTTGATATTTTCATGTAAATCCCTCCATATACCTATTATACTACGAGGTTATAGGGAAAACAAGTGACAATAAATCAGATCACAAGATAATCTTCTCTTGCTGAACTGTTCTCCAGTGCATATACGCTGTTCTCTTTTATTACAAAAAGGCGCTGCACAAATATATCCACTTTCTCCCCCTGATGAACCAGCGGCTCATCAAGACCTCTTCTTGCTGATAACAGTACTTCTCCTATTTTTAATTGTAATTCAAAATAACTGCCGCGAAACGCAACACGTTCAACCTCTGCTTCTGATGCTGAGCTTTTGTATTTCTGTACTTCATTCTGTCTGGTAACCTTAACAAATTCAGGACGGACAATTGCATATTCAGCACCCGGGATATCCTCAAAATACTGAAAGATATGATAATTTCTGACTGTGGCAGCCTGTCCGAAAAAGGAAGCACTGAAAGCAGTTTCCGGACTCTGATATACTTCTACAGGACTTCCCTTCTGTTCGATATGTCCTCTGTTTGTAATAATGATCTCGTCAGCCACCTCTATCGCTTCATCCTGATCATGCGTAACAAAAATACTCGTTATTCCCAGCTTTTCAATCATATCTTTCAGCCATGTTCGAAGCTCCTGGCGAATTTTCGCATCAATCGCAGCAAAAGGCTCGTCGAGGAGGAGCAGCTGCGGATTAGGTGCAAGTGCTCTTGCAAAAGCAACTCTTTGTCTCTGCCCTCCGGAAAGCTGGCTTGGATATCTTTTTTCCAGCCCCTTCAGGCCGATCAGCTCGATCAGTTCCATGACTCTTTTTTTGATATATGCTTTTTCTGCCTTTTGCACCTTCAGTCCAAATGCTATATTATCGTATACCGTCATGTATCGAAATAATGCATAACTCTGAAATACAAATCCAATACCTCGTTCACTTGCGGGTATATCATTGACTACTTTTCCATCTATAATGATCTCACCACTGTCAGGCTGTTCCAGTCCCGCGATCATACGCAGTATCGTTGTCTTTCCACTTCCGCTTGGTCCGAGCAGACCGATCAGCTTTCCTTTTTCGATTCCAAAAGAAACATGATCGGAAGCTTTGTAATCTCCAAAGGTTTTATTAATATCTTTTAATTCTACGTACATTATGCATCCTCCTTTTTGCCTTTGTTTTCCATGATGCTTCGTATGATCAGAAGAATAACTGCCATGATCACAAGAACAGATGATACTGCAAATGCAGGAACATACTGAAACTCATTAAACAAAATTTCGACATGAAGCGGAAGCGTATTTGTCAGCCCACGAAGATGTCCTGATAATACGGATACTGCTCCAAATTCTCCCATCGCTCTTGCTGTACACAGAACAATTCCATACAGAAGTGCCCATTTAATATGAGGGAATGTGATTTTGGAAAAAATAGTCCATCCTCCCGCTCCCATAAGTGCTGCCGCTTCTTCCTCATCTGTACCAATAGATTCCAGTACCGGAAGAAGTTCTCGGAACACAAATGGAAATGTTACAAATATTGTTGCAAGAATAATTCCGGGAACCGCAAATACAATCTGTATATTTGCTTTTTGCAGATAAGGATAAAGAACACTCTGTTTACCAAATATCAGCAGATAAATAAGACCCGCAATGATCGGTGATACTGTGACCGGGACATCGATCAGAGTAGTCAGAAGTTTTTTTCCTCTGAACTGAAATCTGGTCACCGCCCACGCAGCACACAATCCGAGAACTGTATTAAAAAGAACAGCCAGCACGGTTGCCTTAAGAGTAAGCATCAGTGCCGCGATGGTATAAGAATCCGTTACAGCTTCAACATATACCTGCCAGCCTTTTTTTAAAGATTCCGTAATTACTACAAGCAAAGGAAGAACCAGCATAACAAAAAGAAACAACAAGCTGATTCCGATCAGAAAATATTTTACCACCTTTGATTCCGTTTTATTATTCTCCATTATGAATTTCCTCTCAGTCTTTTTGAATTACGTGCCTGCATCAGATTCATCAGAAACAGAATAAGAAATGACGCAATCAGCATGACCAGTGCGATCGATGTGGCACTCTTATAATCAAATTCCTGTAATTCAGACATGATGATCAATGGTGTGATTTCTGTCTCATAAGGTCTGTTTCCTGCAATAAAAACAACACTTCCATATTCACCCAGGCATCGTCCGAATGCAAGTCCTGTACCTGTCAGGAGCGGTGGCAGGAGCTCTGGAAGAATAACTCTCCGAAAGATATATCCCTGCTTTGCTCCCATTACACGCGCAGCCTCTTCATAGGAACCATCCAGTTTTTCAAGAACAGGCTGAACTGCTCTCGCTACAAATGGGATTCCGACAAAGATCAGTGCGAATGTGATGCCCAGCCTGGTATATGCGATCTTAATACCAAATTTTGCAAAAAAGCTTCCGATCAGCCCCCGATCTGCTGTCAGAGATGTAAGAGAAATACCTGCCACAGCCGTCGGAAGTGCAAATGGGAGTTCTATCATACCATCCATAATTCTTTTACCGGGAAATTCATAACGCACCAGTACCCAGGCAAGAATGAGTCCCATTACTGCATTAATGAGAGATGCTCCTAATGCTGTGATAAAACTTACATAAAAACTGGATAATACTCGTTTTCTTGTTATGACTTCAATAAATTCTCTGAATCCCAGCTGCGAAGAATATACCACAAGTGACGCAAGTGGAATCAGAACAACAATGCTCAGCATAGTGATCGTCACACCCATTGTCAGTCCAAATCCAGGTATCACTCTTTTTTTACTTTTTTTCATAAACTTCACTCCTCGTCTTTTAGTTGCCGTAAATTTTGTCAAAAATTCCACCGTCTGCAAAATGCTTCTGCTGAACTTCCTGCCATCCCCCAAATTCATCGATAGTTTTTAATTCCATATTAAGGTCAAACACATTTCCATATTCTTTAAGAATTTTCTGATTTACCGGACGATAATAATTTTCCGCTGCAATTCTCTGTGCATCGTCAGAATACAGATAACTCAGATATTCTCTGGAAATCTCTTCTGTCTTGCGGTTCCGGGCCACCTCATCTACAACTGCCACCGATGGCTGAGCAAGTACACTGATGCTCGGAGTGATTATCTCGAATTCATCCGGATCATCCTTCACAGACAGATACGCTTCATTCTCCCATGCAATCAGAACATCTCCCTGTCCATTTTCAACAAAAGAGGTAGTTGCACTTCTTGCTCCTGAATCAAGTACCAGCACATTCTGATACAAATTTTTTATAAATGCTTCCATCTTTTCTTCCTGGTTATTATATTTTTTCTGTGCATATGCCCAGGCAGCCAGATAATTCCAGCGGGCTCCACCGGATGTTTTGGGATTCGGAGTGATCACTCCAACATCCTCACGAATCAGATCATCCCAGTCCTGAATATTCTTAGGATTTCCTTTTCTTACCAGAAATACAATTGTAGAAGTATAAGGAGCACTGTCATCCGGAAATTCATCTTTCCATCCTCTGTCTATCATTCCGGTGCTTTCGATTGCATCAATATCATATTCTAGTGCAAGTGTTACAACGTCCGCCGAAAGTCCGTTAACTACTTCAAGTGCCTGTTTTCCGGAACCTCCGTGTGACTGGATCACATCAACATCCTGTCCTGTCTTTTCTTTCCAGTGTTCTTTAAATATCTGATTATAGGACTCATATAATTCTCTTGTAGGATCATAAGAAACATTAATAATATGTATATTGGAACCTGCTCCTGCATCGTAAGAACAGACCCCTGCGAATACTGCAATTCCCAATGCAGCGCTGATACAGAGCTTTGTAAATTTCTTTTTTCTCATGCACGTCACTCCCTGATGTTTTTATTAACATATGTATTTGGTATGTTTTTCATTAATGGCATTATATACCAACAAACATACTTTTTAAATATGTTTATAAGAAAACGTTTGCACACGCAAGATCAGATGAAAAAAAGCAGCTGCCACCAATATGGTAACAACTGCTTAATCTACTCTGTTTTATTTCACATCATCATAGGTTTCGAGGAAATTATGTCTCACGCCATCCTGTTTATATCCAATGACTGTATTCAGGTTTACATTCTCAACGCTTCGGAAAATATTATATTCGATCACAGGATCCTTCTGAGCAAGTTCATGAATCAGTTCTTTGATCTCGGCTCGCTTTGATCCTTTTTCAGTACCGCCACAGGAAGCGCAATGCTCAGTGAAACGACATGCACACTGGATAAAATGCAGGTCATTATAATTGGCCCAGTGAATGATGTCGGCCTCTCGTATCAGATACAACGGGCGGATAAGCTCCATTCCTTCAAAGTTTGTACTGTGGAGCTTCGGCATCATTGTCTGTACCTGTGCCCCGTAGAGCATTCCCATCAGGATTGTTTCAATAACATCATCGTAATGATGTCCAAGTGCGATTTTGTTGCATCCGAGTTCTTTTGCCTTGCTGTAAAGATAGCCTCTTCTCATACGTGCACAGAGATAACACGGAGACTGTTCTTCAGATGCTACAATATTAAAAATATCTGATTCAAAAACAGTGATCGGAACGTTCAGGATCTTCGCATTATCCTTGATCGTCTGATAATTTATTTCATTATATCCCGGATTCATTACCAGAAAGACAACTTCAAAATTCTTCTTTCCATGGCGGGACAACTCCTGAAACAGTTTTGCCATAAGCATGGAATCCTTACCGCCGGAAATACAGACTGCTATTTTATCACCGTCCTGGACCAGCTCATACTCACGAATTGCTTTCGTAAAACGTCTCCAGATTGGTTTTCGGAATTTCTTGATGATACTGCGTTCAATATCCCTGGTTCGCTGCTCTGCCTCGTTATGATCTGCCATCAGTCTGGCAAGTTTGAGCTTGAGCCATGCACGATAACCATTTTTTACACTGTAGATTTCATATCCCTGCTCTGTCAGTTCTTCTGCAAGCTCTTCACTCTTCTGTCCTGTATAGCAGAGGAGATAAACGGGACAGTCTTTACGTATCTCGTCCATATGCTCTTCAAATTCTTCCCAGTAAATATTGACTGCTCCCGGATAAGTTTCCTTATCAAAATCTGCCCTGTCACGGATATCTATGATCTGTTTATCTCTGGTATCCTGTTCTAATTCTTCGATTGTTCTAATACACATGTCATTCTTCCTTATTATATTATTATATGAAGTCGGGGTCAAAAGCCCCCGACTATGATACCTACGGATTGTTACGTGCACTGCACTCCCACAATCCTACCCACTATTCGCATATCGTGTAGCTTACGCTTCACTTTTATGCTCATATTTGGGCGGGTCCCAAGGTCAGCCAACCACCTTTGTGCAAGCACAGGTGGTCTCTGACCTTTTGACCCTGATATCATTATATGCAGTAATCACTCCAGAAGCTCTCAGAAACATGCGAACAGCTGTTTCTTATCAGTAGTTTACCGGACAGTTCCATCCGTACCACTCCCGTATGACCACCCTTCATTCTGTCCAGAAGAAGATAGATTGCAAAACGCCCCATCTCTTCTCTCGGCAGAGCAACTGTTGTCAGCATTGGTTTCGTAAACTGCGCCTCTTCGATATTGTCACTGGCTATGATCGACGGGGTAAAATAAAGATTGCGGCATCTTCTGAGATATTTCAGCATACCAACTGCTGTAATGTCATTTGCACAGTAGATCCCGGTCGGACAGTCATCCGTTTTAAGAAGCTGTTCCATTGCCTCATATCCTTCCCGCTCTGTCTGATCTGTTTCCACAACATACTCTGGTATCATATCAAGATTATTCTTCTTTAATGTATCCATATAACCGATGTATCGATCCTCGTTTCTGCAGCTGCCCACATATCCGATGTTTCGATGTCCAAGCGCGATCAGGTGCTCGACAGCTGTTTCAGCGATTTTTTTTCCGTCACACAGAACCTCATCTACCTCATAATTTGTGGAATTCCGATTAACAGAGACAATACTGCGATATTTCTGCATCAGTTTTTTTAACACATCCGGATTACATCGTCCGATTATGATAAGCCCGTCTTTCTTTTCTTCTGTCTCAGTATACATGCGCTCGATGATCTGGTCAAGATTTTCTCTTCTGCATTTTCGATCATCAGAAAAAACAGGCATATACCAGACCTTGGAAAGAATACAGTTATGTTCATGAATTTCACTTTCCACCACTCTGAGCAACTCTGAAAAAAATGGATCCGTTCTGGATTCATCTGTTCGTGTCATAAGTACATTAATATACCAGATCCTGCTTTCTTTTGCCTGTGTTCCTTTTTTTAAATTACGCGCAGCTTCATTCGGAACATAATGCATCTCCATAGCAATGGACCAGACTTTTTCTCTTAATCCGGGAACAGAGCATTTATAATCCGGACGATTAAGGATACGTGATACAGTTGATATAGATACTCCTGCTTTTTCAGCAATCTTTTTAATTGACATGTGTATTTCCTCTCGTATAGTCAGCTTTACGTGCCAGAGAACAAAGGACCGGAGGCCAGAACAACTGTCTGAGCCTCCGGTCAATATTCAGATATAGTACATTTCCTGCTTATTATAATGATCGGAATAATATCCGCTCATCTGTTCCAAAGTCAGATTTGAAAGAATCTGATCGAGTTCCTGGTTGACGGAATCCACCACCAGTTTCTGAATCGTATCAGGGATTCCTTTGTAACTGTTATCAGCCACAACATCCTCATCTTCCAGGTGATAGTTGCCTTCCAGCGCTTCCACCACAGATGCAACCGTAATCTCGTCAGCAGCTTTTGCCAGATTATATCCTCCCTGGGAGCCTTTTACACTTTTCACAATGCCGGTTCTTCGGAACGTGGCAAATATGTGTTCCAGAAACTGCAGAGAAATACCATTTCTCTCAGCAATTGTCTTCAGGGCTACCGGCGTAGCAGATGGCTGAGCAGCCAGATCTACCAACGCTATGAGACCATATCTGGTTTTTTTACAGAATTTCAATTACTGGATAGCCTTGAAAGCTTCATCCAGATCCTGAATGATATCGTCGATATTTTCTGTTCCGATGGACAGACGAATCGTATTCGGTTTGATACCCTGATCCAGAAGTTCTTCCTCTGTGCACTGGCTGTGGGTGGTGGTTGCCGGATGAATAACCAGTGATTTAACATCTGCTACATTTGCAAGCAGTGAAAACAGTTCCAGATTGTCAATGAAATCTTTTGCAGTCTGTGCGTCTCCCTTGATCTCGAATGTGAAAATAGATCCTCCACCGTTCGGGAAATATTTGCTGTAAAGAGCTTTCTGACTTTCGTCATCTGTTACAGACGGATGATGGACTTTTTCTACCTGTGGATGATTATTCAGATACTGAACAACCTTCAGTGCATTTTCTACGTGACGTTCTACACGAAGAGACAGCGTCTCAAGTCCCTGAAGGAAGATAAAGGAACTTACCGGTGAAATAGTTGCTCCGGTGTCACGAAGAAGGATTGCACGGATTTTTGTAACAAAAGCAGCCGGTCCGCATGCTTTAGTAAAGCTGATTCCGTGATAACTCGGATTTGGCTCTGTCAGAGACGGGAATTTGCCAGAAGCTTCCCAGTCAAACTTTCCGCCTTCGATGATCACACCACCGATTGTAGTTCCATGACCACCGATAAATTTTGTTGCAGAATGAACTACGATGTCTGCCCCATATTCAATTGGTCTTACAAGATAAGGTGTCGCAAATGTGTTATCAACAACAAGTGGGATCTTATGTTTGTGTGCGATCTTAGCGCATGCTTCAACATCAACAACATCAGAATTCGGATTTCCGAGTGTTTCAATATAAAGAGCTTTTGTGTTTTCCTGAATTGCGTTCTCTACTTCTTCAAGATTGAATATATCAACAAATGTTGTTGTGATTCCATATGCCGGAAGTGTATGTTCGAGAAGGTTTGTTGTTCCTCCGTAAATATTCTTTGCTGCTACGATATGGTCTCCCTGCTGAGCAAGATTCTCGATCGTATATGTAATAGCAGCTGCACCGGAAGCTACTGCAAGCGCTGCTGTTCCACCTTCAAGAGCTGCAATTCTCTTTTCAAAAACATCTTCTGTCGGATTTGTAAGACGGCCGTAAATATTACCGGCATCAGCAAGTCCAAAACGTGCAGCTGCATGATCGCAGTTACGGAATACATAGGAAGAAGTCTGATAGATCGGAACTGCTCTTGCATCTGTAACCGGATCCGGCTGTTCCTGTCCTACATGAAGCTGAAGTGTTTCAAATTTGAATTTTCTGTTTTCTCTTGTAATTTTCTCACCCATAATCTTAATCCTCTTTTCTTTGTTTTGTATTTTATGTCTTTATATTTCTGTCGTTTATTCTGTGAACAATGTAGTTGAGTAATATCTGTCAGCGGTATCAGGAAGCAGTGCTATAATTGTCTTTCCTTTGTTTTCCGGACGTTTGGCAAGCTCAATTGCTGCATAAAGAGCTGCACCGGAGGAAATACCAACCAGAACGCCTTCTTTCTTGGCAAGAAGCTTTGCAGTTGTAAAGCATACTTCATTATCGACTGGTATGATCTCATCATAAATCTTTGTATTCAGAACCTTCGGAACAAATCCTGCGCCAATTCCCTGAATCTTGTGCGGACCACCCTTTCCTTCTGAAAGAACCGGAGAAGTTGCAGGTTCTACAGCTACAATTTTTATATCCGGATTCTGTTCTTTCAGATATTCACCTGTTCCGGTAAGAGTTCCACCTGTACCAACACCAGCTACAAAAATATCTACCTTTCCATCTGTGTCTTTCCAGATCTCAGGACCAGTAGTAGCTTTGTGTGCCGCCGGATTCGCCGGATTCACAAACTGTCCTGGAATATAGCTGTTCGGTATTTCTCTGGCAAGTTCATCTGCCTTTTCAATAGCGCCCTTCATACCTTTGGCACCCTCTGTGAGAACGAGTTCGGCACCATATGCCTTCAGGATGTTTCTGCGCTCGATACTCATGGTCTCAGGCATTGTAAGAATAATTCTGTATCCTTTTGCTGCTGCGATGGATGCAAGACCGATACCTGTGTTTCCAGATGTTGGTTCAATGATAACAGATCCTTCTTTCAGAAGTCCTCTGGCTTCTGCATCTTCGATCATTGCTTTTGCAATTCGATCTTTTACACTGCCGGCAGGATTGAAATATTCCAATTTTACAAGTATAGTTGCTTCCAGTCCAAGTTCTTTTTCTACATTTGCAACTTCAACCAGTGGTGTGTTTCCGATCAGTCCCAGTGTTCCTTTGTAAATGTTTGCCATAATGGTGCCGCCTTTCCTCTTTTATTTATAGATGTTTGTTTTTCTTATTAACATACCTCTTTGATATGTTTAGTATGTTATTCCTTTTTACC
>ERZ1026850.287-NODE-287-length-33182-cov-6.255260_pt1 | contig 33182 bp, 30 predicted proteins | sample MGYA00380155_ERZ1026850 | MGnify/ENA primary metagenome ERZ1026850 (study PRJEB33269, sample SAMEA4719791) | human gut metagenome | biome: human-associated habitat; feature: organic feature; material: feces | place: Cameroon | collected 2013-10 ... | reverse complement strand
CGTCGGCAGCGTCAGATGTGTATAAGAGACAGCCGTCGGGTTCAGACCCGAACCGTCCCTAGCCTTCATGAAGCACGGGATGCCCATAGACAAGATGTATCTGCTCAATTCAGAAGGAAACAAGCAGAGCGACGAAAGCGAGAGGATCATACGCGAGAAGCTATCGATGATTGGAATAGATACTGTAACGCTGTGCATTGATCCCCTGGACTTCGAACAGATTTACGATACGATGCTGTCCATTCTCGACAGAGAATCTGGTCTCAGGGATGCGAAATATTACATAAACTTCACAAACGGGACCAGAGTCATGAGCGTTGCAGTGGTAAGCGCCGCATTTCTGATGAACTCCGAACTGTATTATGTTCTAAACGAGGAGGACCATCCGGAACTCAATGCCGACCGTCTGATAAGGCATTACAACGTCTTCAACTTCCCCGACATAGGCTCGATAAAAGGTCCGCTGAAGGATGTGTTCTTGGCATTCTCCGGCAAAGAATTGGTTTACAACAGAAATCTGAAGATCATCACGGGGATGTCCCCATCAGGATTGCGCAGATACACGAAGAAGCTGGAAGAGATGGATCTCATAAGAGGTGAGAGGGACGGAAAGGAAACAATCTGGCATCTGACAGACCTCGGAAGTTCCGTACTGAAACGCCTCTACAAGCCGATAGACACCTCCTCTACAGACAAGGGATGGCTGTCGTCTAACAGCAAGAAAGATAATCCACCGAAAATCGCCTGATTAACCTTTTCAATAGTTCTTCGAGGTTTAAGGCAAATAGAATCTGAGTTGCCGTTATCTGCAAGACGCCATAAAGAAAGGCTGCCAAACAACTCTCGGAAACCACGCCTTGGGTGAAACGCCCGATTTGTCTATCTCGATGTATTGTGTATCTCCCTCGGCGCCATTCTCACGCTCCGAACGATCGGAGATTTCTGAACTATACGATGCACCATGCATACGGAACCTCCGGAATGGGAATAATGCCGATTCGCTCGGAACGTCGTTCCTCCTCGGATACGTTTTTATAAGGTCCGGAATCGAGCTCGGTATGAGGAAGATCCTGTACCACGAATCCCAACGCATGCTGCAGCCTTCAGGCGTCATCGGGATCACACTGCTGGTGTTCGTCATCGAAGCCCTCTCCATCCTGTCCTACCAGGGGATGCTGGACCTGGATAAGGGAACCGACGCGGTGGTGCTCAGCATCGTGACCGTCCTGATGGTAGCCATAGAGCTTCTGGCCCTTCTGCTCAGGATGGACGTGACCGTCACCGAAGGGGGTGTCCGCGTCAGGACGATAGGGACCCGCTACATGTCCAAGGAAGAGATCGAGAGGATAGAGATCCGCGACAAGGTCCGCGCTGTCCGCGAATACGGCGGATGGGGGATCAGGCTCTGGATCCACGGCGTCGGATACATCGCACCCGGGAGCAAGGGAGGGGTGGAGATCCGCCTATCGAACAGGAGGACGGGGATCCTGATATCCTCCCGCGACCCGGAGGCCCTATTCGAGGCGATCTCGGCGATCCTCCGAGGGAGGAGAGAGGATGAGCCCCAGCGAATGGAGCTTCTTCTCCCCCTCCCCATCCCTCGATTCGAAACCGGCGACCATGCGCCCGATGTCCTCGGACAGCTTCTGGACCTCTCTGTCCGTTCCGTAGACGGGGGCGGTCCAGAAGCCCATCGCATCCCTTGCATCCGCCTTTCCTGGGTTGGCCTCGGCATACGCCCTGAAGCGATTGGCGAATTCGATGCAGAACATCAGGAAGACATCTGCCATCTCGGAGTAGGTTATCCCCTCCTTCGGGATGCCGTCGGTTCCAGGCAACGCACCGGGATGGAGCGCATAGGTCTTCTCCACAGTGCCCCGCTTCTGCTTGTAATCCACGACATCCACCAGACCGCTTCTCTCCATCCTGGTCAGAAGGCGGTACATGGTGGAGCGGGGGATCTCAGGATTCCTATCACAGAGCTCCTTCACGGTGACGCGTTTGAGCCTGACGACATCCAACAGTATCCTGCTCGTGCGTGGGTCGACGAAGACCGCGATGAGCGTATCGTCCATGTTCTTGATCGCTCCTGCATGGGTGATATCGTCGCTCTCGACTGAAGCACGCTGCTCGGATCAGGCTCCCTTCCATCTCTTCAGAGCGGGAAATATCCGAGTGCAGTGGTCGCGCATCTGCTCCTCGGTCATGCCTGCATGGGGTGCGAGAGGAACGCAGAGTTCGATGAACTCCTCCATGGTGACATCCTGCAGGAACCTGCCGTTATCATAGCAGTATCTGCAGTAATCGGGATTCAGCGTTCCGTCGGAATTCGTTCCCAGAAGGGAATCGTTCGGCATCGGAATGGCGCAACTCTGGCAGAATCTGGTGCATCCGGCGTGTTCCATGATGATAAGTCCATTCCTTGCTATAAAAAGGCCGGGTACGGATGCATACGGATCCGCGAAAATGGGAACAATCGATGATCCCATCGGGAATGCGTCCCGATCACGACACCAGGTGGAAACAACCTGACTGACCGGATGCGACGATGATCTCGAATTCTTTGTTCATACGGGAATCGAATCCATAATCCGGAGGGCATGGGAGGATGTTGCCGACGATACCGGAGGGGATCATGTTGATCGGGATCGGGACCTTCTCCAGGATCATATCGATCACGGCATCCGTCGCTGAGAATGCGAATTTCCGGAGCTCTTCCGGGTCCATCTTCTCGGCGAACACAGGATCGATCTGCAGCTCATGAACATCCTCCTCTCCCAGAACGAGGCGGAAGCAGCAGATGCTGGTCCAGCTGCGGATGATCCTCAGGACGCCGTCATCCCACATGGCGATCCACCTGTCGTCCATGGATCTGGATGTGCGACCCCATTGCAGATGCCACCTGTCCTCCTATCCGAAGTCCCTTCTGTAATCGAAGCGTATCGGATCCCTTTCGAAATCGATGAGAGGCTCCTTCCAGTTGTATGAGGGGAGAGTCGAAGGGCAGTGCTCCATGATCGCCTGACACACTGTGAACTCTATTCCGTAGGGAGCCGCGAAGTGACGGTACAGCCTCCTTCCCTTCGAGACCATGGATAGACGTAATGTGATCCTTCCATGCTTGATGGACTCGGCTTCCGCCACGATCCTGTGTCCGGAATCCATCAGGCTCGCGATCGCCCTGTTGTCAACGCGAGGGATGTATCCTATGCGCTCCCCGCCGCGATAGACGGCCACGGCCGCATGATCGTGCTCATTGAGCGGCATCCTCCTGAGATCCAGGACGTCCCCCCCGACCTCCAGACCTTCGGTCAACCGCTCGAATCCATCGATGAACTGCGTCCCTGCGATCTCGGTGCGGATGATGAACGTGACCACATCGACATCGTTCTCGATGCAGAACGGTATCCCCAGCTCCCTGCTGATCCTCTCCACCTCGTCCTCGGAGATGACGGCTCCGCCGAACATCCATCCGACAGGCGGGTTGTAAATGGGCTATTCCGGAATCGCCTTGCTCACGATGGGGAATCGTGCCCGATGTATTAGGCGGTTGCCAACACGAAAAGGAACGCCGGAGCTATCGATACGAACGAACTGCCAGCCTCGGACCTTATAGGATCTGGATCCCCATCTGCCTCAAATCAAGGCCCCAGAACAGTAGGAGGCAGGACATACACGCCGTCATCCCGCAGATATGCCGCGTTCGTCATCCCGCAGATCACGCACATGAACTCGGGTGGCCGTCCGTGCTCCTGGTTGCGTATCTTCCTGTCCATCCTCAGCAGGGACTCTGCACCTTCGTCTATCTCATGGGCCCCGGTCTTCATTTCGAACGCACCCCATCTCCCGTCGGGCATCTCCACGACCGCATCGATCTCGTTTCCGTCCCCGTCACGGTAGTGCATCACCTTCCCTTCCGGCATCATCGCATACACATTGAGATCGTGCACACACAGTGCTTCGAAGAGGAATCCGAACGAGTTCAGATCGTTGAGGTACGATTCTACGTTCATCCCCAGAGCCGCAGCCGTAAGAGACGGATCCGCAAGATGCCTCTTGGGAGACTTCCCCACCCTTACCGAGGATCTCATATTCGGATTGAAGGCAGGTTGGAAATCCGTGAAATAGAGTCTTTCCAGAACGGAAAGATAGCCGTCTAACGTGTTATCGACAATCTGGAGGTCATCCTGGTTCTCCATCATGTCCCTCTTGAGGGCTTTCTTGGATGCAGTGGTGCTTTCGTTGCGTGCCAGAGAACGTATGAGGCGGAGCATCTTAGCGGGATTGCGATTCACCCCGTCGAGGGAAATATCGTTGTTCACCAAGGTCTCGATGTATCCTCTGGCTACCTCCAGCGAAGCATCGGTGGTAATGCCTCTGACCCCGGGCCATCCTCCATGAACAGTATAGTCGATCACATCCCTCAATTCCGCTTCCTGCGTAGAGAAGGAGAATTCAGGACGATCGAACAACCCCCTCAAGGATACCGAACCGTCGGAGAGCCCCCTTTCGAACAACGTCATGGTCCTCATGCGTAATTCCTTGATACGACCCGTACCGGAATGCACGAACCCATCCCTGTTCGGAGTGGTAGAGCCTGTGAGCACGAACATCCCCTTCCCCCCTACATCATCGATCCGATATCTGACCGCGTCCCAGATGCCTGGAACATCCTGCCATTCGTCGATCAACTGTGGCAGATCGCTCTTGAAAATGAGCATGGGGTCAGTCAAGGCCAACTTGCGGTTCTGATAATTCCCTTTCGGATCGGCTATAAGTATGGCACTGTTGCAGCAGTTGTATCCTGCCCAGGTCTTTCCACACCATTTGGGGCCGGTGATGCTGACGGCACCGAAGAGGGACAGACATCTTTCCAGTTCGTTGTCTATCATTCTTGGAACATAACCTTCCTTCCTCAGGGTCATAACTGAACAGCCTGTTGGACAGTATATAATGTTGATGATTTTTCGGACCGATTATTGACGTTTTTTCAGACCGATTATTGACGTTTTTTCAGATTTGTAGCAATCGCCCGCAATCTTCCTGTTGCATCACGAATGATGGAAGCTACACACTCCTCGCTATGATGGCTGGCCACGACATCACGGTCGTACCTTCGCCCAGCCTATCGAGCGGTCGCCGACACGGAAAGGAACACCTGCGAAGCAGGATAGAGAGAAATCGACGCCCCCGGGGGCAACGCCGGGGGCTGGAAAGCGTTTGTTGGAATCGTATTCAGGGTCGGAGGTTGTCCTTCAGATCCTTGAGGTCGTCCATCGTCTCCGCGATCTTCTTGCGGACGCCGCCCTTCCTCGTTGTCTTGGTCTTGGCGGCTCCGGCCCCGGCGTCGAGCTTCATCAGGAGCTCCTTCTCCTCCGGGGTGACCTTCTTGGGGATGTCGATGGACACGCGGACCATCAGGTCCCCTCTGGACGAGGAGTTCATCCTGGGAAGGCCCTTGCCTGCGATGCGCAGCACGGTGCCGACCGCCGTTCCGGCGGGGATCTTCAGCGCGACCGTCTCCCCTTCGAGCGTCCTGACCTTCTCCTCGCCTCCGAGCACGAGCTTCGGATAGGTGGTGGAGATGCCAGTCCACAGGTTGGAGCCGTCGCGGTCGAAGGTCTTCTCGGGCTTGACGTGGATCACGACATACAGGTCCCCTGCGGGACCGCCGTTGACGCCGGCGTTCCCTTCGCCCGATACCCTGAGCCTCATCCCGTCCTCGATCCCCTTGGGGATGTTGAGGGAGATCTTGGCCTCCTTGGTCACACGGCCGGATCCGCGGCACGAAGGGCAGCGCTCCTCGAACGTGGTTCCGCGTCCGCGGCAGTCGGGACAGTCCGTGACCGTCACCATGTTGCCGAACGGGCTCTTGGCGACCCTCTGGACCTGGCCCTGGCCTCCGCACGTCTTGCATGTGGTGACCTTTCCGCCCTTCCCTCCGGTTCCGTTGCATGCTTCGCAATTAACGGAATGGGGGATGTCCAGGTTGACCTTCTTCCCGCTGAGCACGTCGGAGAGGGTTATCTCCAGGTCGTAGCGGAGGGAGTCCCCCTGCTGGGGGGAGTTACGGGAGCGGCGCGAGCGTCCGCCCCCGAACATCCCTCCGAAGATGTCCCCGAAGATGTCGGAGATGTCGTCGGCCCTGGTGAAGTCGCTCCACGTGAACCCGTCCTGCCCGAAGGAGTTCTTCACACCCTCGTGGCCGTACTGGTCGTACAGCTTCCTCTTCTCCTCGTCCGACAGGATCTCGTACGCCTCGGAGATCTCCTTGAACTTGGCTTCCGCCACTTCCTTGGGCTCGGTGGAGACGTCGGGGTGGTACTTCTTCGCGAGGCTCCTGTAAGCCTTCTTGATGTCGTCCTGGGAGGCGTCCTTGGCGACCCCCAGGATCTCGTAGTAGTCCCTCGGCATCCACATTCGCCTCCGGAATCACTCGTCATCGACGATCTTGTAGTCGGCGTCGACGTAGCCGTCGTCGGATTTCTTCTCCTGCGACTGCTGCTGTCCGGCACCGGCCTGCTGCTGGGCGCCTCCGTTCTGGGCTCCCTGCTGCTGGGCCTCCTGGTAGATCCTCTGGCTGATGGGGGCCATGGCCTTCATGAGGGCGTCCATCTTGGACTTGATCTCGTCCACGTTGTCGCCCTTGTTGGCGGCCTCCAGATCCGAGATGGCCTGGTCGATCTCCATCCTCTCCTGCTGGGAGACCTTGTCTCCGAGCTCGTCGAGGGACTTGCGGACGGTGTAGACGGATGTCTCGGCCTGGTTGTGGACCTCGACCAGCTCCATCTTCTTCTTGTCCGCCTCGGAGTACTGCTCGGCCTGCTTGACCAGCTCGTCGATCTCCTCCTTGCTGAGCTTGTTGGAGGATGCGATGGTGATCTTCTGCTCCTTGCCGGTTCCCTTGTCCTTGGCGCTGACGTTGATGATGCCGTTCGCGTCGATGTCGAAGGTGACCTCGATCTGAGGCATTCCGCGGGGTGCGGGGGGTATCCCGTCGAGGACGAATCTGCCGAGCGAGGTGTTGTCGGCGGCCATGGGCCTCTCACCCTGGACGACGTTGATCTCCACGGAGGGCTGATTGTCGACCGCTGTGGAGAACACCTGCGACTTCTTGGTCGGGATCGTGGTGTTCCTGTCGATCAGCTTGGTCGCGACTCCTCCGAGGGTCTCGATTCCGAGGCTCAGCGGCGTGACATCGAGCAGCAGGACGTCCTTGACCTCTCCGGACAGGACGGCTCCCTGGATGGCAGCTCCCATGGAGACGCACTCCATCGGGTCGATTCCGCGCTGGATCTTCGGACCGACGATGGACTCGACGAAGTTCTGGACGATGGGCATCCTGGTCGGTCCTCCGACCATGATGATCTTGTCGATTTTGTCGGCCGAGAGCTTCGCGTCGGACATGGCCTGCTCGATGGGTCCCTTGCACCTGCTGACGATGGGCTCGACGAGCTCCTCCAGCTTGGCGCGGGTGAGGGTCTGGATCAGGTGCTTCGGACCGGATGCGTCGGATGCGATGAACGGGAGGTTGATCTCGGTCTGCATCGTGGTGGACAGCTCGATCTTGGCCTTCTCGCAGGCCTCGCGGACCCTCCAGAACGCCATGTTGTCCTTGGCGAGGTCGATGCCGGTCTCGTTCTGGAACTGGCCGATGACGTACTTAGTCAGGGCCTCGTCCATATCGGATCCTCCCAGCTGGGTATCTCCGGATGTGGACAGGACCTCGAAGACTCCGTCGCTGAAGTCCATGATGGTGACATCGAGGGTTCCTCCTCCGAGGTCGAAGACCATGATCTTCTGCTCCACGTCGGACTTGTCGAGACCGTATGCGAGAGCGGCCGCGGTGGGCTCGTTGATGATACGGACGACATCGAGTCCGGCGATGGCTCCGGCGTCCTTGGTCGCCTGCCTCTGGTTGTCGTTGAAGTACGCGGGAACGGTGATGACCGCCTTGTCGACGGTCTCGCCGATGTACGCCTCTGCGTCCTTCTTGATCTTCTGCAGTATGAACGCGGAGATCTGCTGAGGGGTGTACTCCTTTCCGAGAGCGGTGACCTTCTCGTTGGACCCCATCTTCCTCTTCACGTTCTTGATGGTGCCGTCGGGGTTGGTGACGGCCTGTCTCCTGGCGGGCTCTCCTACGAGCAGTTGCCCGTCCTTGGTGAATGCCACATAGGAGGGGAATGACTTCCCTCCGACGCTGGTCCCCTCGGCGCTGGGGATCATCGTGGGCCTTCCGCCCTCCATAACGGAGGCGGCGGAGTTGCTTGTTCCCAGATCTATTCCGATTATCCTTGACATTTCAATCACTCCTTGCTTTGATCCTCTTCAGCCGGCTCCTGCCCGGCCGCGGGGGCCTCCGGCGTCTCCTGCTCGGACGTCTGGGGCTCCTTCTTCTTCGTTACCTTCACTTTGGCGTATCTCAGGACCTTGCCGTTGAGGGAGTATCCCTTCTGGAACACCTCCGCGATCATGCCGTCCTCGTCGCCGTCCACGGTGCACAGTGCCTCGTGGTAGTTCGGGTCGAACTTCCCGTCTGCGGGGATCTCCTTGAGGCCGTTGGCCTCCAGGACCTTCATCAGGTTGCTTCTGACCCCCCTGACGCCCTGGGTGAGGACGTCGTCCGGCTGAGCGCTAGCGAGTGCCCTGTCGAGATCGTCGACGACCGTCAGCAGATCCTGGACGATGGACGCGCAGGCGTACTTCCTGTACTCCTCCGCCTCGCGCTGGGACCTCTTGCGGTAGTTGTCGAAGTCGGCCTGCAGACGACGGGCCGTATCGAGGTACTTGTCGGCCAGCTCCTTGGCTTCGGCCAGCTCCGACTCCATGTCCCTCTCGGGGGCCTCGACGGTCTCGTTCTCCTTCTCGACCTTGTCCTTCCTTACGGTCATAGGTTACGCCTTCTCAGTGGGTTCACAACGGGTTAATGAGGGGCCGGGGCCCCTCGGTTTGTTTTATCGTTTTCACTCGTCCATTCCGGGGGGCATTCCGCCCTCTCCGACCTGGGGTGCGGGGCTTCCCTTGGCGGCGATGACATCGTCGATCCTGAGGATCATGATGGCGGCGTCGGTCGCAGAGTTGATCGCCTGCTTTCCGATCCTGTAGGGCTCGATGACATTGAGCTTCTTCATGTCCTCGACCTTTCCGCTGTAGGGATTGAGTCCGGCGTACTTCTTGCCGGCCTTGTGCTGCTTCCTCATCTCGATGAGGACGTCGATGGGGTCCAGACCTGCGTTCTCGGCGAGGGTCCTGGGAATGCTCTCCATGGCGGACGCGTAGGCCTCGATGGCGATCTGCTCCCTTCCGCCGACGGATGCGGCGTAGTCGCGGAGCTGCATGGCGATCTCCATGGCGGTGGAACCTCCTCCGGTGACCATCATGCCGTCCTCGATGGCGACCCTGACGACGGACCAGGCGTCCACGAGGGACCTCTCGACCTCGTCCGCGACGTGCTTGGTGCCTCCGCGTACCATGATGGACACGGTCTTGGGCTCCTTGACGCCGGTGATGAAGGTCATCTCCTCGTCCTCGATCTTCTTGAGCTCGACGGTGTCGGCGTAGCCGAGGTCGTCGGCGGTCAGCTCGGAGATCTTGTTGATGATGTTGGCTCCGGTGGACCTGCCGAGCCTCTCCATGTCGGACTTCTTGACACGCCTGCAGGCGTAGATGCCCTCCTTGGCGAGGAAGTGCTGGGCGAGGTCGTCGATTCCCTTCTGGCAGAACACGACGTTGGCTCCGGACTCCTTGACCTTCTGGACCATGCTCTTCAGCATGTTCTCCTCTTCGGCGATGAACTGGTTGAGCTGGTTCGGGTCGGTGATCTGGATCTTGGCGTCGATCTCGGTCTTCTTGACCTCGAAGGGGGCATCGATCAGTGCGATCTTCGCGTTCTGGACGCTCTTGGGCATGCTGGGCTGGACGGGCTCCTTGTCGATGATCAGACCCTTGACGATGTAGGAGTTCTCCATGCTGGCACCCTCCTTCTTCACGGTCTGGATGTTCTTCAGGTCCACGGTGTAGTTGCCCTTCTTGTCCTTGTCGGCGACGGTCTTGACGGCGTCGACGACGAGGTCGGAGAACTGCTCTTTGGAAGCATTGACCTGCTTGGAGATCATGGCGGTCTGAGCGATCAGCTTGAGGGTCTCGGTGTCGTTGATGGAGACCTTCATGGAGGTGTCCTTGAGGACCTCCTGGGCCTTGGCGTTGGCCATCCTGTATCCTTTCGCGATGATGGTGGGGTGGACGTTGGCGTCGATCAGGTCCCTTGCCTTCTTCAGGAACTCTCCGGCGAGGACCACGCTGGTGGTGGTTCCGTCTCCGACCTCTGCGTCCTGGGTCTTGGCGACCTCGACGAGCATCTTGGCTGCGGGGTGCTGGACATCCATCTCCTTGAGGATGGTCACACCGTCGTTGGTGATGACGACATCTCCGACGGTGTCGACGAGCATCTTGTCCATTCCGCGGGGTCCCAGACTGCTCCTGACAGCATCGGAAATGGCCATAGCGGCTGCGATGTTGTTGAACTGAGCGTCTTTGCCCTTCTCTCTCTTGGTTCCTTCTCTCAGGATGATTACGGGTGCGTTGCCCATTCCCATATTCGTTCCTCCGAATCTTCCGCTATGCGGAATTCTAAGTCGGTTTATGTTAGAACTTCTATATAAGCATAGCACATCCATGAACAGCGGTTGGACGAGGAATCGGAAGGATGCGGATCGACGGTTCTCGCCTGCCCATGAGCCAATCGCGGATGTTGACCACGCGTATCCCGTCGATGTCGTCCAGGATGTATCTGTCGAAGGTTATGATCGTCTTCGGATAGTTGTCTCCTATATCACGGAACGGCCTGATCTCACGCTCCAGGGCCTCCGGGTTGGCCAGACTCATGCACACCTGATAATACGAGGGATTCCCGTTGGGGTCGGCGACGAAATCGATCTCCTTGTCTCCGACCGCGCACACGGCGACCTCCGCGCTACGATACTTCAACTCGCAGTACACCAGATTCTCCAGGATACCATCCAGGTCCTCCGGACGGAACGGGGCGAGATACGACCTTATCCCCAGATCCGACGCATAGAACTTGTCCGAAGTGCTCAGATACTCCTTTGTCTTCGAATCGATACGTTCGGAACGATAGATGAGGAACGCTTCCTCCAAGAACCCGAGATAATCCTCGACAGTCACATGACTGATGTCTATCCTCTTCGATTTCAGATAATCGGATGCTTTGCGAGGCGATGTGCGATCGCCGATATTCCTCATCACATACCTCAGAAGGTTGACGAGCCTGGCGGAGCCGCGAAGATTGTGGCGGCTCTCGACATCCCTCACGTACACCGTGTTGAAAACGCCGGCTATGACATCCGGAACTATCGCACGGGCAGGAGCGTCCATGAGCCTCGCTACGGCAGGCAGGCCTCCGTAACGAATGTACTCGTTCAACAGAACATCCTCGGCGACCCCCTTGCGGAAGATGGCATATTCCGAGAACGTCAGGGGCTGGACGTGAATCTCCACGGATCTCCCTGACAGCAGGGTGGCTATCTCTGATGAGAGCATCTGGGAATTGGACCCTGTTACATACACATCGGCATGGGCCTCGAATAAAGACAGTATCGATACCTCCCAATCCTCGACATTCTGGACCTCGTCGAAGAACAGGTATTTCCCGCGACCGGGGACGATGCGCGACATCACATAGTCTGTCAGCTCGCTATGATTCCTCGGAAGATCCGAGGAATCCTTGTCGAAGTCTATGGATAGGATGTCCTGCTCCGACACTCCACTGGATAAGAGCTCCTCTCTGAACGAACGAAGGATCGTGGTCTTGCCACACCGCCTGATGCCGGTGAGGACCTTGATGAAGGGTGTATCCTTGGCAGCACGGAGTTTCGCCGAGTAATGCTCCCGTGGGATGATGTTCCAATCCTCGATATCCGTCATATTGTAAAGTATATTTTACTATTTTATAATAATACCTAGTATGGTAAAATATAATTTACACTTTAAACATGACGCTTTCGAGTGATGGTATAGCCGAGACGTCCGAACCATGGCTGCATCAGACCCGGATTATCTCGGACCTCGCCCGATCCGTCTCGGAGATCGGTTCGGCCTCCGCCCTCCCCTGTCCGAAAAACCGGTCCTCGGTACATGAGGTCGCGGAGCACCGCAGGCTCCGCGATCCCCCTTGTACCTTCCATCTCGTCGAGCCCGACGAACAGGCCGATGGATGCGCATCCCTTGCAGGATCACTCGGACTCCTGCTCTAGGAGCAGCTTGTACCCGACGGGCATGACCTTGATGAACCTGGGCAGCTCGGAATCCCAGTTGCGGAGGATCTCCGCAGCCTTGGGCGAACCGGTCAGGTCCATATGCCTCTGGATGATCGATCTGAGCTCGTTGATGTCCTCCGCGGACTCCACGAGGGTCAGCTCCACCATGTCCATGTTGCAATGTCTGTCGAAGTCCCCGTCCTCGTCGTAGACGTATGCGATTCCGGCGGACATCCCGGCGGCGAAGTTCCTGCCGCACCTGCCGAGGACGACGACGCGCCCTCCGGTCATGTATTCGCAGCAGTGGTCCCCCGCGCCCTCGGCGACGGCGACGGCGCCGCTGTTCCTGACGCAGAACCTCTCGCCCACGGAGCCGTTGATGTACAGCTCTCCGGATGTAGCACCGTAGAGCAGCGTGTTGCCGGCGATGACGTTGCACTCGGGGATGTCCTCCCCGGGAGTCACGACGATCCGGCCTCCGGACAACCCCTTCCCGACATAATCGTTGGCGATGCCGTTGAGCCTGAATGTCACGCCCTTGGTGAGGAACGCGCCGAAGCTCTGTCCGGCCGCGCCGTTGAACGTCACGCGGATGGTGTCATCCGGCAGATCCAGCTCCCTGCGTGCCATCTCGCCTGCGAGCATGACCCCGACGGAACGGTTGACATTGGTGATCGGATACACGAGGTCGCATCCGCGGCCGGTGACCATGGAGTCCTCGGCGTCGGCTACGATCCTCTTGTCCAGGACCTCTCCGATGATATCGGGCTGGCCCGTCGTGCGCATCCTCTCGCCTTCGAACCTCACGAGCAGCGGGGACGGATCGAGATGGGACGCCTTGCCTTCTGCGGGCTTGTCGACGACGAGCAGGTCCGCACGGCCGATGATCTCGGAGAGGGACCTGAATCCCATCTCCGCGAGCCTCGAACGGACGTCCTCGGCCATGAGCCTCCAATACCTGATGATGTCGTCCTTGGTCCCTGCGAACCTCTTCCTCTTCTCGGGGTCCTGGGTGGCGATGCCCGCGGGACAGGTGTTGGTCTGGCACTTCCTGCACATGATGCATCCCATGGCGACCATGGGGGCCGTGGCGAAACCGAACTCCTCTGCTCCCAGCAGGGCTGCGATAACGACGTCGCGGCCTGTCTTGAACTGACCGTCCGCCTGGACGGAGACCCTTCCCCTGAGATTGTTGGCGACGAGGGCCTGCTGGACCTCGCACAGTCCGTTCTCCCAGGGCGAGCCTGCGTAGCGCAGGGAGGACAGCGGACTCGCTCCGGTCCCTCCGTCCCCTCCGCTGATCAGGATCATGTCCGCGCCGGCCTTGGCGACACCGGCGGCGACGGTCCCGACTCCGGCCTCGGAGACGAGCTTGACGCTCACCCTGGCGGTCGGATTGATGCACTTGAGGTCGTAGATCAGCTGCTTGAGGTCCTCGATCGAGTAGATGTCGTGGTGGGGCGGCGGCGAGATCAGGGTGATCCCCGGGATCGTGTGCCTGGTGGCGGCGATGACCTTGTCCACCTTGAATCCCATGAGCTGGCCGCCCTCTCCGGGCTTGGCGCCCTGGGCGACCTTGATCTGCAGCTCGTCGGCGTTGACGAGATACTTCGCGGTGACTCCGAACCTTCCGGATGCCACCTGCTTGACCGCCGAACGGACGTTCCTCCCGTCGGGTCCGACCCTGAACCTGGACGGATCCTCTCCGCCCTCCCCGGTGTTGCTCTGGGAGCCGATGGCGTTCATGGCCTCGGCCAGGGTCTCGTGGGCCTCCATGCTGATGGCTCCGAAGGAGATCGCACCGACCTCGAACCTCTTCATGATGGATTCCGCGGATTCGACCTCGTCGATGGGGACGGGGGTGCCCTTCTTCGTATCGAGGATGTCGCGCAGGAAGAACATCCTGCCATCCACATCATCGGCGAATACGCGGTAGTCCTCGGGGGATCCGCTCTTCGCGGCGGTCCTGAGCGCCTTGACGGCCTCGGGGCTCCAGCTGTGCCTCTCCCCTCCCTTCCTGTAGACGTAGACCCCTGCATCCTCCGCCATGGCATCCGCGCCTTCGACGGCGGCCTTGTGCATGGCGAGATACTCGGCGGCGATGTCGTCGAGCCCAATTCCGCAGCAGAGCGACTTGGTGTCGCCAAAGTACCTCTCGGCGACCCCTCTGTCGACTCCGATGGCCTCGAAGAGCCTGGAACCGCGGTAGGAGCGGATAGTGGCGATGCCCATCTTGGACATTATCTTCAGAAGGCCCTTGTCGATGGCCTTCAGATAGCTGGCCTCGGCGGTGTCCGCATCCATCTTGACACGGCCGGAATCGACCATGTCCTGGACCTCGGCGAGCGCCAGGTACGGATTGACGGCGTTGGCGCCGTATCCCACGAGCAGAGCGAAGTGCATGACGTCCCTCGGCTCTCCGGACTCCACGACCAATGCGGTCTGGAGCCTCTTCTTGACGCGGACCAGATGCTGATGCACCGCGGACAGTGCGAGCAGCGACGGCATCGCCGCTCTGGAATCCGAGACGGCACGGTCGGACAGGATGATGTAGGACGCGCCGGAATCGACGGCGGCCTCGGCCTGCCCGCAGAGCCTTCCGATCTCCGCTTCCAGGACCCCCTTCTCCCCGTCGGCGGGGAACGTGGTGTCGAGAGTGACCGCGCTGAATCCCCTGTAGCGGAGGTTCCTGAGCAGATCCAGCTCCCTGTTGGTGATGACGGGATGACGGGCCTTCACGACCTTGCAGTGCTTGGGCGTGGGGTCCAGGATGCTCTGGTGGACGGATCCGATGTATCCCGTGGTGGCCATGACCAGCTCCTCCCTGATCGGATCTATCGGAGGGTTGGTGACCTGGGCGAACATCTGCCTGAAGTAGCTGAACAGCGACTGGGGCCTGTCGGACATGACGGCGAGGGGCGCGTCGAAACCCGTGGAGCCTATCGGCTCCTTGCCTGTGGAGACCATGGGCTCCATCACGCGGACGACGTCCTCGGACGTGTATCCGAACTCGGCGAGGCTGCGCTTCAGGTCGGGCAAGGCACGGCCGACCTGCCTTCCCGAGGACAGCGCATCGAGCTCCAGACGGTTCTTCTCGAGCCAGTCGCGATACGGGTATGCAGAGGCGAGAGCCTCCTTGATCTCCTGGTCGCGGAGGATCCTTCCGGCCTTCGTATCGACCATGATCATCTTGCCGGGTCTGAGACGGCCGGTCTCCACGACGTCCTCGGGACGCATGGGGATGACTCCCGCCTCGGAGGCGAGGATCATCATGCCATCGGCCGTGACGGAGTATCTGGCAGGACGGAGCCCGTTCCTGTCCAGCATGCCTCCTGCCAGGGTGCCGTCCGTGAACATGACGGCGGCTGGGCCGTCCCAGGGCTCCATCAGTATGGAATGGTATTCGTAGTACGCCTTGAGGCTGTCCGGGATCGGATTCTTGTTGTTCCAGGACTCCGGGATCATGATCGACAGGGCGTTGGGCATGCTCTTGCCCGCCATGGTGAGGAACTCGAACACGTTGTCCAGGGTGGCGCTGTCGCTCATGCCCTGCTGCATGACCGGGAAGATCTCCTCGATGTTCGGGATCCTGTCGGTCTGCATGACGCTCTCGCGCGCCTGCATCCACGAGCGGTTGGCGCGGATGGTGTTTATCTCGCCGTTGTGGCAGAGCATCCTGAAGGGCTGCGCCAGCTTCCATGCGGGCATGGTGTTGGTGCTGAACCTGGAGTGGACCATGGCGATGGCGGACTCGAACAGCGGGTCCGACAGATCGAGGTAGTACGCACGGAGCTGCTCGGGCGTCAGCATGCCCTTGTAGACCATGGTGCGGGTGGAGAGCGAGCAAATGTAGAACTCGTCCTTCCCCTCGTGGTCCGAAGCAGCAATGCTGTTACTGACGACCTTGCGTATCCTATATAGCTTCCTCTCCAAGGTCTCCGGGGAATCGTAGGATGATGCGAACACCTGCACGATCCTCGGCTCGCCCTCCAATGCCATGGGCCCGGGGACGCTGTGGTCCACCGGCACCTCGCGCACGGCGATGACCTGCACCGCGAAGCGCTGGCAGACCGCCTTGAACAGTTCGAGGAAGCGGTCCGCGCAGGCTGCATCGCGAGGCAGGAAGAAGAGTCCGGTCCCGTACCTTCCGGCTTCCGGGACCGGTATTTTCTGCGATACGATGAACCTGTGGGGGATCTGCACCAGTATGCCTGCTCCGTCGCCGGTCTTGCCGTCGCCGTTCTCCGCACCCCTGTGCGCCATGTTCTCCAGCAGCCTGAGACCGATCTCCACCGTGCGGTGGGTCTTCTCGCCGTCCATGCTGACGGCCAGACCGACACCGCAACTGTCGCGGTCGTCTGCAGGATCGTAGAGTCCTCTAGATTCCATCGTATCGCTCTTCCGGGTGCTCCTTCAGCGGATGAAGAGCAGCTCTCTGTACTTGGGGAGGGGCCACATCTCGTCGTCCACGATCATCTCGAGAGCGTCGACATGCTGCCTGATCTCCTCGAGGTAGACGGTGATCTTGTCGTGGTAGCCGATGGCCTTGGCCCTCTCGTCCTCGAGCTGGTCCAGGGCATCGCACTCCTTCTCCATCTTCTCCGCCATCGTGCGGGCCTCGCTGCAGTGCATCGCGATGTCCTTGATGATGTGGATCTCGCTCTCCGCGACCTGGTCGAACTCCTTCTTGACGGTGAAGATCTCCTTCATCTTGGAGACGTTGTCCAGGAGGACGGATTGGTAGCGGGTCGCCACAGGCAGGATGTGGTTGGCGGTCAGGTCGGCGAGGACGCGGGCCTCGATCTCGATCTTCTTGGAGTAGATCTCCCAGCAGATCTCGGTCCTGGCCTTCATCTCGACGTCGGACATGACGCCGGTCTCCTTGTAGACGTTCAGGGACTGCTTGGACATGTAGGCGTCGTAGCACAGAGGAGCGGAGGTCTCGCAGTCGAGTCCGCGCTTCTTCGCTTCGGCCTTCCACTCGTCGGAGTATCCGTTCCCGTCGAAGCAGACCTTCTGACACTTCCTGTAGGTCTCCTTGGTCTCCTCCAGGAGGGCCTGGGTGACGGTCGCTCCGGCCGCGATCCTCTTGTCAACGGCCTCCTTGAACTGGGTGAGCTGGTATGCCACGATGGTGTTCAGAACGGTGACCGCGCTGGCGCAGTTGGCCGAGGAGCCGACGGCCCTGAACTCGAACCTGTTGCCGGTGAACGCGAACGGGGAGGTCCTGTTCCTGTCGGTGTTGTCGATCAGGAGCTCGGGGACCTGGGGGATGCCGAGACTGTACTTGCTCTTGCCCTTGATCTTGACCATGTCCTTGGAGTTGAGCAGCTCCTTGAAGGCGCCACTGACCTGGGTTCCGAGGAAGCAGGAGATGATCGCGGGGGGAGCCTCGTTGGCTCCGAGCCTGTGGGCGTTGCTGGCGGTCATGACGGACGCCTTCAGCAGAGCGTTGTTGTCGTAGACGGCCTTGAGCACGTTGGCCATGAACACGAGGAACCTGAGGTTCTCCTTGTTGCTCTTGCCGGGGGACATGAGTCCGATGCCGGACTCGGTTCCGAGGGACCAGTTGCAGTGCTTCCCGGATCCGTTGATGCCTGCGAAGGGCTTCTCGTGGAGGAGCACCTTGAATCCGTGCCTCTCCGCAGTGGTCTTCATCAGGGCCATGAGCTCCAGGTTGTGGTCGATGGCCAGGTTGGCCTGCTCGAAGACGGGGGCGATCTCGAACTGGTTCGGAGCGACCTCGTTGTGCCTGGTCTTGATGGGGATCCCGAGCTTGTACGCTCCGAACTCCAGGTCCTTCATGAACTCGAGGACCCTGTCGGGGATGCACCCGAAGTAGTGGTCCTCCAGCTGCTGGTTCCTGGCGGAGTTGTGGCCCACGAGGGTCCTCTCGGCCATGATGATGTCGGGGCGGAGCGCGTAGAGCGCCGCATCGACCAGGAAGTACTCCTGCTCCCACCCGAGGTAGGAGTAGACGGGGTCGTCCCTGATCCCGAAGTACTTCAGGACCTCCGCGGTCGCCTTGGCGACGGCGGTCTCGGACTTGAGCAGAGGCGCCTTGTAATCCAGCGCCTCGCCGGTGTATGAGATGAATACGGTAGGGATGCACAGGGTGTCCCCGAGGACGAATGCGGGGGACGAGGGGTCCCATGCAGTGTATCCGCGGGCCTCGAAGGTGTTCCTGAGGCCTCCGGACGGGAACGAGGATGCGTCGGGCTCCTGCTGGCAGAGGAGCTTTCCGGTGAACTCCTCGATGCTCTCGCCCTTTCCGTAGGGCTCCGCGAAGGAGTCGTGCTTCTCGGCGGTTCCGCCGGTCAGGGGCTGGAACCAGTGGGTGTAGTGGGTCGCACCCATGTCCATGGCCCAGCGCTTCATGCCGGCCGCGACCTGTTCGGCGACGTCCCTCTGGAGCGTGACACCCTGCTCGATCGACTCGTATACCTTCTGCCTGGTGTCGGCGGACAGGTACTTCCTCATGTTCTTCCTGTTGAACACGTTGCACCCGAAGTACTCGGAGGTTGCCGAGGCTGGGGGAACAGCTTCCACGGGGGGCCTCATGAAGGCCTCCTCGACGGCATCGAACCTTGTGTAGGTCATGCACCCGCATTCTGCGTATCTTGAATATAAACGTTGCGTATTTTTACGATGAAACGACATTTTATCGGCAAAGAATTAGACAAACATCTAATGGGATTGTCTTCAATGAGTTCGAATTCGACATTTGATCGTATCGCTGGGAAGGACTGTACATACGAGCACGGAGCCGTCGGGATAGAACCGCCGGCGGTTTCGAGGAAAGAACCTCGGTCGAGCCCGGAGGACAGGGCCCGACTCGAGGCATCCGGCAGGGATCGCCCCCGCCGATTTGTGTTATCACTCTAACGGAGACACGCCTACGAGGTACAGATCGTCCCCATACAGGACCATGCAGAGCCTGGAGTAGGAACTGAAGTACCCGGTTCCGTCCGCGGTCCACGTGTAGACCATCGAAGGCATCGGATCCTTGCCTCCGTAGAGGATCCCGTCCTTGTAGGTGGCGGTCATCATGTTCTTGATGTCGTCCCTGAGCGGATACGACAGCTCCCTCACGCCCGAGACCCCGACCGCATCCTCGGAGATGCGACCATCGGAATCTCCAATGAACATCACCGAGCCGTCCGACGAGATCGTGTTGCCGGACACACCGGAGTAGTCACCTTCCTTCACGATGCAGATGGAGCTCTGATCCTCGAAGGCGCACTGAATCACGATCCTGTCTCCGTCGCCCTTGATGAAGCCCGCTCCATCGAGGGATCCGGACTTGACGGTGACGAGCCGACCCTTCTGCTCCGACGCATCGACGGAGACCTCGAGGTCCTCGAGCTTCCCATCCATGACCTTGAATGAAGAGGCGATGAGGTCCACGAGAGGACCGGTGATCGCGGGGACGTCGCAGGACGCGGCCCCTCCGTCACGAGTCATGACGACCTCCGAGACGCTCTTCCCGGTCAGATCGAAGAAGTGCAGGGAATCGTCGCAGAGATAGAGCTGACGGAAGGTCCCCTTGTTCAAGGTCATCGCTTCGCAGCAGGATAGAGGGAACAGCCATTCCTTCACCGTTCCGGAGATCAGTCTGAGGCAACCCTTCTCCTCGGTGATGGAGACCTCCGCCCCCACCGGGATTAGCGGCTCCTCCGGAGCGGCCGGCATCCCGTCGGAGGACACGACGGTCCAGGTACCGAGCATGGATTCCTCTTCATCGTCCTGTCCGTACATCTGCCACGACACGAGCAGGACCAGCAATACCGCGACGAAGGCGATCGCCATCGTACGGATGTTTCCAGGCTTCATGAAGGAAGTACGGGTTACTCGGATATAACCACGGCAGATTCGGGTGCCCGACGCTCCAGATGCCCTCCGGGGTCCGGTACGCCCTATCCGAAAGCGATGCTTTAAGAAGCTCAAGGCAGGAGTTGTAAACCACCTTATCTACTTGCTCGATGATTCCCGTCATCAAGGGGAGAAGGATGGCATTCAAGCTGTTCAAGAACGGTGACGAGCTCTACGAGGAAAGCAAGGAGCTCATCAAGAGAGGCGAGTTCGCCAAAGCCCGCAGCACGCTGATGAAATCTATCGAGAAGGACGGCGGCGTCGACGATGTCGCCGCGGTGCAGGTCGCTCTCATCGACCTGAGCGACAAGCTCACCAGTGCATCCGCATACAGGAACCTGCTCGATGCTATCAACAAGCTATCGTCCGCCACCGAGGTCGAATTCGGATTGGACGTCCTCGACGTTTCCGAGATGAGAACGGAATGCGAGCTGACGATCAGGAAGATCGAGATCCTCAGCAACAGCTGCAAGGGATCCGCCCTCGTGCAGAAAGGGAAGGACCTCATCGCACTGGGCCAGGACTATCAGTCGCGGATCGGGGGGAGGCCCCTCGCGCTCATCGGGCTGTTCAAGAAGGACACCTCGATCACCGGGAACACGGAGTTCTACAATCTCATGGCCGCGGGATACGAGGCCATGGCCGACGGCGTCGTGTACGACGACCCCCGTCAGGCGGCCGAATACCAGCAGATCGCCGGAGGATACAGGCAGCAGAACGGTCAGTCCGCCGAGGAGAACATGCGCAGGGTCAGGGCGTACTCGTCCACCTGCACGTGCTGGATGTGCGGAAGGATCGCGACCGGGGAGGGGATACACTTCTACTCCGCTCCCGCTGACGTCTCGCCGTCCCTCAAGGACAACAGCACGACCGCCGCCAAATCCAGGGCCGACACCCAGCACATCTACATCTGCCGCGCATGCTACAGCGCGGTGTCCAACCGCTCGGACGAGATCTCCCAGCAGTACTACAACCAGGCGATGCAGCAGATGCAGGCCATGGAGGCGAGGCTCCAGGCGGAGATCGCCGCCCTCGAGAGCCAGATCGCATTCGCCAGGATGAGAAACTGATACCATGGACGAGATGGTCGAGCTGCGCTGCAAGTACTGCGGCGCACCGTTGGACAAGAAGGACATCGAGTCCGATTCCCCGTACGTCACGTGTCCGAGCTGCGGAACCACCCAGCAGCGTCTGGACGCGAAGAAATACATGGAACAGATGATGGGTCAGATCCAGAGCTGGATCTCCAGGACCATCCCGGGCGGGTTCACCCTGAGCCAGACCGAGAACGTCGACCCCATCGCCAGACACAGCATATTCATAAACAGCGTGAAGCCCAGCGTCGACGTGGAGATCAACGAGTACAGATTCGCTCTGAACGACGTCATCTCCAATCCGCTCATCGTGCTGCCGTTCAGCAAGGGCGAGCCCGCCAAGGCCTCGCGCACATCGACCGAGGCGTTCGAGTTCGATGCCAAGCTGAAGAGCGTCTCGCCCATGGCCGTGGACCAGGACTCCAAGGACTCCATCCACACCGGCGAGGGGATCGCGAACACCTACGCGATGATAGTGAACAACTCCAAGCTGCTGACGGACACCACCCCGGGCCGCTTCGCGCTGATGGCCAACAACTTCAGGGAGGCCGCCCAGTCCATCAGGAACGCCAAGGGGTTCGAGCCCCTGGCATCCAGGCTCCAGGCGCTCTCGAAGGTGTGCGCCGCATCGGACCTGGTCCTGAACGGCGACGCCCTCGGATGCTCGACGAAGATCGAGGAGGCAATGAGCGACCTGGAGAACGCCAAGACGGAGATCCTGAAATCGCCCCGCCTCGCCATGACGCTCCGTGCCATGGACATCGAGATCGGGCAGTGCAGGACCCTGAAGAACGTGGTAGACATGGTCAACACCGGCATGTCCAAGGACCCGCTCAAGATCCTGACGCTGATCACCAGCATCGCGGCCATCAAGTACCCGTCGAACCCCCAATGGGACAGGTTCCTCACCAAGGAGGACCGCGACTACGAGCTCTTCAAGTACGTGGAGCAGGCGGTCGCCGGCAAGAACGGAGAGACGCTCCCCATCTGCACCGGCGGAGGGGACGTGCTGTACCCGTTCTGGGATGTGGACCTGAAGTACAGCTTCACCACGGGCTCCCTGTTCTCCAAGAGATCGGTGGTCGTCTCCGAGGACCTGATGATCCCCGCCACGTTCCCGCTGAGCGGCGACGCCCTGTCGGATCCGAAGCGCGGACTCACCGACATCTTCGCGGCAGCTCCCGAAAGCTCCATAATGGAGAGGCTCAAAGGAGGGGAGCAGAGCATCAGCGGAGGCGCCGGGATCGGAAAGCTCGCGGACTCCGCGGCGGAGAACGGCCCCGGATCGAGGACCATCGTGCTCCCGCTCTGCACCAAGACCGAGGCGGAGAGGCTCGTCTCCCTGTACCTCGACCAGTGCGCCAAGACGCACTCCAAACTGAAACTCAGCAAACCCGTCGTCAAGAGGCTGGTGTACGTCCCCTGCGAATCATCGGGGAACGGCGTGAGACTCCCTGGCGCGTTCAAAGGAATGGAACCGGCCGTCGTCGGAACGATCGGCCTGGAAGGACTACTCAAGATATGAGGGATGAAATGACAGAAGACAAGGGAATTAAGCCCAGGACCTGGAACGCCATCGCTGCCGGGGCGCTCCTGATCTCGATCGCTCTCGGGATGATACTGTACTCGCAGACGGACAGCCTCCTGAGCGCGTTCGCCGTGATCCTGCTGGTCTTCGGCGCGTACACGGCCGCATCCAGCTTCGCCAGGAAGGGCAGGGAGGACAGCTTCGGGCCCTCGGATTCCGACGCCGCCCTCGCCGGAGGCGTCATCATCGCCGGCGTCGGCGCCACCTGTCTCGTGTGGGACTCCACCGGAGAGGTCGCCATCACCGTCGCGGTCCTCATCATAATCGTCGCAGTGGTCGGAATGGCCATGGCAGTGAAGAACAGGAACGTGTGAGCATGAGCATCGACGAGACTGTCAGATCGGAGATGAAGGAGAAGCTGTCCCTCACCGAGAGGGTGGCCCTCTACATCCCCGGATACAGAGGATACAGAGAGAAGAACCTCCGCAGGGAGGAGGACAGGGCCGTCAGGAACGAGGTCGCGAAGGCCCTCCAGGGCACCAAGGCGGAGCTCGGGACCATCCAGAGGGAGCTGGCGAGCCAGCCCGCCCTCATGATGGACATGGAGAGGATCAGGACCAAGGTAGACAGGTACGACGTCATGGTCAGGAAGGCCGTGAACGGGTACTCCGCGTTCCACGCGGCCGTGAAGATCGACGAATCAGACCTGAACGCCCTCGTGAAATGGGACGCCCAGCTGATCGACGACATCAAGCTGCTCAGGGAGGCCACCTCCGATCTGCTCAAGACCGCGGACCTCGGAGCCGAGGCCAAGGCGGAGATCCGCAACCTCGAGAGGGGCGTGGACGGCATGATCGAAGCGTACAACCAGAGGGAGTCCGTCATGAAGGGCTTCGCCGACGCGGCAGGGGAGTGATGACAGATGGGGAAGAGCAACGTGGTATTCTGGGAGAACCAGGGTCCCGACGACATCATATACGCCTACGAGCACGACGACCTGAGGACGCTGACGTCGGTCACCGTCCCGGAGCACGCCGTGGCGATCTTCGCAAGGGACGGACAGCTGACGGGCATCCTGGAGCCGGGAAGGCACATGATCACCTCCAGCAACATCCCCTGGCTGACCAAGCTGTACAACCTCGCCCTCGGGTACAAGGAGACCCCGTTCAAGGTGCAGATCATCTTCGTCTCGCTGAAGATGTTCAACGGGAAATGGGGCATCCGCTCGATGATCAAGGCGGCCCAGGGCTACGACGTCCCCATAACGCTGATGGCGAACGGGGACTACCAGTTCAGGATCAGCGACGTGTCCGTGTTCTACACCCAGGTGCTCGGAGGACTGAAGTCCTACACCACCGGCGATCTGAACGCCTTCATGAAGGGGTTCATCAACGAGCAGGTCACCCAGCAGCTGTCGAAGCAGTACTACATGGAGGTCTACGGAAGCCTCGAGAACGCATCCACAACGACCAAGGTCATGGTGGAGCAGTACTTCCTCCAGAGGGGTATCGAGCTCCTCTCGCTGAAGATCGCGGAGGTCAGGACCACCGACGAGGACCAGAAGAAGATCTTCGAGTACCTCCAGTTCAGCAGCGCCAACGGAGAGGCGTTCAAGAGATACGAGGTCATGGACAGGATGGCCGACGCCATAGGCAACTCCGAAGGTGGAGCGGCCATGGGAACCGGCATGCTCCTGTTCCCCCAGATGTATCAACAGCTCCAGCAGCAGCCCCTCTACGGGGTCCAGGCGCAGCAGCAGGCCGCGATGCAGCAACAGCAGACCCCCAAGGTCCTCTGCCCGTACTGCGGATCCCAGAACGAGTATCCCTACAGGTTCTGCAACAACTGCGGCAAGCCGTCGCCCCAGGCGCAGGCCCAGCAACCTCCCGCGCCTCAGCCTACGGGAGGAGCCGACCCGCCCAAGTTCAACAACTGCCCGTACTGCGGCCAGAACATCAGCGGTCTACCGAAGACCCCCAAGTTCTGCCCGTACTGCTCCGAGCAGCTGTACTGATACAAACCGCCGGGGATACCCCGGCATCTTCCTCTTCTCTCTATTGTTCGAACCCGGTACCGCCTGTATCCGTACCATTCATCCATCATTTTACGTTATTCGTATTTTTTCTACGAATCACGACACTATTTCTACGGATTCGACGAAATCAGAACAGAATTTACGAATTATACATCCAGCTCACGATAGCATTATATAGTTTGGTCGCACATGTCATAATCAGGAGGTAAGTAAGCATCGGTAAACGTAAAGTAATCCGGATCTGCGGCGAGAACTGTTTCGACGGAGTATGCGCGGAGAAAGACTGGTCGATAGGCACTTGTCTCCGGTGTGCGCGTTGATCGGTTCGCAAGACTCGACTGATGACCGCGACAAACCTTTTCGTTTTCGCACATAACATCTTGAAATCCTCTGAAAACGACTTGTAGACCTCCGAGGTTTAAACCCTCAAGGCCGGATCACCTACATACCTTCGATCCGGCCGCATTCTCCAAGATTATCGCCTCGGCCTGAATCGCGCTCCGATCATTCCAGAAGCGTATAGCCGATTTCTTCGACACGAGCTGCACGGTCACCGACCCCCGTCCTTGTTGAAATACAACGATATCGAGCCACCGCTTTGAAATGGGACTATTGACGCATGGAAGTGCGGCCCCAAGGTCCCATCATCACATCTTAGTTTGGAATTATGACAATTATTCATGTAATTTCAAACCAATCATGTCAGGATCAGATCGACCTTCCCCTCCAGATAGTCGATTATGTTGTAATGGACGATGCCGTCGTGCGACATGTCCAGCCTGTCCATAGACAATACGAATTTGGGGGAGCCGTCCCGGATGGGTGAGAATGCGCCGAACTCCCGATCGACGGTATCCTTCTCCGCCATCAGGTATGCCACTTGAATGAAGCACTTCTTTCCATCCTTTATAGCGATGAAATCCACCTCACTCCTGTAGGTCTCGCCCACATACACCTCGTATCCTCTGGAGATCAGCTCTTGATACACCAGGGTTTCCAGGAAATATGTATCCCTTATGTCGATGGAATTGGTGTTAATGAAGGTCATACCGTTGTCCAAAGCGTAATATTTGGCCACCGAATTCATGACCTCCTTCCCAGAAATGTTGTATTTCTTCACACCTTTGATCAGAAAAGCCTTCTCCAACCTCTCCAAATAGTTGTATACCGTCTGCACCGAGATGTAATCCTCGGAATCGTGGACCTTGTTGAGATAATCCACCACATTCTGTGCTGAGAATCTGGAACCGCTATTCGCCAATGCAAACGAGGCCACGCGTCTGAGCTTCTCTGCTGTACGTTCGTTGCTCCTTTTTAGAAGATCCTTTCTGAGTATCGAATTGAAAAGATCCCGCAGATACTCGCGCACTGCACTCTCGGACGGCTGCTGGAAACGCTGAGGATATCCACCCATGCGGAGATAGTCGTAGAAGGCCCTGTCATCCGGAACCTTGCCGGACAACTCCAGATATTGCTGCGCCTCCCGGTAAGTGAACGGCTGTATGAGGAACTCTTTAGTCCTCCCCACGAGCAATGTGGACAGATCCCCGGATAGCAATTCGCTGTTGCTGCCTGTTATGAAGATCGAGCAATCATACTTCGACTTGAATGAGGCGATTGCCTTCTCAAAATGATTGACATGCTGTATCTCGTCGAAGAACAGGTAGTATCTCCCTTTCCCGATTCTTTCCTTGATGTGATTGTTGAGGTCCGAGGCGTCCTTGATGCTGTCGTAATCCATATCCTCGAAGTTGATGGAGATCTTGTGCTCTTCATCTGCATCGATCTCATCCTTCACAGCGTTGAGTATGACGGATTTTCCCGCACGCCTGGGCCCGACTATGACCTTGACGATGTCCATCTCGTAGTAGGGTCTGATTCTTTCCAGATACTTTTCACGGATTAAGAGTCCCTCGGATGGCATGTATGATTATTAGTTTGAAATTATTAAAATAATTCGTGGAATTTCAAAATAACAGCATGACGGGCCGAGATGGGATGGTGCATTCCGACCGTCATCTGTGATATACATCCGCATCATCCGGAGCATCACCGGGATCGGGAACTGACATGGAACTGGTCGTAAAGCACTTCACCGAGCTGAGCAGGGACGAGCTGTACGAGATCTACAGGCTGCGCGTATCGGTCTTCATCGTGGAGCAGAACTGCCCCTATCAGGACATAGGCGAGGAGGACAGGTCCGCATACCACCTCTGGCTGGAAGACGATGACGGAATCGTCGCCTATGCGCGCGTGCTTCCCGCCGGGGTGCTGTTCGACGAACCCTCCGTCGGCCGCGTCATATCCGTGAAACGCAGGCTCGGCTACGGAAGCATCATCGTGGAGGAAGGGAAGAAGGTGGCCATGGAGCGCTTCGGCGCATCCACGATCGTCGTCGAGGCCCAGGTCTACGCCCGCACCCTCTATGAGAAGGCCGGGTTCAGGCAGGTGTCCGACATGTTCCTGGAGGACGGCATCCCCCACATCATGATGCGCTTCGAATCGTGACATCCAGGAGTCCGTATTCTCCGGAGAGTACGGAGACGTCCCACAACCTTTTTTTCATGGGCAGACAGTCACAGGTCGATGAAAGAGCTCAGAGACTACGTCGCGGAGATCCCGGACTTCCCCAAGGAGGGCATAATCTTCAGAGACGTCACCACCATCCTCAGCGATGCCGACGGACTCCACATGGCCGTGGACGGCCTCATCGATATGATGAAGGACATCGACTTCGACCTCGTCGTCGGATCGGAATCCAGGGGTTTCATCTTCGGCGCCCCCGTCGCCTATGCGATGCACAAGGGATTCATCCTCGTCAGGAAGAAGGGGAAGCTCCCCAGGGAGACCATCTCCGAAACCTACGACCTCGAGTACGGGTCCGCCACCCTCGAGATGCACAAGGATGCCATCAAGCCCGGTCAGAAGGTAGTCATCATCGACGACCTCATCGCCACCGGCGGCACGACCGAGGCCATCGTGAAGATGGTCGAGCGCGAAGGCGGGGACATCGTGAAGATCGGATTCGTTATGGAGCTCGCCGGACTGAAAGGAAGGGAGAAGCTGTCCAAGTACGACGTCGACTCCCTCATCATCTACGAGGGCAACTGATGAGGATCGTCTGCAGCGCCATCAGGGACGGCTGGTTCGGCGACGAGTACGGCGCCAAAGGGACATGCTTCGTCAACGGCATGCCCGCCCTGTCCCCGGGATTCGAGATACTCGATGCCCCTGAAGGAACAGAGAGCTTCGCCGTCGTCATGGACGACTACGATGCCGTCAGCGCAAGCGGGTTCAACTGGATCCACTGGCTGATCTCCGACCTAAGGACCGCGAAGGTCGAGGAGGGCGCATCTCACCACAATCCCCCGTTCACCGAGGGATCCAACAGCTGGTTCAGCAAGCTGGGGGACCTCACGAGGGAGCAGGCCACCGGATACGGTGGCCCCGCGCCTCCCAACGGGGTGCACAGGTACACCCTGAAGGTTTTCGCCCTGGACACCGTTCTGGACCTCCCGAGCGGATTCGGGATGAACGACCTGTACTTCGCCATGGACGGGCACGTGCTGGCACACTGCAAAGCCATCGGCAGATACCAGTGAAACGAGAAGGCGGCCCTGCCGGGAATCGAACCCGGATTGTCAGTTCCGAAGTCTGACGGGCTATCCGCTACCCCACAGGGCCCGACCTTCCATACCCAAGGCCGATATTAGTGTGTTGGGGGTTCTTTAGCTCTGAGGGTTGAAATGATTCCAAGGGCGCTGGATAAAATGTATATCCCGCCTGACGGATTCGCGCCCCATGGCCAAGGTGATCATGAACCACGGGGCCGGCGGGGAGCTAATGCAGCAGTTCCTCGGCGACCATATCACGAAGCATTTCCCGAAGATGGGTGCCGAAGTCCCACTCGATTCAATGGACGATTCGGCCGTCGTGGACGACGTGGTGTTCACCATAGACGGGCACACCGTGAAGCCCCTGTTCTTCCCCGGAGGGGACATCGGAAGGATCTCGGTCGCGGGCACCGTCAACGACATCTCCGTCATGGGAGCGACCCCTCTCGCACTGGCATGCTCGGTGGTCATCGAGGAGGGCTTGGACATCGACATCGTCGACAAGGTCATGGACTCCATGGGGAGGACGGCGACCGAAGCAGGTGTCCCCATAGCCACCGGCGACACCAAGGTCGTCGAATCGGGCGCCGTGGACCAGATGATCATGTCCACCTCCGCCATCGGCAAGAGGTCCCCGTACCTCGATTCCGACATGGCCAAGGCCGCGGAGTACAGGAAGGTCGATCACCGCTGGTGCACCGACTCCAACGTCAGGCCCGGGGATGCCATCATCGTCAGCGGATACATGGGGGACCACGGCGTGGCCCTGCTGTCCTTCCGCGAGGGCTACGGCTTCGAGAGCGAGGTCCAGAGCGATGTCGCTCCCCTCAACAGGATGATCGCCGAGGGACTGAAGGCCGGAGGGATCGTGGCCATGAAGGACCCCACCCGGGGAGGCCTCGCCAACACCCTCAATGAGTGGTGCGGCAAGTCCCACATCGGCATGGACATCGACTATGCCTCCATCCCCCTGAGGGACGGCGTCGTCAACGCCTGCGAGCTACTGGGAATCGATCCGCTGAGCATCGGCAACGAAGGGAAGTGCGTCATCGGCGTCGTCCCCGAGATGGCGGAGGAGGTCCTGAAGGCGATCAGATCCACTCCGGAAGGAAGGAACGCCGCCATCATCGGCCATGCCGTTGACGGTCCCGAGAGGGTCGTCATGAGGACCGAGGTGGGCGGAAGGCGCATCCTCGAGGCTCCCGCAGGGGATCCGGTTCCGAGGATCTGCTGATATCCTCCCGAGGAACATTTCTGAAACCGGTGCCCCCGTCGATGGGCGGGGGCCCTCATCTTCCGTACCGCTCATATATCCCGGAGTCATCCAGCACTCCGAGGGAAAAAGATGGTGGAATTCCTGCCGTTCGAGGGCTACAGGCCCAACATCAAAGCGGATGAGCACGTCGGCGACCGCATCTCGCCGCCCTATGACGTCATAGGTCCGGATTATCTGAAGGAGCTCCAGTCCAAGCCGCACAACATCACCAGGCTCACACTGAACCCCGACGCCGACAAGAGATACCACGGCGCCAGGAAGGAGCTGGAGCAGTGGATCTCCGACAACGCTCTCAAGCAGGACACACCGTCATTCTACATCTACGAGCAGACCTTCGACGACCACGGCGTCCAGAAGACCCGCAGAGGCATCGTCGGGATCCTGAAGACCGAGAGGTACGAGGACGGAAACATCATACCGCACGAGGAGACCTTCTCCAAGGTCAAAGCGGACCGCCTCAACCTCCTGAGGGACATGGAGGCCCACCTGGAGTCCATCTTCGGGATCTTCACCGGCCTCACTCCCGAGCTCAACAGGAAGATCAGGGACAACGAGAGGCTGGTGTTCCGCTACGTCGATTCGAGCAACGTGGAGCACAGGTACTACCGTCTCAGCGATCCCGAGATCACAGCGAGGATCACCGAGGAGCTGAAGGACCAGAAGATGCTCATCGCGGACGGCCACCACAGGTACGAGACCGCCCTCAACTACGCCCTCGAGAACCCGGACGACCCGAAGAAGCAGTACGTCCTGGCGACGCTGGTCCCCTCGGATGACGAAGGGCTCGTCATCTGGCCCACCCACAGGCTCGTGAAATCCGAGAACATCTCGGAGAAGAACGCCGTGAAGGGCATCGAATCCGCGCTGAGGACCCAGGAGGTCTCCAGGGAGGAGATGCTCGAGAAGCTCCCCGAGCACATGATGGGCATCGTGTTCAAGTCCGGCAAGTGCCTGCTCGCAGACTCCGACGGAACGCCCGACAACATCCTCTCCACCCTCGACACCTATGTGGTGCAGCAGAAGGTCCTCTACGGCGTCTTCAAATCCGATGAGGGCAAGGCGGACATCTCGTACGACGCCGAGATCGACAGCGTCCTCAAGAAGATGGATGCCAAGGAGTTCGATGCCGCCATAGTGCTCAACGACCCCAGCCTGCAGACGATATGGGATCTCTCGATGAAAGGCAAGCGCATGCCCAAGAAGACCACGTTCTTCTTCCCGAAGATCTGGTCCGGCTTCGTCATCTACAGGATGGCATGAGTCCGGCGCCCCGGCGGCAAATGCCGCCGGGGTCGCCCGGACGATACGAAAAGACTGGAATCCCATATTTCCGACTAAGAGCTCGAGTCTGTGGTTACAATCCATCAGGGTGGAATCACACCTTGACAAGGCTCTCTGTCAGAGGAAGCACGCTCTCCGTCCCGATGATAGGCCGTTCCGCACCATTTACGAGCCTTTCACGGTCCTTTTTGGAAATGCCCGAATTATCGTCGATTACCACGACGGTTCTATATCCCTTGTTCAGATTCTGCACCAAGAAGAGATTAATAACTACCTCCTTGGCACGTTCCGGACCGCCTGCGATGAAGAGGAGAACGGGACGCTCCTTCTGACTTATGAAGATATCCGGTTCAATGACATCACCGTTGTTTGCGGGTATTTTCTTTCTGTACTCGCACCTTCCTGCCAAATCGGAGTTACGGAACGTAGATAGAACGTCCTCCATGAACGAGTTGACGACATTGCTCCTGCTGAAATTCCTCAAACAAGCAACCTGCAACATGACCTGAATAAGAGAGGATAATGCCGAACCAACATGTTCTGGGGCATCCACTTCGACTTGAATGCGTCCATCACTCAACGTTACATTGTTCTGATCGATGAATTTGTTCAACAGCTTCGTGCGAGTATCGGTGAAATTGAATTCTTCATATGATAGCCACATCAGCGTATGTCCCTCATCGGTCAGCATTATGCCTGTGGGATTAATTTTCATCACGATATGAAGCTCATCTCCATCATCATAATACATATCAGTATGAACAAGATATTCGTTAATTCCAATTTCATCGAAAGAATAATTGGCACATACAGATTTCTTGATGTCCTCAAGCATCTGAGTCATCGCATTCCCCCAATTTCCGATTCGATTCTATCCCAATTCTGTTTATGTTCACCATGTCGATGAACACGCGGATGGCTCCGTCGAGATCCATATATTCGCTGGTGGCCTCGGCATACCCGTCCGAATGGGTCGTTCTCACTTGATATCTCTCTGTCATCCTATGGATGTGTGGCCCATCCACGACGTTTTTCTCGATACGATTCTTATGACGCCCGTGATTCCCGTTAAGACGGAGTATCACCTGATCATTCCTGTTGTAATCCTTGCAAACGAGTATGACAGAAAAATTAGTTGGCCGATCCACCGATTGCCGTATTCTCATCTGACAATCGTATCCCTCACAGTCCAACTTGACATTCTTCTCGAATTGACGACCGTCTTCGGACAGGGCCATTTGATTCTTCAACTCATCCAAATCTACCTTAACGCCTACATACTTGGGCGCCCGTATTATTCTCTCGACCTCAGCATCTGATATCAGGCATCTATCGTCACGCATCTCTTCAACATAACATCGAAGTTCCCGCTAAAGATTCTTGCGGTTATAGCGGTTCCAGCCAGGTGACGTCCGAATTGGTGGAATCAGGTATACTAAACCTGTACCGTGCTGTCATACTGCGTACGGGGGCATCATTCAAATACAGGTCCGTATGGTATGAATATCATGTCCTTCAGGGCGGTCACACTGAGGCTCCGGCCCAACAAGCATCAGCAAAAGGTGCTCGAGGAGACCCGCCTGATATGCATGAGATCGTGGAATCATCTGAAGGACGAATGCATCGCCACGTACATGGAATCCGGCAGGGTGATGTCAGTCTACGACCTCAACGCGCTCATCCCTCCTCTCAAGAAGGAGCAGCCGGAATTACGGAGCGTCCATTCACGTACGCTTCAGAACGTCTCGAAAAGGGTCCATGATGCTGTCGTCGGCTCCTTGAAGAGGAAGGGGGAGAAGGCATTCAGGTTCCCCCGGAGCAAGGATGCGGAGAGATACAGATGCTACGAATACACCTCGTCTAAAGACTTCCGCATCGAGGGGGACATGCTGTTCCTCGGGAAGATGAACGATGTCGGAGGGATCCGGTTCAGATGCAGCCAGAGGATCACGGAAGGCATTCGCAGATGCCAGATAGTCAAGCGCAAGTCCCACTGGTACGCACGCATCCTTGTCGAGATAGAGGGGGAAGGGACCGAATGGCTGGAGGACTACAGGACCGAGGTCGGGATGGACCTCGGTCTGGCAAGGTTGGCCACCATGTCGGATGTCACCTAGCTCCTGGCGGTTAGAACTGCTATGCCCCGCGATTTAGGGTCCGTTAAGAAATTAATTTAAGGATTACTACTATATTCTGCATGATTA
>ERZ1026850.283-NODE-283-length-33383-cov-5.170277_pt1 | contig 33383 bp, 23 predicted proteins | sample MGYA00380155_ERZ1026850 | MGnify/ENA primary metagenome ERZ1026850 (study PRJEB33269, sample SAMEA4719791) | human gut metagenome | biome: human-associated habitat; feature: organic feature; material: feces | place: Cameroon | collected 2013-10 ... | reverse complement strand
AGATATAACATATATTATTGATAATACGATATATTTCTATGTATTTCTTGTAAAATATCTCTTAAAAATTGCACTATTTCTACTATTTCACATAATAAACCAGGCATTAAGAGCAGAAAAAAAGAAGGGAAAGAACCAACGTTCTTTCCACTTACGATATGCTCACTATAAATTCTTCTTCGCAATTCAAAACAGCACTCATCATCAGTAACAGCTGCGCATCCAAATCTACCTGGTTCATAATTCCCTGCTTCTCGTCTATCTCCCGGTAGCTTCTGTCTCCGGCACCATCCAGGTAACTGACAGACTGTAAATTCCGTCCCAGGAAATAGTGCAGATAATTTTCCAGTACGGTAGCATACTCATGGTTGGTAATGATATGGTCTACTACCGAAAGTCTGGTAATGTCCTGTAACAGTTCACTGTTACTTTTCTGTATTTTCTCTTCGTCCACCAACAGGCGGGAATTCTTGGCTGCATACGATATCCGCTCTGCCTGCTGCATCAATATCTTAATACTGCTGCTGCAAAGGTTTACATCCACCCGCTGCTTGGTAGACAGATAAGTTACTGTTCCCCAGAAGACAAAGTCGTTTACCATATCCAGCGTCTGGTTCTGGGTCAGATAATTGATAATAGCTGTGTGATAACCATAATTACCGGTAGCACGATACATTTCCGTAGCTGCATAAAAATATTGCTCCGGTTCCACATCTTCCAGATATTTCTCCGCATACCGATACGCCCTGTCTGCCGCTTTCAGGCACTGGGTCGCAAAAGCATGGTCATAATTCTGATACAGATAACTGAACTTTGCCATCGTTGCCGCAAACTGAATCGTAGCATCCATCGTAATGGAATCCAGATACAGGATATAGCCTGCGTTCTTACTGTCCACATTATTAACGGCCCCATAGACGGCACCGCTGGTACTGTCCTGCATTTTTAAAAGCCAGGTTATCTCATAAGTGACTTCGTCCAGAACATCCGGAATTTCATTGCCACTCTCCGGGATTCCCACCTCGTCAGAAAATACATCCGGATACATTTCGTATGCCAGCAGCAGATAATTCACTGCCTGGCATCCTTTTATCACATCCCGGTTGCCATTCTCATCCACATGCCAGCCCCCGGACACATCTAATTTCACAGATGCCTCTTCCTTTTGCTGGGCTTCCTTGGTATGACAGGCGTTATGAGCCGCGTTGCCCGCTAACTGGACTGAAAGGGTCGTACCACACCGGTTATAGTAATACTGTTTTAAGGCAGTGTTAAACACTTCTTCGTAAGGCCCTTTCCTTATCTGAAAAGGATAGGACTGTCCAATCACGTCTGCCTGTATGTAATATTCTCCTTCTTCCTCCAACCGGGTAAAATCCCCGTAGCTGATATAGTTCCCGGTAATCTCATCATAGCCCTTCTCTTCGATTTTCCCCTCATAGACAACCTGTCTGGTTTCCTTATCTATCACGGAAAAACCATAGGGCAAATCTTCCCCGGTAAAAACTGCTATTTTACTGCTTTCTACGCCATAACCTACCTGGTCTACCAGAATACTCGGCAGCATGACCGGCACTTCATAGTCAAACTCCGGGGTCATGCCAAGGGAGAGTACTTCTTCTTTTTCCACCTGCGCTGCCGCATTATCTACCACGTTCTGTATTTCATTGCTGCATCCTGTCAGCATGCACATTCCAAGCAGGATACAGACGATTCTTCTTATCTGTTTTCGCTGTAACATTTTTTATTCCTCCGGAACAGTTACCGCTATTCTATCACAAAAGTCCCGACGCTTCATCATAAAATACAATTTTTCCTTCTATGATGGTACATAAGGTTCTGGTAAAAACTTCCATAGGATTGCCGCTAAAAATCGCCACATCGCCATCTTTTCCCACCGCCAGACTGCCTGTCCGGTCATCCACACCGCAGATTCTGGCAGCATGTATGGTAATTGCCTTGAGCCCTTCTTCCATTGCCATGCCTGCCTTCACTGCCAGCCCTGCACAGATGGGTAAAAACTGTATTCTGGATACAGGATGGTCAGTGGTAATTGCCGTGAGAATCCCAGCCTGGCTTAAAAGTCCGGCTGTTTTAAATGCCATGTTCTGGACTTCTATCTTATTCCGGCTTGCCATATCCGGTCCTACAATGGCTGGAACACCTGCCTCTTTTAGCTCTGCCAGAATCAGATGCCCTTCACTGCAATGGTCCAGGGTCATCCGTAATCGGAACTCCCTGGCAATCCGGACGGCTGTCAGGATATCATCCGCCCGGTGGGCATGTGCCTTCAGGGGAATCTTCCGCTCCAGTACCGGCAGCCAGCACTCATAACGAAAATCCGGCTCCTGGTCCGGATTCTCGTTTCGTTTCTTCTGATAGCTTTTTGCCTTAGTCAGTTCTTCCCGCAGCATCGATGCAATCGCCATACGGGTAGAGGGCGATGTGTTCTGTCCGGAAAAGTTTACCTTGGGGTTTTCCCCAAACGCCACTTTCATCGCCGCCGGTGCTTTCACAATCATCTTGTCAATGCACCTTCCATGGGTTTTCAGGAAAGCGAACTGACCACCTACCACGTTGGAGCTGCCAGGTCCAATCATTGCCCCGGTAATGCCTGCCCGCAGGGCATCATCGAAAGCCGCATCCATGGGATTGATGGCATCGATAGCGCGGAGATAGGGCGTAATGGGATTCACATTCTCATTGCAGTCGTCCCCTTCCATGCCCTTCTTCTCCTCGGTAATACCCATGTGGCAATGGGCTTCGATAATACCGGGCATGACCAGATTCCCTTTGGCATGAATGACCTGTACCTCTTTTCCCATAAGCCACTGTTCTTCCTGAAACTCTGTCATGGGCCCAACTGCCGAGATTTTCCCTTCTTCTATGCAAAGATAGCCGTCTGTATAGTCCTGCTGTTCCATTGTCTTGATATTGCCATGAATAATCACTACCATGATAGCCACTTTCTGCCTTTTCCTTCTTTTCTATGCCCTGCAACAGGTTACTGTAATTTGGTCATTGGATTTACCGGCTCTCCGTCTTTTAACAACTTAAAATATATATTGCTTCCTTCTGTGCTGTAATATTTCGTAGGATTCGCCACCATACCGATAACATCCCCGGTAGATACATAGCTTCCTTCCGATACGGTAATGTTATCCAGCTGTCCATAGGTCAGTTCATAACCATTGCCAAGCTCCATCACTACATTGTTCCCAATCATCGGGTCATAGGATACACTGACAACTCTTCCGTCTGCGGCGGCTGCAATATTCTCGCCCACGGCTGCGGAAATCACAATCGCCGGATTATATTTATACTGGTCCAGCGTCGGGAAATAAATGGTCTGGTCCATGCTGTAATTGATTAACACATCGCCTACAGTAGGCCATACCAGGCTTTCCTCTTCGCCAAAGTCCAGTGCAGGCTGTATGGTCGTGGACATTGCGGTATCCACACTCTCATCAAACATGCCTGCTTCTTCCTCTTCTTTTTGTTCTTTCTTCTCTGTCTCCTGGGTTACATTATTTTCCTTTTCTTTCAGGACACCTTCGTCTTCCTTTTTATCTTCCTCTTTTTTCTGACTATCCTGTGCCTGTCCGTCCGTCTTCTGCTCATCCTGCTTCTTATCCTCGGTATTCTCTACCTTCGCAGAATTAGCCTCCTGAAAACTTGGGTCATAATCCAAATCATCTGTCCCCACTTCGGCAAAGAGCGTGTCCAAATCTTCTCCAGACATCAATGCATTGGCACTTTCGCCGCTGCCTTCCTCAATTGCTTCCAAATCTACGATATAGTCCTCTTTCTCAGCTCTGTTTCTTCCCTGTACGAATATGCCCGTCACAGTCAGCACCGTGAGTACTAACACCGAAGATGCCAGCATGACAATCCTTTCTTTTCTGCCATTGTTTCTATTTCTTCTTGCCATTAAACCATGCCTCCTATTATAGCAGCCTGCTGTCGCTTTTTATGGCTGCAATTCTTTCCATATATGTTACATGGTGTTAGTTTTACCCAAATTTACAGTCTTATTCAATTTTTGCTAATTCTGTGTCCGGAAAATATTCTTTTAAAATTTCATCATAGCCTTCCCCGTTTACCGCCTTATGATTGGCACCATACTGGCTCATTCCATAGCCGTGTCCCGCACCGGTTACCTGGAATACTATTTTCTCCCCTTCCTTTGTTGCCGTAAAAGAAGCAGACTGTAGTCCAAACAGATACCGGAACTGCTCCCCTTGGCAGGAAGCAAGGAGTTCCTCTTGGTTTTCCCCTCTGTAAAATGACACTTTTGTCACATACCCGGCACTGTCATACTCATATTTTACCTGCTGCCACAAGCTGTCCTCCAGTTCTTCCTCGTACAGTTCCTCTCCCGGTTCGATAATATCTTTCAGCTTTTCCAGATAAACCGACTTGGATACTGTTACCGTCTGATGGTAACCGGAAGCGTTTTCATCCTGCCCGCTTTCTACGCCGGTAAGATAAGGATAGGCTGTGGTATTCCAGTTCTCCTGGGCATTTCTGGTATGCCCATTGCTGATAAGGCAGTATGCCGCCAACACCGGTTTTCCTTCATAGCACAAATAAATGCCCTCTGTTTCTTTTACCGCCTTCTGATAACTTTCCGGCATCTCATCTATCCCCATTCCATACCATGACTCCAGTGCAGGCTCCGGCAACGTCAGGCTGTCCGTCTGTTGTTCCGTTGCCTTTTGCAGAAACTCCGTCCGTAACAGCACCGCCTGTGCTTTCAATGTCTCCGGCTCGTAATGCTCTGGCATGGTTGCCGCCAGTTTATAGACCAGATATTCCTCCATAGACAGCGTCCAGATTCCCCAGGATAACTCCACATTTCCCACATACACCTTTTCCGGCTGTATAGACAGTTCTGTTTCCCGGTCTTCCAGATGGTAAAGCTGTTCTTTTTCTTCCCCCACATGCCCCCAGAGGCAGGCACATACATAAGGCAGAAAAAAAACAAACAAAAGTCCCGCCCACATCTCCTGTAACAGGAAATGCATTTCGTTCCTTTTGTTTGTTCTTTTTTCGACGATTCTATTCTGTTTCATGAAACACCCCACATGTCCTATACCTATGTGGCGTTTCCCTTTGATATACCTTTATCCGGTAACTGTCTGTGCTATCTTGCCAAATCCAGATGCTGTACCGTAGACACGGTGCCATTCTCATACAGGAAGATGCCCGTATTGCGTATCATGGCATTATTTTGGTTATCCTGCTCTGAATTTAGGGCAAATTCCGTAGAAATATTGGATAAGCCGATGGCTCCAATCCCTAATTCTGATAAATGATACAGTTTGTCACTACCATCCTCATCCTTTGTCCAGACTAAGAGCTTCTCCCAGATGGGGTCGCTCTCGTCAATCCAGCCATTGCCATCCGCATCATGTTTTGCCAAATCTTCGAAGCCATTGCCGGACTTTGTACCAAACAGTTCACTTCCATCGTTGATGACACCATCCTCGTTTAAGTCAAGTGCCAGGAATCCACTGCCCGCTTTCAGATTGGAGATTTCTTCTTTCTCTCCATCTGCATCCAGGTCAAAGAAGAATTTCTGGTCGGACACCTGTGCAATGTTCGTGTCCAGATTGATAACTAACGGGTCGCAATAAGAAATGGAGCTTACCGAATAGTTTTCTTCATAATACTCTTCAAAGCTGCGGCTCATGGCAAAATCCAGGTTAAAGGATATTTCCCTTCCATCTGCTGTCTTTACCATACCGGTGGTAGAGAAGTTTGTGCATTCCTCCTCTTTCCGGTAATACTGGTTGCTGTAAGTCATCGTGGTGCGCATCAAGGGCTGCAGGCTTTGCGGCTGCAACACATTGTTATTGGAATAATTCTCCCCACGGAACCGGAATAACAACTCCATCAAAAACTCGATACACTGCTGCTTTATGGTTTTCGCAGCATCTCTTTCCTCTCTGCTTTCCGCTACTCTTCTGCTGTTAGATACATTACGGAAATGCATCGTGAGGTCCTGCAAATTCATGCCGGAGTTTTCTTCCTCCGCTGTCTGCTCCGTATCCTCACCGGTGCTTAACAGATTGCCAAACAGACCACCAAGACCTTCTTTCCATTCAGCCCCGTTCCGTATCGTGGTGCTTCTGGTTGCCTGCGTTGCTTTTGCTGCAACAGCACTGTATCTTCTGGAAGATTCCATTCCGATGGTACTGGAATCAATTCGCACGTTTCCCTCCTCTTGTTCTTACCTTTTTGTGCCTGCCTGTGTCACCCGGCAGTATCATCCCTGAAACCTGGCAACAAAAAAGATGGTATCCTCAAAGAAAATCCTTTTCCTTTCAAAATACCATCCGTGGTCTCAAACATTATTCAGATTCAAAGAAAAACGCTCTGGCCAGGATTGTTTTTCCTTGTACTAAATATATCGGACACCTCTTTTTATTTCTTTATCTTTATTTTTCTTTTTACCGCTATCTGGAATCTTTATAATCCGGCTTCCATCCGGAACAACCTTCTATTTCGAAATATCTCGATGTTTCCTTCCATTTTCAGGAAGCACTTTTCTGATAGGCTGCATACATGGCACTAATCTGATTCTCATTTAAGAGACTGTTCCAGATATGGATTTCATCATAGCAGGAACGGAATAACCGGTCATAGCAGTTAATTCCCACATAAGCGTACATGTTTTCTTCCTCCAGGGAAAGCTTCGATACCTCCCCGGAACCAATCAGCTCACTGTTCAGATACAGATACCCCATAACCTTCGTCTGGTCTGTCTCGGACAACTGGGTGCCGTCCACACAGATAGTCAGGTAATTCCACTGTCCCAAATCAATCTGCTTCGTATCCTCGGAGCATGGTCTGATTTCACAGGAATTCCCCCAGGTGCAGTTTACTGTATTGAATATCGGCACTACATCCACACCTTCTTCTATAGTCTTCTTATTAAAAGAAATATAATTCTGACTTACTCCCGCATCCAGCAGATTAGAACCTAGCAGGAAAAAGGGTGACCAGTCGCACAACTCCTCTGCCCGGAACCAGAAAGAAATCGTATAGGAATCTGCCAGTCCTTCGATACCGGTCAGTTCCACACCATAGCTGCCATCCAGATAGAGTGCCTGCCCCTCCATACCGGCTACATACTGTGGCGTAATTCCAGCATCTGCCACCGGATAAGTTCCCTCATTGAAGCCTTCCACGTCACCTTCTCTTCTGACTGCTACGGCATTATCCAGACTGCCATCAAAGGAAAAGCTGTAATCGGCTGCCGGCACACTGCCCAGTATCGTTCCATTTACAATCTCCTTCGTTGACTCCATGCCTGTATTTTGCTCTTCCGGTGTATCCTCAAACAATGCCAGGTCAAAAACGCCTGTCATATCCACATCCACTGCAGTCTGCTCTGCTATACCTTCTGTCACATCTGTGGTTTCCGGCATCTTCTCTGCTGTCTCTGCCACCTCTGCTTCTTTTGCTTCTACTACGGATATCCGGTCTCCTCTGTCCAGTACCGCGATTCCCATATAAGCAATTATCATACCCATTACCATGGTAAGTGGAAGAATCGTCATACACCATTTCTTCTGCTTACCATGTCTGTTACTCTGCATAACCCCCTGTTATCATGTCCTATCCTTCCACTCTGTTGTAGTTAATCAGACAACCCTTGAGAATAATCTGTCGCTCCTCGTCTGTCAACTCACCCAGTCTTAATTCAAAACCTTCCAATTTACCTTCTTCTACCGATACCTTATAGGCCTTAATTACGTCCTGTTTCTCCTCTACTGCCTTTCTGATATCTGGCAGGAAAAGATAATCCAGATTGTGGAATGGTAATTCTCCCTCCTGAATCAGGAATGGAAGCATACCCCAGTTAATCAGGTTCGAACGGTATCTCTTTGTCGCGTATTCGTTGGCAATATTTGCCCATCCACCAAGCACCTTCTGACAGCTTGCTGCCTGTTCCCTGGCAGAACCATCACCCGGTTTTACTGCAAAAATGGTGGAGCCGAATCCTGTATTTTCATGCGATGCGTCTGCAAAAGTCTTCTTTACCACATTCATGACCGGTTTGACATCCGGATGTACCTGGCATGGATGCTCTCCGTTCATCCTGGCTTTCTCTGCTCTCTGGATATCCTTGGCACGTCCCACGTATTCCGGGTCTTTTCTGGACAAGGTAAATTCTGCCAGTCCAAGCGGATTAGAACGATAGGAAGAAGTCTCTCCGGAGGGAATCAGCTCATCGGTTGTCGTTACCGGGTCATGAATCTCGGAAACCACACGAAGCACCAGATTCTCCGGCAGTGCTCCCATAGCAGGCCAGTCCTTGATATTCGGACCAAACTGAATCTCTACACTGTCGTCTGCCACACCTTTGGAATCAAAGACACGGTTTGCATAAATATTAGCATCAAAATGATACTGGTATCTGCCCAGTTCGCCATCGAAATCGGTTGCCGGTGTAAGTACACCCTTGTTGGCTGCGGTTGCTGCAATAGAACGGGCATCCATCAATGCTACCGATGCAATCTGACCATTCTGTAGCTTGGAGCCTTCTCTGTTCGGGAAGTTTCTGGTGGAGTGGCGGATACTGAAGGCATTATTTGCCGGGGTATCCCCTGCGCCAAAGCATGGACCACAGAAAGCAGTCTTCATAACCGCTCCGGTTTCCATGATGGCTGCCGCACAGCCATTCTTAATCAGCTCCATGTATACTGGCATAGATGCCGGATATACACTTAATGTGAATCCATCGGCTCCAATGTAGGAACCTTTCAGGATATCTGCTGCCGCACATATATTTTCAAAACCACCGCCCGCACAGCCTGCGATAATCCCCTGGTCTACCATGAACCTGCCATTTACAACCTTATCCTGTAAGGAGTACGGTACGGCACCATCCAGGCTTACCTTCGCACGTTCCTCTACGTCATGGAGAATGTCTTTTAAGTTCGCATTTACTTCATCAATGGTATACGTATTACTTGGGTGGAATGGCATGGCAATCATTGGTCTTATCGCTGATAAGTCAACCATAATCATACCATCATAATATGCCACTTCTCCCGGATTTAACTCTTTATATTCTTCTACCCTTCCATGAATATCATAGAATTCTTTAATCTTCCCGTCTGTTTTCCAGATGGAAGAAAGACAGGTCGTTTCTGTCGTCATAACATCAACGCCGATACGGAAATCTGCACTCAGGGAACTAACACCAGGGCCTACAAACTCCATAACCTTGTTCTTCACATAGCCATTGGCAAATACCGCACCGATAATCGCCAGTGCCACGTCCTGAGGTCCTACCCCTTTTACCGGCTCTCCGGTCAGGTACACACCTACAACGCCCGGCATATTGATATCGTATGTCTGGGACAATAACTGTTTTACCAGCTCCGGACCACCTTCGCCCATTGCCATGGTGCCAAGTGCGCCATATCGGGTATGGGAATCGGAACCGAGAATCATCTTACCGCCGCCTGCCAGCATTTCTCTGGCGAACTGATGAATGACTGCCTGATGAGGAGGCACATACACACCGCCATATTTCTTGGCACAGGTCAGTCCAAACATGTGGTCATCTTCATTGATGGTTCCGCCTACCGCACAAAGGGAATTGTGACAGTTTGTCAACACATAAGGAATCGGAAATCTGGTTAATCCAGATGCTCTTGCTGTCTGAATAATACCAACGAAAGTAATATCATGAGAAGTCAGTTTATCAAACTTAATCTTCAGCTTTTCCATATTCCCTGAAGTATTATGCTCTTTCAAAATACCATACGCCATGGTGTTTTGTGCTGCTGTCTCTCTGGACACCTCTTTACCGGTCTTGCTTCTTACTTCTGCTGCCGCATCTGCCCCATCCGGAACGATTTCTGTTCCATGGATAAGGTATGCGCCGCCATCCAATAATTGAATCATGCCACATTCTCCTTCTATCCGTACTTCTGGTCAAAGCCCCATTGCTTCTTATTATATCGGATAAACAGTAGTGGCGCAATGGGTTTTCCGCAATCCCTGCTACGGAAATCGTTTTACCTCTCGTACTTTTTATAATACTGATAATCTTCCTGACGACAGTTTACCCGTATCCGAACGCCATCTTCCCGGTAGTCCGTTTCATAGACTACCCCATGTTCATTCAGATAAGACACTGCCCTTCCATCGGTATAAGGAATCAGCAGGGTACATTCCCGGTAGCCTCCTGCCAGCTTCTTTTCCATCAGGACAATAAGTTGTTCCATACCAATTTGTTCCCTGGCAGACAGATAGATAGCATCTTCCGTTACCACGGGAAGATGCTTTAACAGCTGTCGCTGTTCCAGCCCCGCAAGCCCCGGTATTACCTCAGGCGAAACCCTATCTGCTTTATTATAGACATAAATCATGGGAATTCCGTCTGCCTCCAGTTCCTTCAAGGTCTGGTTGGTAACGGCAATCTGTTCTTTATAATGTTCGTCACTGTAATCTACCACCTGCAAAAGAATGTCCGCTTCTCTTGCTTCCTCCAGGGTAGAATGAAATGCTTCTACCAGGTTATGGGGCAGTTTGTGGATGAACCCAACCGTATCGGACAACAGGAAGGCATGATGGTTTTCCGGCTCAATTTTCCTTACCGTGGTGTCCAGGGTCGCAAACAGCATATCCTTTTCCATTACCTTCTTCTCTTCCACATCTACTTCGTCCATACCATACAGTTCCAGCATAGTATTCAACAAGGTCGATTTGCCGGCATTGGTATAGCCCACCAGTGCTACTCTGGGCATGCCTGACATGGCTCTGCGTTTTCGCTGGGTTTCCCGTTCTGAACTGACTTCCTTTAACTCCTTTCGCAGCTCCGTCAGTCTGTGCTCTAACACACGGCGGTCCAGTTCCAGCTTCTTCTCACCAGCCCCCTTATTACTGAGGGCACCACTGCCGCCACCCTGACGGCTGAGAGTCGCATGAAGTCCCACCAGCCTTGGCAGCATATACTGCAATCTTGCCACCTCTACCTGCAGCTTTGCCTCCCTGGAACGAGCCCTGCTTGCAAAAATATCCAGAATCAGCGTACTTCTGTCCAGCACCGGTTTTTCCAGCCGTTCCTGTAAATTACGCATCTGCATGGGAGACAGGGAATTATCGAATATAATTACCTCTGCATCCGTTTTCTCTGCCAGTTCCTTCACTTCTTCTACTTTTCCGGTGCCGATGTAGAAGGCTTTATGAACTTCTGTGAGTGTCTGGTCGATGGTTGCCACCACTTCCATATCACAGGCTTCTGCCAGTGCACCCAGTTCCTCTAAGGAGGTCAGATAGTCCTCCCCATCATTCAAATTTACACCAACCAATAAGGCTTTTTCCATTTATGTCCTCACTATTCTATCTTTTACCTATTTACTAGCAATTTACAGATAATTCCAAAGAAGCGTAATGTTGTGTTTGGAATGTGCAGATGAAATAATCAACCGAAGTGCCCTTGGAAAACGCTGGTACTTAGCAACTGTATTTTAGTTGCTTATGTACCACTGCGTTTGAGGTGGAGCGCAAGCGTGCACAAGGTGATTATTCATCTGTACATAGAAAAGAAAGATTAACAGCTTTGCAATTATCTGTTCTTAATTTCGTAAGATGTGAAAAGAAGAAATGGCACTCCTTAGAATGTCATTTCTTCTTAATTCTAACCATAAGTGAACTTTCAGATACGTGACCGTTCAACCTTTATTTTGCAGAGTTTTTCTTCTCTGGTTCTGCTTTTTGCTTCGGGATTACTACCTTATCCAGTTTCCAGATATCGTCTACATATTCCTGGATTGTTCTGTCGGAAGTAAATTTACCGGAGCAAGCCACATTCAGGATGGCACTCTTTGCCCATCCTTTTTCATTCCGGTAAGCAGCCTCCACCTTTTCCTGTGCAACTGCATAGGACTTAAAGTCTTTCAGAATGAAATAAGTATCTGCCTTGGAGGTACTTAAGGTATTTAACAGGGAGTTGTAAAGTGGTCTGAACAGGTCAGGGTCATTCGGCGCATAAGTTCCGTTGATTAACTGCATCAGAACTTTTCTTACATCTGGGTCATTGTTAAAGATTTCTGTCGGGTCATATCCACCATTATTCTCATAGTTAATAACTTCATCAGAGCTAAGACCAAAGATAAAGGCATTCTCTTCTCCGACTTCTTCTACGATTTCTACATTGGCACCATCCATTGTACCAATTGTAAGTGCTCCGTTTAACATGAACTTCATGTTACCGGTACCGGATGCCTCTTTACTTGCTGTGGAAATCTGCTCTGATACATCGGCTGCTGCAAAGATAATCTCTGCGTTGGATACACGGTAGTTCTCAATAAATACAACCTTAATCTTACCATTAATCGATGTATCATTGTTAATCACATCTGCAACAGAGTTAATCAGTTTAATGGTCAGCTTGGCATTCCTATAACCTGCTGCTGCCTTTGCACCGAAGATAAAGGTTCTTGGATACATATCCATATCCGGATGCTCTTTCAGTTCATTATATAAATGCATAACATGTAAAATGTTCAGTAACTGACGTTTGTACTCATGTAATCTCTTAACCTGTACATCAAAAATAGAGCGTGGATTTACCTCTATCCCATTATGCTGTAAAATGTAATTCGCCAGACGTACTTTATTCTGGTATTTGATATTCATGAATTCCTGCTGTGCCTTTTCGTCATCAGCATATACTTTCAGTTTATGAATCTTTGGCAGGTCTGTAATCCAGTCACTGCCCACATGCTCTGTTACCCAGTCTGCTAATAATGGATTAGCATGTAATAAGAAACGTCTCTGGGTAATACCGTTTGTCTTGTTATTGAACTTCTCCGGCATCATCTCATAGAAGTCTTTTAATTCCTGATGTTTTAAAATCTCTGTATGTAATCTTGCAACACCATTTACAGAATAGCCTGCAGCAATAGCAAGGTGCGCCATCTTAACCTGACCATCATAAATAATTGCCATCTTGCGGATTTTCTCCTGGTTGCCAGGATATTTCTGCTCAATCTGCATTACGAATCTGCGGTTGATTTCTTCAATAATCTGGTATACACGCGGAAGTAATCTGGAGAACAGTTCGATTGGCCATTTTTCCAGTGCCTCTGCCATGATTGTGTGGTTTGTGTATGCACAGGTCTTCGTGGTAACTTCCCATGCTTCATCCCATGTGAGATAATACTCATCCATCAGGATACGCATCAGCTCTGCAACTGCAACCGTTGGATGGGTATCGTTCAACTGGAAGGTAACCTTCTCATAGAACTTTCTGATGTCATCATGCTTTCTCATATATTTTTCAACAGCTTCCTGTACGGAGGCAGAAATAAAGAAGTACTGCTGTTTTAACCGAAGTTCCTTTCCTGCATAGTGGTTATCGTTAGGATAAAGAACTTCTACAATATTTCTGGCAAGATTTTCCTGCTCAACGGCCTTCTGGTAATCCCCTTTATCAAAAGAGTCTAACTGAAAGCAGTTTACCGGCTCAGCATCCCAAATCCTTAATGTATTGACAATCCCATTACCATAACCAACTACCGGCATATCATAAGGGATGGCACGTACTGCCTGATAGTCTTCCTGCCTGAAGTTGCTTCTGCCATTTTCATCTACATAAACATTGACATAACCGCCGAATTTTACTTCCTTGGCATATTCCGGTCTGCGCAGCTCAAATGGGTTTCCATCCTGTAACCAGTTATCCGGTACTTCTACCTGGTAACCATCTCTGATTTCCTGCTTGAACATACCATAACGATAACGGATACCACAACCATATGCCGCATAACCCAAAGTTGCCAGGGAATCCAGGAAACATGCTGCCAGTCGTCCAAGTCCACCATTACCAAGGGCTGCATCCGGCTCCTGGTCTTCGATAACATTGATGTCGATTCCCAGTTCATCCAGTGCCTCTTCTACAGCTTTGTATGCCTGCAGGTTAATCATGTTATTGCCCAGTGCACGTCCCATCAAAAACTCCATGGATAAATAGTAAACCATCTTAGGGTCCTGTTTGTCATATTCTTTCTGCGTTGTCATCCACTGGTCTACAATGGCATCCTTGATTGCATAGGACACTGCCTGGAAAATCTGCTGGTCTGTTGCCTCGTCAAGGGTTTTTCTGTAAAGAGTTTTTACATTATACAGAACACTTCTTTTGAAAAGTTCTGTATCAAAAGTTGTTGTTACGGTCTTCTTTGCCATAATCTGCCTCCTCGTTTTTCTATCGCAATTATAATAATAGACTCTGAAATTTACCAAATATACCACAGTTACGGTACTATTTTATCATAGTGTTTTCCGCTTTCCTACCATCAATTTGCTAAAAAAAGAAAAAATATTGCAGCGATTTTGACAGTATTGTCGTTATCGCCGCAATATTTCGTATTCTTTCGTATTTAGATAGACTTTTTATTTAGCATTTTTCAACGCTGATGACTACTTTTTCGCCATTGACATTCCACTCTTTAGCCACGCCAAGGGTTTTTCCTGTGGTAATGGTGTCTGCAAGTACCTTGCCCGCAATCATATCCTGATTCCTGGATACAATGTCAGCAATCTTATCATTTCCACTAAAGGATACTTTGATGTGATCCATGACTTCGAATCCGGCATCCTTACGCATGGTCTGAATCTTACTGATAACTTCATAGACAAAGCCTTCCTCTATCAGATCTTCTGTCAGATTGGTATCCAGAACAACGGTTACATAGTTGTCTGCCTCTGCCACGAATCCTTCTTTCTGTGCCATATCAATTAACAGGTCATCTTCTGTCAGGACTACTTCCGTTCCATCTACTTCGAATTTCAATGCACCTTCTGCTTTCAGGGTTGCCATTGCTTCACTGCCGTTGACGGAAGCAAGGTATGCCTTGATACCACCTAACTGCTTGCCATATTTAGGTCCTACGGTCTTCAGCTGTGGCTTGAAGCTGTAGCTTGTAAAAGCAGATACGTCATCAGAGAATTCTACTTTCTTCACATTCAATTCATCTTCGATAATTTCCTGATAGAACTCACCAAGGGCATGGTCTGCCTTTACATGCATGGTGCCGATTGGCTGACGGTTCTTGATATTGGCGGTATTACGTGCTGCACGTCCCATAACAACAATTTTCAGAACCTCTTCCATATCCTCTTCTAACTTCTTGTCGATGTGGTTCTCATCAGCTACCGGGAAATCACACAGATGAATGCTTTCCGGTGCATTCGCATCAATGCTGCATACCAGATTGCGGTAAATTTCCTCTGTCATAAACGGAATCATCGGTGCTGCACATTTACAGATGGTTACCAGTGCTGTGTACAGTGTCATGTAAGCATTAATCTTATCCTGCTCCATGCCTTTTGCCCAGAAGCGTTCACGGCTTCTTCTGACATACCAGTTACTCATCTCATCGACAAAGTTATCCAGTACTCTGGCCGCCTCTGGGATTCTGTAGTTATTCAGGTTATCATCCACTTCCTTGATTGCTGTGTTCAGCTTGGATAACAGCCACTTATCCATAACCGGAAGCTTGTCATAGTCCAGGCTGTACTTGGTCGCATCGAAATTATCAATGTTTGCATACAGTACGAAGAATGCATAGGTATTCCATAACGTACCCAGGAACTTACGCTGTCCTTCCTGTACTGCCTTGCCATGGAATCTGTTTGGTAACCATGGTGCAGAGTTAATATAGAAATACCAGCGGATAGCATCTGCCCCATAAGTCTCCAGTGCATCAAACGGGTCTACTGCATTCCCCTTAGACTTACTCATCTTCTGTCCGTTTTCATCCTGGACATGTCCCAGAACGATAACATTTTCAAATGGTGCTTTATTAAATAACAGGGTTGATTCTGCCATCAGGGAATAGAACCATCCACGGGTCTGGTCAACTGCTTCCGAAATAAACTGTGCCGGGAACTGCTTCTCAAATACATCCTTATTTTCGAATGGATAATGATGCTGTGCAAAAGGCATTGCTCCGGAGTCAAACCAACAGTCAATTACTTCCGGTACACGCTTCATGGTCTTACCACACTTCGGACAAGGCATGGTAATCTCATCAATGTATGGTCTGTGAAGCTCTACCGTCTTAGCTGCCGGGTTGCCGCTTAATTTCTCCAGTTCTTCACGGGAGCCTACTGATTCCATGTGACCGCAGTCAGGACATTCCCAGACGTTCAGTGGTGTACCCCAGTAACGGTTACGGGAAATACCCCAGTCCTGAATGTTCTCCAGCCAGTTACCGAAACGTCCCTCTCCGATGGATTCCGGAATCCAGTTAACAGTCTTGTTATTTGCTACCAGGTCATCTCTGACTGCTGTCATCTTGATGAACCAGGATTCTCTTGCATAGTAAATTAAAGGAGTATCACATCTCCAGCAGAATGGATAATCATGCTCAAACTTCGGTGCATCAAACAGCTTGCCTTCTTTATCCAGGTCTACCAGTACCTTCGGGTCTGCATCTTTTACAAACAGTCCTGCATAAGGAGTCTCTGCTGTCATGTTACCTTTTCCATCTACAAACTGGATAAATGGAAGGTCATAATTACGTCCGATTCTGGCATCATCTTCACCGAATGCCGGTGCGATATGAACGATACCAGTACCATCTGTCATGGTAACGTAATTATCTACGGTTACGAAATGTGCTTTCTTATGCTGCTTCCTGGCAACCTCGTCTGCACAGGCATATAAAGGCTCATACTCTCTGCCTTCCAGGTCTTTTCCGACATAAGTCTCTAAGATTTCATAAGCAGGCTTTCCTTCTTCTGCCAGTTTGCCAAGTACGGTATCTAACAGTGCTTTTGCCATGTAGTAGGTATAACCATCTGCTGCTTTTACCTTCACGTAAGTTTCATCCGGGTTCACACACAGTGCGGTGTTGGACGGCAGTGTCCATGGAGTTGTTGTCCATGCCAGGAAGTAAGCATCTTCGCCCACTGCCTTGAAACGTACGATAGCGGAACGCTCTTTCACAGCCTTATATCCCTGCGCTACCTCATGGGAAGAAAGAGGGGTTCCACAACGAGGGCAGTAAGGAACAATCTTGAAGCCTTTGTACAGTAAGCCCTTGTCCCAAATCTGTTTCAATGCCCACCATTCGGACTCGATAAAATTATCATCATACGTTACATAAGGGTTATCCATATCAGCCCAGAAACCAACGGTGCCGGAGAAGTCCTCCCACATACCCTTGTATTTCCATACAGACTCTTTACACTTGGTAATGAATGGGTCTAAGCCATATTCTTCAATCTGTTCTTTTCCATCCAATCCTAATAATTTCTCTACTTCCAGTTCTACCGGCAGTCCGTGGGTATCCCATCCTGCCTTACGTGGTACCATATACCCTTTCATGGTACGGTATCTTGGAATCATATCCTTGATAACACGGGTTAATACGTGTCCGATATGAGGCTTTCCGTTTGCTGTCGGAGGTCCGTCATAGAAAGTATATGTTGGTCCCTCCTTACGGGAGTCCATACTTTTCTGGAAAATATCATTGTCTTTCCAAAACTGACATACTTCTTTTTCTCTGTCTACAAAATTGAGACTGGTGTCAACTTTCTGATACATAATCTTCTCCTTTTCTTACCTTCTGTTTCTTAAACTAATAAAAGCCCCATCCTGTAAAAGGACGAGGCTCAAAATCTCGTTATACCACCTGTTACACCGTACAGACTTCCTGTTCTGGTCGATACGTCTTCCGGTAACGGTGGAACACCGTCAGCCCCTACTAAGCCTGCCCTGTCTGATAAAGCATTCCGTTCAGTCTGAAACTCAGAAGTGATATTCCCTGATTTCTTACTCATACCGGTCTTACACCCTCACCGGCTCGCTGTAACTTTCGTAAATCAGCTACTGTCTTCTTCAACGTCTTTACGGCTCATATTATAATTCCCTAAATTCGTACTTGTCAAGAGGTATCCCTAGAAATAATCCGAGAAATACGGCTTTTCTGCCGGAATCATTCTCTCCAACCAGGTCAGCATATAATATTCTGTCTGGATTCTCTCATGCTCATACAGATAACTTGGTCTTTTATAACCCATCAGCATGGTTGTGAGCGTGTTAATCGTCAGTTCCACTACGTTGATGGACTGGTTATCCTCCACCTTCTCACAGATGGTTTCCCCATCATGCCAGGACACCATAAAATCCCCCTCATTCCAGGGCGCCATCTCATCATGTACTTTAAAATGAATCTTAAAATCTTCCGGCTGTATCAGATACGGATACTCCCTTAAGAATTTCTCCGCATCAATGACACGCGCCATTATGTAAGGGGAAATCGTCTCGGTAATCTCGCTGTCCTCCAACAGATATGCCAATGTTTCCCCGGAATAGTTATCTCCCTGCACCTGGGTTATCATGGAGAAATGGGCACTGATATAATTCCACAATCCGTGGTTTGCCTCAATATTCAGATAAACCATTTCCTTGATATGAAATATTTCGTTAGCAATATAATAAACCACGTAACCTAAGGGTTTATGTTCTTTGCTGTAATAGACAGCTGCGATGATGTCTTCATTATCCCAACGCCAGTATTCATCCCATGCCAGGTCATCACGAATCAGGGCTCCATGACGTTGCAGGGCAAAGTAGGAATGGACGTTATGATAATCCTCTGAATCCACACTCACTCGTTCCACCATACCATCTACCGGGTACATCTTTGGCAGCTGTGTATCTTTTATGGTAAAGGTCAGCTTATCCGACACAATTTCCCATCCCATCTTCCGGTAAAAAGGAATGGAATATGGGTACAGAAAAGAAATCGGCATCTGTTTCTTATGCATATAATCAATCACATGGCGCATCAGGGAATGAATCAGTCCCCTTCCCGAATATTCCGGATAGGTTGCTACACCGGTAACACCTCCCATGTCCATGATTTCATCATATACGTTGACCTGCATGGAATACACCAGAATCATGGATGCCAGTCTTTCTTTATAGAACCATCCCAGTACGAAGGCTTCCTCCAGCATAGGACGCTTGGCATATTTGATTTCCTCCCGCTTCCATCCTGTTTCAAAAAGGTCATACGAGGTTACCTGGAAGGCATATTGCAGCAAATCGTTAAACTGCTCCAAATCTCCTTTATCCAACTCCCTCATTCGGAAATCTCCATCTACTTCTATATATTTATGTGTATCCGTCTGACTTTCCATGATACTCCTCTCTTCTGCCCGGATGCCAGCATCCGCAGAGAACAAATTTGCATGGCTCTGAATCGTTACTTAAAGTATTTTGCATACTTACCATCATCTGCATCAAAGAAACAGAAGCCGATAATTCCTCTTCCGGTGTGGGCTCCGATAGCACAGCCTACCGTACTTACCAATACAGACTTCGGTTTCAGTTCTTCGTTGATAAGGGACAACATGAAGTCCCGTCCTTCTTCTTCCTCACCATGACACAGGGCTACTTCCTGCTCTTCTATCTTATAGGCATGTTCTTTTGCATATTCTGCCAGGTAACGCAAGGATTTCTTACGTCCACGCACCGTCTTAATGACCGAAAGGGCTCCGCTTCTGTCTACAATCAGAATCGGTTTCATATCCAGTGTCTCGGCAATGGTCCCCTTAAACTTGGTCAGTCTGCCACCTTTAATCAGATATGCCAGAGTATGTACGGTAAAGACATGATTGATGTGGGAGATATAATACTCTGCTGCCTCAATCAATTCTTCTTTCCCGGCTCCTTTCTCCAACATGGTTACTAACTTCGTTACAATCAGTCCAAAACCAATCGCTGCTGATTTGGAATCAATAATCGTCAGATCAAAATCCGGATAATCTTCCAGGATATTGGATTTTGCAATGTTTGCCGCATTAAAGGTGCCTGCAATACCTGTTGAAAAGCACAGGTAAATTACGGTATCTCCTGCCTGTGCATAGGGGAGAAAGGCATCGGTAAACATCGCCGGATTAATATGGTATGTTTTTACATCTCTCTTAATATCATCTAAAATATCGTAGAATTCTTTTGTCTGAATCGTCGCTCCGTCAAAATAGTCCACCTCATCAATTACTACAGGAGTCGGAATCACATGTAATTTATGTTGTTCAATGTACTCCTTTGGCAAATCGCTGGCAGAGTCGGTAATCATTCTAAGCATAAATCATCCTTTCCGGCGGCCTCATCACTGCCTGCCCTTTTCTTTTGATACTAGGGTATTTCCTCTTTTATGTTCAATTATTCTGGCTCATCTGGTCTAGCAGGTTAATCTTGATATCATAAAGCTGACTGGATAAGTCCACATATACCTTGTGTGGGTTTACCAGACGTCTTGTCTCATCCCAAAGGGTTTCCTGTTCTTCCTTACAGTATTTCTGAATGTCCATAACCTTTGGTGTTGTATAGCAGCATTCTCCCTGTTTAAATACCGGCACCATCAGCTCACGCAGCGTAAAGCTGCCTGCCGGAAGCTTCGTCTTCTTCCATGGCTCTGCCGGGTCAAATAACAGCAATGGTTCATCTTCTGAGAACTGCTCCTCCTCCAGACAAATCAAATCTGCTTTAATCTTACCGCTTTCCTTTTCATAGACACGATAAATCTTCTTGTTACCCGGATTGGTTACTTTCTCCGTATTCTCAGACAACTTAATCTTAGGTACGAACTTGCCGTCCTTGCCCATAATCGCTGCCAGTTTATAGACCCCACCAAAAGATGGGCAGTCTTTGGAGGTAATCAGGTGGGTTCCCACACCCCATGAGGTAATCATTGCCCCTTGGTCTTTTAAGCTCTGAATCAGGAACTCATCCAAATCATTGGAAGCGGAAATCACTGCATCCGGGAAACCTGCCTCATCCAACATTTTTCTTGCCTTCTTGGATAAATATGCCAAATCGCCACTGTCTAAGCGGATTCCGTAAAAGGTAAGGGGAATTCCAGCCTCCCGCATCTCCGTAAACACACGGATAGCATTCGGTATACCGGATTTTAAAGTATCGTAAGTATCCACCAGCAGAATACAGGCAGACGGATACATATCTGCATAGGTCTTAAAAGCAGAATACTCATCCGGAAAACTCATAATCCAGCTATGGGCATGGGTTCCCTTGACCGGCACATCAAATAACTGTCCGCAAAGAACATTGGAGGTTCCTACACAGCCACCGATAATCGCCGCTCTCGCACCATATGTACCGGCATCCGGTCCCTGTGCTCTACGAAGACCAAACTCCATAATTCCATCTCCGCGGGCTGCATAACAGACTCTTGCCGCCTTGGTTGCAATCAGACTCTGATGGTTTACAATATTTAAAATAGCAGTCTCCACTAACTGTGCCTGCATAATAGGAGCTACTACCTTTACCAGTGGTTCTCTTGGAAATACAACGGTTCCTTCCGGAATTGCATAGATGTCTCCCGTAAAACGGAAGTCTTTGAGATAATCAAGAAATTCTTTGCTGAAAATGCCAAGTCCTGCCAGATAATTAATGTCTTCCTGGTCAAAATGAAGTTCTTTGATATACTGAATCAACTGCTCCAGCCCTGCTGCAATGGCGAAGCCGCCGTCACATGGATTATTACGGTAAAACGCATCAAAAATGACCGTTTCGTTCTGATCCTTGTTCTTGAAATAACCCTGCATCATGGTCAACTCATATAAATCCGTAAGCAATGTCAGGTTCTGTCTGTCCATATTCTTCCTCCAGATAGTATTTTCTTTCTCTGCCTATCATACACCCTTTTTTTGAAATAGGAAAGTCCGGTTTACTTTCTGTATGCTTTTGTGTAAAATAAAATATAACATACACAAGGGGAGTTGTGCTTATGCACAGAGATAGGACTATGAAACACATTCTGATTGTCGATGACAATAAAATGAATCTGAACACCGCAAAATATGTCTTAAATGACAAGTACAAGATTACTGCTTTTTCTTCCAGCGCCCAGGCCGTCAAGTTCACATCTGAATGTTGTGTGGACCTCATTCTTTTAGATATCATGATGCCGGAAATGAACGGCTTTGAGGTTTGGGAACAGATGCGTGAGCAGGAGCTCAACCGGAATACTCCCGTCATTTTCCTCACTGCAGACAACAACCCCGATACAGAAAGCCGATGCTTTAAGGTGGGAGCCAGAGATTTCATCAGCAAACCTTTTGTCCCGGAGGTCATGCGTTCCCGCGTAGACCGTATTATAGAATTAGAATCCGTCCATCAGCATCTTACTTCCGAATTAAAAGAAAAAATAAAAGAAATGTCCGAGCTGAAAACTCTGGCACAAAAAGATGCTCTTACCAGTTTATGGAATCGAAACTATACAGAAACCCGATTAAACGAATGGTTCTCCCATGGAGTGGAAGGCGCTCTGTTCATGATAGATATGGATAATTTCAAACATATCAATGATACCTACGGGCACATTGTCGGTGACCATGTGTTGAAATCCTTTGCGCAGATTCTTCTTGCTGCTTCCGACGAAGAAGACATCGCCTGTCGTATCGGTGGGGACGAATTTATCCTGTTCTGCAAAGAAGCAACTGACCGGAATATTTTGTCTCTCAAAGCAGAAGACATTCTCTCCAGCCTGCAGCGCATGATTGATGAATGTGCTTTTGAAGCAAATACTTCTGTATCTATCGGCATTGCCTGTGCTCCGCAGGATGGTTCCGATTTTCAGACTCTCTACAATGCTGCCGATAAATCTCTCTACTATGTCAAACAAAATGGTAAAAACTCTTATCATTTTTTCAGTGAAGGGAATCCTGCCAGCTTATCCTCTGACTCAAAGCAGGTGGATTTAGATTATCTCCGCGATATTCTGTCCCGCAATGACAATGGCAAAGGAGCTTATCTCCTCAACTTTGATAATTTCAACCATGTTTACAACTTTATACGGCGTACTGTTGCACGTGGTCATAAAGATGTTGAAATCGTTTTGTATACGCTTCAGGAAGCCGAAGATATCCAGCCTCTGCTCTCTGATTTTGATGAGGCAGTTACCATTTTAGAAGAAGCAATCCATTCTTCTCTCCGCCGGGTAGATGTTTCCACCAGATATTCCAGCAAACAGATTATCGTAATTCTCATGGAAACCAATTTGGAGAACGGCAGGCAGGTAGCCGAACGGATTCTGGCACAGTACCATGAAATGTACGTAAATCCCAGGATTCAGATTGATTATGACATTGTTCAAATGAAGGTGGAGAAATAATATTTCCCCACCTTTTCCTATTCCGCTAAAATAAGTTCTGTCAGATACTGTGCTGTCTTTAAGATAACACTTGTGTCCACCTGAAATGCCGGATGGTGGATAGGGTATCCTGCACCGGTGCCGATTTTCACGTAGCAGCCTGGTACTTCCCGCTTCATCGTATCCACATCTTCATAATAAGCAAAGTCGTCTCCGCCCATGGAGCTTTCTTCCGGTACGGTTTCCATGCCTAATTGACGAGCCGTCTGTTCTGCAATCTGCGCCATTTTGGCATCATTATAAGTTGCCGGTGGTCCTGCCACCCATTCTACCTGCGCGGCAGCACCATACGCCTGTGCCGTCCTTTCTGCAATTTCACGCACCCTTTTCTCATATAAAATACGGTCTTCCCGGTTCATGGTACGAACCGTTCCTTCCAGTTGTGCCTCAGTAGGAATCACATTCCAGGTTTTTCCGGACTCAAACCTTGTCACACTCAAAAGGGCCGGATGGAAGGCATTGATATTACGGCTTACAATCGACTGTAAGCCCTGTACAATGGCTGCACCGGTAAGAATCGGGTCAATTCCGTCATCTGGATGAGCTCCGTGGCAGCCAACACCGGTTATCGTAATCACGAAACGGTCTACGGCTGCTGTTACATAACCTTCTCTTATTCCAATCACATTGACTGCATTGGTCGGGTCTGCATGGAAGCCCCAGATATAAGGAACATCATCCATTACATCCGTCTCCAGAATCTTCAATGCCCCATGAGACTCCTCCTCTGCCGGCTGGAATATAAATTTGACCATACCACGGAACTGTGCTTTCCGCTCCTGCAACAGAATCGCTGCTCCAATACCTGCTGTAATATGTAAATCATGTCCACAGGCATGCATGTACCCTTCCGTTTCTGATTTATAAGGCAAATCTGTCTGCTCCACAATAGGTAAGGCATCAATGTCACAGCGAAGAGCTGTTACCAGTTCTTTTCCCTCTTTCTTCTCCCCACGTACTACCGCTATCAGACCGGTTTTCAGGGGATACGGCAGTATCTCAATGCCTGCCCGGGTAAGAAGTTCCCTGATTTTTGCCGTTGTCTGCACTTCCTCATAGGGCATTTCCGGATGTCTGTGAAACCATTGAAAGTTTTCTATCAGATACTGTTCTAAGTTTTCCATGTCGTTTCCCGCCTTTGTTCCTGCTTCTATTTTACCTTTTGTTTCCCGCTCTTGTTTCTGCTTCTATTTTGCCTTTTGTTTCCCGCTTTTGTTCCTGCTTCTATTTTCCGCTGTTCGGGTCTAAGGCATCCCGCAGTGCATCACCAATAAAGTTAATTGCCATAACCAATATCACTATGATAAGTCCCGGCGGAATCCACAGCCACGGCTGTTTCGTCAGTACCGTAAGAGACTGTGCTCCGTTTAACATATTACCAAGGCTTGCAGTCGGTGGCTGTACCCCCTGTCCCAAGAAGCTCAAAGCTGCCTCGTCCAGCATGGATAACGCCAGTACCGAAGTGGCATAAACCAGAATCGGTGCTACCGTATTAGGCAGAATCTCCGAAAACAAAATATGGCGAAGCGGCATACCCGCTACAATATTTCCTTTTACAAAGTTAGTCTCCCGCAGATTTAAAACATTACCCCGCACCAGTCTGGCAATACCCGGCCAGTCCACAAAGCCCAGAATCAGGATGATATTCCATAGCCCCGGTTTAAAGATAGCAGCTGCTACCAATACCAGCAGAATATATGGGAAGGACATTACCATATCGGTAAAACGCATGATAATCATATCTGCCATACCGCCGAAGTATCCTGCAATCAGTCCCAGAATCACTCCGATAACCGTGGAGATTACCGTTGCCAGCACACCTACCAGCAGAGAAATTCTGGTCGCATACAAGAGTCTGCTTAACATATCCCTTCCTATCTGGTCGGTTCCCAGCCAGAAGTCCCTGGAGGGTGCTCCCCCGAAAGGTCCTGCAATCTCATTGGGGTCATAGGGTGCAATGACCGGTGCCAGCAATGCCGCGCCTACGATGATGATTAGCACCACCAGGCTGACTAATGCCAGATGGTGTTTGCGGAATCTGCGCCATACGGTCTGTAAATAGCTTTCGTTGCTGATGTCCTTCTTCGGTTTCTTTGGTTCCATTTCCGTCTGTTTTTTCTTCTCTGTCATGACAGCCCTCCTAATCTAATTGAATGGTAGGGTCTACCAATGCATATAAAATATCTGTTATCAGGTTCGCTACCAGTACCACGATAGCCGATAAAAGGCACACTCCCATAATTACCGGATAATCTCTGTTGCTGATGGCACTCATGGTCATAAGACCCAGACCCGGCCAGGAAAATACCTGTTCAATAATAACCGCACCGCCAAACAGGGTCGGAATTTCCATACCAATAACGGTAATAATCGGCACTAAAGCATTACGCAGCGCATGCTTATTAATAACCCGGAACCGTCCGATGCCCTTGGCCCTTGCTGTCCGCAGATAGTCCTGCTGTAAAATCTCCAGCACTGCACTCCTGATATACCGGATATTGCTGCCTGCCATGGAAAAGGCGAGCACCAGCACCGGCATTACCATATGCTTTGCCACATCACCTGCGCTGCTCTCCATTCCAAGAGTCGTCATGCCGCTGGATGGCAGCCATCCTAACCGTATCGTAAATACATAAATCAATAATAAGGAAAGAAAAAAGCTCGGTACACTGCTGCCCAGAAAGGACACTGTTACCACTGCATAATCCCCCTTGGAATACTGATGAATCGCACTGTAAATGCCTGCCGGAACAGCAAGCAGCAGGCTGACAATAAGAGACACTCCCATCAACAACAGAGTTGGCCCTAAGTGGCTGGCAATCATGGCACTAACCTCCTGGGACGACTTAATGGAATATCCCATATTGCCTTGCAGCAACTGCTTCAGCCATACAAAATACTGAATATAAACCGGCTTATCCAGTCCTAAAGCAATCTCTTTTGCCTGAATCGCCGCCTGGGAAACACGCGGTCCCTGCAGCATCTGTAACGGGCTGCCTGCCAGACACATAATTGCATAATCAATAATGGTGATGCCAATCAACACTGGAATGGCAATTAAAATTCTTTTTATTATATATTTACCCATAAATTGCCTCCCTGCTATTACTCTGTCACAATAGGACATGCCACCCGATGTCCATTGCCGCTACTGATTTCCTGCATCTCCATCGTAACCTGTTTACACCGCTCTGTTGCCAATGGACAACGGGTATGGAACCGGCACCCTTCCGGCGGATTCACACTGTTACCAATTTCTCCCTGCAACAGCTTCCGTTCTTTCTTTCTCTGCTCCGGGTCCGGTACCGGCACCGCATTCAGCAATGCCTTTGTATACGGATGTACCGGATGATTAAATATCTCTTTGGCATCTCCGATTTCTACAATCTTACCCAGATACATAACTGCAATCTGGTCGCTGACATAATTGACAGCCCCCAGACCATGCCCTACAAACAGTAACGTCAACTGTAACTCCTGCTGCAACTCTTTTAACAGATTCAGAATCTGCGCCTGAATCGATACATCCAGCGCGCTGACCGGTTCATCACACACAATGAACTCCGGGTTCAGGGAAAGGGCTTTGGCTATCCCGATTCTCTGCCGCTGTCCACCGGAGAACTCATGGGGATACCTCCCCAATACGGTTCTTGGCAGTCCAACCATATCCAGAATTTTTAAAATATCCTGTTCCACGGTTTCCTTCGTGGAAATATGATGGTACAGCATAGGCTGTGCCAGAATCTCAAAAATATGTTTTCTTGGGTTCAACGAGGAATAGGGATCCTGGAACACCATCTGCAGCTTGGTTCTGATACGCCGCATCTCTTCCTTATTCTTCCGGATGGTGGATAAATCACAGCCATTATAATAAATCTTACCTTCTGTCGGTTCTTCCAGTCCGACTAACTGCCGGCCGATAGTCGACTTTCCACAACCGGATTCGCCTACCAGTCCCAGAGTCTGTCCCTTCTGGATGGAAAAGCTGACACCATCTACCGATTTCACATATCCGGTTGTATGGGTAATAATGCCGCCCTTCACCGGATAATACTTTTTCATATTTTCTACCTGAATCAGAGGTATCTTCTTTTCTTCTGTCATTACGGAGTACCTCCTTTTTGCTGTTCTTCACAGGCAATGATACATCTCGCCTGATGGTCTGTTCCAAACCCGTAATTTTCCTGTGGGTTATCACAAACCGGTTTCCGGTAAGGACATCGGTCTGCGAAGCGGCACCCGGTTATATCATCATAGCTTTCCGGCACCATACCTGGTATGGCGGTCAGCTTTCTGTTCGCATTATCTCGAATGGTTGGCACCGTATCCAGCAGTGCTCTGGTGTAAGGGTGCTTCGGATTCCTGAAAAGCTCCTCCACCGGTGCCTCCTCAATTATCTGTCCTGCATACATAACGATTACCCGGTCTGCGGTATTGGCTACCAGACCGATATCATGGGTAATCAGAATCATGGACATCTGGGTTTCCTGCTGCAATTCACCAAGCAGCTTCATTATCTGTGCCTGTATCGTAACGTCTAACGCCGTTGTCGGCTCATCTGCAATCAACAGGCGGGGATTGCAGGATAATGCCATGGCAATCATGACACGCTGGCGCATACCGCCAGACAAGGTGTGCGGATACTTTTTCATCACATTTTCTGCATCCGGCATACCCACTTTCTGTAATAGCTCTACTGCTCTTTTTCTGGCATCCGCTTTGGGCAGATGCATGTGAATCCGGATACTTTCCACAATCTGGCTTCCTACTGTGAACACCGGATTCAGGGATGTCAGCGGATCCTGGAAAATCATCGTCATCTGGTCTCCCCGGATTTCATCCAGTTGTTTTTCTGTCATGGACAGAATATCTTTACCGTCAAAGAGGACAGAGCCGTCAATGACAGCCCCGCCCCTTCTTAATAATCCCATAATAGACAGTGACGTAACACTTTTACCGCAGCCGGATTCGCCTACAATGCAGACAACCTCCCCCGGGTCTACGTGAAAGTTTACATGGTCAACACTAATCGTTCTTCCGTAGTCCCCGGAAAAAGCGGTAGTTAAATTATTTACCTCTAATAAATGCGGCATCCTGTTACCTCCTGCCATTACCATTCGTTATCTTACTCTGTCACATCCCAGTTCTGGACATCATTGAAAAATCCATAAACACTTGGCTGTGCGCCAGTCACACGTTTGCTTACAGCACCCTGTGCACTGATGATATAAACAGAGAACATTGCTACATCTTCCTGCATCTTCTTGTCAACGATAGAATATAAATCCTTGATTTCAGCAACATCGGATGTCTCCTGTGTTCCTGCTAATGCTGTATTTACCTCATCATTGCTGTAGCCGGTCCAGCTTCCTTCTCCGCCTAATAACCATGTTACATCCGGATAAGGGTCAACTGGTGCATAGGTATACTGTACTGCCATAATATCATAATCAGTCGTACCTGCAACAGACATTAACGTAGCAAGGTCTACCGTTGTTACCTCTACATTGATTCCTACTGCCGCCCACTGTGCCACCATAACCTGAACACCATTTACAAAAGTATTATCACCGGAGTTCACATAGAAGCGGAGGGTCTGGGAACCATCCCATCCGGCTTCCTCCAGAAGTTCTTTTGCCTTCTCAGGATTATACTCGATTGGAGTAATACTGTCATCGTAGAATGGACTTGCAGAAGATAAGAAACCATCTACTACCTCGCCATGTCCTTTTAATAACTGGTCTACTAACTGCTGTCTGTCGATTGCATATACCAGTGCCTGACGTACTCTTGCATCCGGAATGTTTGCTGTCTGGATAAAGGCAGACTGGTTTGTTACAGGAGAACCATAAACAACAGAAACATTCTCCAGTGCTTCGATACTCTCATAATCTTCCTGTGGGATTGCTGTCATGGTGTGCTGTGTGATGTCAATCTCACCAGACTGTAAACCAGAGTAAATCTGGCTTCCATCTACAATCTTGATATTTAACTTATCAATCTTAGGTGCACCCTTCCAGTAATCTTTATTTGCTGTATAAGAAATATAATGGTCATTGTCATAATCGGTTAAGAAGAATGGTCCACTGATAACGTCCGGTTTGTTAAACCACTCAGCCGTTGTCAGCTCATCCTCTGCAAACTGTTCAATGACATGCTTTGGCATAACATGAATATATCTTGCATAAGTGTTCTGGAATGTTGTAAGTGCCATCGGATACTTGGAAGTAAACTGAACCGTCTTGTCATCCAGTACCTGAACACCTGACATGGAGGTTGCTCCTTCTTCCACAAAACCAGTTGCATCATCGGTACCCTCGAATGCATATAACATTAATGTTGTGTTATTTACAATCGGGCTTGCCAGACGTAATACGGAATACGCTACATCATCTGCCGTAACCGGTGTTCCATCAGACCAGGTTGCCGCATCATCTACATGGACAACGAAGTTGATGTTGTCTTCTGTGGTAATGGAATCTGCTAACATTGCCTGGAAATTCAGGTCCTTATCCAGTTCCATCAATGGTAAGAACATTAAATCGATTGCATACTTATTGATTTCTGTCTGGTCAATCGCAAAAGGATTTACCCCTCCCAGACTGTCTGTAACACCAACGTTGATGATTTTCTCGCCCTCTGCTGCTGTTGCAGGACCGGCACCTTCTGTACTCTCTTCTGTGCCTTCTTCTGTTACTGCTGCTGCATCTCCCGTTGTTGTACCTTCTTCTGTAGAAGCCGCACCACAAGCGGTAACAGATGCTACCATGACGAGTGCTAACAACAGACCCATCACTTTTGTTGTGATTTTTTTCATAACACGTCCTCCTCGTTTAATTCCTAGTATTTTCCTAGGTTTTGTGGAATTATACTTCCATGTACGCACTGTTGTCAATAGCATTATCATAATTTCTGTGGATTTTATTGACAAATGCGTTTCTTTACCGCAACCATTTCTGACTGCTTTCCTATTATTATATGCAACTTATTATATGCAACCGATTCAGTATAGCATAATCTTGACAACAAATGCAATGCGTTGTATATTCTCTAGAGACTTCATTCGACTGTACGAAAGGAAAATGTGCCATGCGAAATCTTCTGAATTACCAGTCCAGTGAATATGACTGCGGACCGGTTGCACTTACCAACGCCATTCGATACTTATTTGACAGAGAGGTTATCTACCCGGATGTCATTAAATATATTATGTTATATTGTCTGGATTCTTATAACGAAGCCGGCGAAATTGGCAAAAAAGGAACTTCTGCTTCTGCAATGATGTTTTTGAGCAACTGGCTGAATCAGTTCGGTAAAATGAAGAATTTCCCGATTTCCTGCGAATTTCTGGCCGGTGATTCCGTATACCTTTCCCAAAGCAGCAGCATTATTGCCGCCTTGCAGCAGGGTGGTGCTGTCGTATTACGGCTTTTTCTGGATGTCGGTCATTATGTACTTCTTACCGGTGTGGAAGGTAATAATGTATATCTCTTTGACCCTTACTATGAAGAGCCGGACGACCCGGATTTGGATAAAGAGTATTTGGAAGAAGGCATTACCTTCATCTTAGACCAGCCTAAGCGGGCAAACCGTCTGGTTTCCATGGAGCGGTTAAACCGTCTGACCAAAGGCTTTTATGAAATGGGACCTTACGAAACCCGTGAGGCACTGATTGTTTTTAACAAAGAAACGGAGCTGTTCTCCGAAGATACGATTGATTATTTTATCTAAGAAAACAAAATCCTACCCATGTGCCCTGTATATGGCACTTTTGGTAGGATTTTTCTTTTCCTGACATTTCTTACTGTTCCATCTGCCTTCCCAAAAAACCTGCCGCCGATAAAATCAGTTTCTGCTCGACTTCACCCATGCGGGATTTCTGGTCTGTCTCTAACAGCATTACTGAACCAATCACATCTCCTTCACAGATAATCGGACTGATTGCCTCATGCTGCACTTCCTCTGTCTCACTGCTTACCTGCACAAAGCCTCTGTCTCCTTTGGTTGCCATCACACTTTCCCGGTGATTGATTTTCTCCTCCAGCTCCCTGCTGATTGGCTTTCCCAAAAGTCCCTTCATGCCTCCCGCCACGGCGATAATCTGGTCTCTGTCAGAAATCATGGCGGTGTGCCCGGATACCTGTGCCATGCTCTCAGCATACTGCTTGGCAAAGGTTCCCATCTCCCCAATCGGGGAATACTTTTTCAGAATAATCTCCCCATCCCTGTCTGTAAAGATTTCAAGCGGGTCTGCTTCCCGGATTCGCAGCGTTCTTCTTATTTCTTTCGGGATAACAACCCGTCCAAGATCATCTATGCGGCGTACAATTCCTGTGGCTTTCATATATAAAATTCCTCCTGCTTTCTACATACTTTCCATATTTGTGCTGTATGGGTAGTATGTGGAAAACAAGAGGAATTATGCACATATTGGTATCAATCATTTTCGGGCAAGTATTCCATCTCTTATTTACCATTGCTGTGCCAAAATGATAAATGCCTGTTCCAACCAGTGCAAATAATTCTTCCCGCATCCATCGCCGTTGCCTGAAATCGTATTACTGCCCGCAGAGGTTACTCTCTGTCCCAAATCTGCTGGAAGAAATAATCTCCTTCCAGCATCTGTCCGTTCCCACTGTAGAATGCCCCGTTATCGATATTTAATGACAAAAGCAACAACGAATCTTCCAGATACGGTGCCATTCGTTCCTGTAAGGATGGTACAACATCCTCTCTGTGTACACACTCCGTCCAGTCTGTATGCTCCTCTTCATCTACGGCAAACTCTACGCCATAGCTGTCTTCTATCACAATCCCCTGCTCATCATCTACATAAAAAACTGCGAAATCATACTGCGCGGTTCCCTGCATTTCGTATGTCACGCTTATCAGCAGGTAATCCTGATTCTCCTTATGGGATATGCATATCGTGCCATTTCCGGCATGTGACAGATGAAAATTCCTGCTGATAAACCGCGGATAGCTTTCGTATTCACCGTCCCCGGTTCCCCGGTAAAGCTTCACGTAACAACCATGGGAGCTGTTACTTAAAACATCCTGAACGGTTGCCCCAGAATCCGCGCTGTATCCCACCACAGACACCAAATCTTCTATCCCGTCATGGGTAATATCCGCAGTTGTCTCAAATATGGGCACTTCGTATGCCTCATCTCCCGGATAATCGGCATTATAATAATATCCTTCTTCTCCTAACTGTCCGATATCTCCGTAAGGTGAATAAACATATTCCTGGTCTTCCACAATATACTTTTCTGTCGCTGCATCCGGCTCTTCTTTTTCAGGAGTTTCTGTGTCTGTATCTCCCGAAGAAACAGCCTCCTGCGTATCTGCATTTTCCACAGAAGCCGTCTCCTTCTGTGTGTCTGTCTCTTCCGTAGGTGCAACCTCTGCAGGCACACTTTGCATTTCTGTATTCTCTGCATTTTCCGATGTTTTTCCACACCCGAAAAGGCTTCCGCAGGTCAGCAGCATAACTGCTGCCATTATATATTTTCTTTTCATAGAAATCCTCTTTTCCTTCTTTGCTACTTATAGCATACCTGAAAACGGCGATATTGCAAGCTATCCTGTGCAATATCGCCGTTTTCCATACAGAAATAATTCTGTTTATCTTAATCCCATTACCTTAATAATTTTCTTCATGAACTTCAAAGTAGCTCTGTGGATGAGCGCATACCGGACATACTTCAGGAGCCTTTGTTCCCACTACGATATGGCCGCAGTTACGGCACTCCCATACCTTCACTTCGCTCTTCTCAAATACCTGTGCTGTCTCGATGTTCTTCAGGAGCGCGCGGTATCTTTCCTCATGGTGTTTCTCAATCTCGCCTACTGCCCTGAATTTTGCAGCAAGCTCCGGGAAGCCTTCTTCTTCGGCAGTTTTAGCAAAGTCTTCATACATATCGGTCCACTCATAGTTTTCCCCACCGGCAGCTTCTGCAAGGTTTTCTTTGGTGTCTCCGATTCCTGCCAGTTCCTTAAACCACATCTTGGCATGCTCTTTCTCATTATCAGCGGTTTTCAGGAATATGGAAGCCATCTGCTCGTAGCCTTCCTTCTTTGCTACGGATGCAAAATAAGTGTACTTGTTTCTTGCCTGTGATTCCCCTGCAAATGCCTCCTGTAAATTCTTCTCTGTCTGTG
>ERZ1026850.280-NODE-280-length-33442-cov-6.979693_pt1 | contig 33442 bp, 25 predicted proteins | sample MGYA00380155_ERZ1026850 | MGnify/ENA primary metagenome ERZ1026850 (study PRJEB33269, sample SAMEA4719791) | human gut metagenome | biome: human-associated habitat; feature: organic feature; material: feces | place: Cameroon | collected 2013-10 ... | reverse complement strand
CAAAAGTACGGAACGGACTAACGCGCATCAAGAGGTAACCCTGGAGACGCTTACCACACCGCGCAGCATCGCCACGCACATCCGAAACACTTACGCATTGACCTGCAGACCCTAAAACCCCACCGCAAAAATCCGATCATAGCAAACGTATTCTCACAGATGGGCATAGTAGAAGAATTGGGTAGCGGAACCAAAAAGATGTTCATGTATACGCCCCTCTTTTCTGACGGTAAAGAACCGATGATTGAGGAGCAGGATGTGTATAGAATCACAATCCCTTATGCAGGAATAACCGATAACAACGGACAAGAAACCGACAAGAACCGACATGAAACCGGCAACAACCGACAATGAACGGAAAGTATTGGAATTATTGAGTGAAGGTACTCATCCATTGGTGGATTTGATGGCGGTTTGTGGCTATAAAGACAAGGAGAGTTTCCGAAAGTCTGTTTTGAATCCAATGCTGGAGCGAGGTTGGGTAAATATGACCCACCCTGAAAACTTGAGGCATCGATACCAAAAATACTTCTTGACAGATATGGGTAATAGTATACTTTGAGACATTAGAATGTGGTAATACACGTTAAATTCTTTTTATATCTTCATATACTAATACAATAGTTCGTTAAATACGGCAATATATTGCAACATTGCCAAACTTAACGTGTTTTTGCAGCCTATTGGCGATGATGTCAGGAATATTTACAAAAACTATCAAGGAGAAATATCCCTATACCAGGTTTTGCCTGTGGCAGCCCCGGAAGAGTTCTGGAATGAGCTTGGAGCGTAACGGAGGTTTACGTACGGAACAGATTGCCGATATTATCAATCAAAGGCGGCTATATGTCCGCAAGGATGGTCAGCCGGTTAATTCAGCACAAGTATATGCTGTAGTGATGCATCACCCGGAAACTTTCGTTAAGGCAGAAGGGCGTATTATGCCGCTTATATAGCCTCCAAAAGGCATTTTTATCTTATTTCCCGACGATGCCTTTCAAGAAAAATCGTCACCTTTGTTACTACGGACAATCTAAAAAACGACGAACATGAAAGAGACAATCGCAAAGGCAGCAGAAGGAAACAAGGCAGCTGCAGCACGCGCACGCAAAGCAACACTCGAGCTCGAGAAACTCGGAAAAGAGTTCCGTAAACAGTCTATCGCCGAGCTCAAGTAGTCAGGCAAAACGCGAATAATCGAGTATGTGGAAAACGAAGTTGTTTTCTTCCTGCTCGTTTGTCTATATAAAAGACTATCAGTATATTTGTTGACATATAAACTGTAATTTGCTCGCATCCTCGGATATGAAACACTTTTTTTCGTTTTCGTTAATGCTACTTCTTGGTGCCCTCCTCCACGCCCAGGAGCATAACTTTGAGTTTATTTCCAATCACATCTATCTGAATGCAGAAGTGAACGGTAAGCCTGCAAGGCTGGTTTTCGATACTGGTTCCTCCGATGTATATCTGGACAGTACCTGGCTTTCTGAAAGCGGGATCAAGTATGCACGGATGAGCAAAGCGATGGTGCGGGGAGCAGGAAATGAAGCCAAGAAAACGACGCTTATCTTCTCCGGCGTCAATGTCTCGATGAATGGAAGGCAATACTCTCCCCAGATGGTTCCTGTTATTGATTTGCGTGCCATCCTTGGTGACACGGCCGATGGAATCTTCGGCCTTAAAGATTTGAAAGAAAAGATTATTGTCATTGATTATAAGAATGAAAAATTAACGCTGTCAGATAAACTCGCCTCGGCTCAGACAGATGGCTTTTCTCGCATACCGATAGAGACTGATTCGAACCATCCTGGAAAGATTTTAGTCCCCATTGATGTCACAGTTATTCCGGGTAAAGTTATTTCCGGCAAGGCACTGCTGGATACCGGCTCAGGAAAGGGCCTCGAATTTACCAGCAAGGCCGCAGCTAAATATGGATTGGATAAGATTCAGGAAAAGAATCCATTCTACTACAAGCATGGTGGCGTGGGCGGAAAATCAGCCGGTTATGAGTTTGCTGTCGATAAAGTGACTGCGGACAGTGTCCTGTTGTCCCAAGGTAAAGCCCGGTACAGCACGGACAAAGCAGGCGCGATGGCAAGCGATGAGTATATAGCTGTCGCAGGAAATGAAATATGGCGGCATTTTACCATCATCATCGACCTAAGCAAGTCTGTTTTATTCCTGAAGGAGAACCGGTAAATTCACTCTACTTGCGTTTAGATGCTTAGTCTGTCAAAGTCAGGCCATATTCGCTGTTTTATTTCTGTTGCAGTTCCTAGCTTAACCGCCCGCACAACCAGGAAAATGTGATAAATCACCGGCAAAACATTGCGGATTCCCGCCAAGCTCATTAACATTTTCCCATTAAAACGATATATAGCTTGAAATTTTTACTAAATTTGCCGGACCGACTTTCAAAACACATAATATGATAACACTGAAGAACGACATACTGTCGATTAAGGTAGACAGACACGGTGCTGAACTATGGAGCATCAGAGACCATTCCGGAAGAGAATTCATCTGGCAGGCAGACCCTGCCTTCTGGAAACGCCATGCACCTGTGCTCTTCCCTATCGTCGGCAGCCTGTGGGACAAGAAATATAGAGTTGACGGAAAAGAATACTCGCTGGAGCAGCATGGGTTCGCCAGAGACATGGATTTCCATCTGATTTCTTCTGACGAAAACACATTGTGGTACGAGCTCAAGTCCGATGCGGAAACATTGGCAAAATACCCTTACGCATTCACATTGAAAATCGGCTACAAGCTGACAGGCAACAAGATACAGGTAATGTGGGAAGTCAGCAACAATGACGGGAAGACAATGTATTTCCAGATAGGAGCGCATCCGGCATTCTACTATCCGGATTTCAACCCCGACACGGAAGAGAGAGGAGCATTCCGGCTTTACAAACGTGGAGAAAACGGAGAAATGAAGCCTCTGGAGACATTGAAATACATTCTCATTTCCGAAAAAGGTTGCGCCGACACTGAGCATGTTTACGAACTGGAGACACCGGAAGGTAAACTGCCATTGACGACATCCACCTTCGACCGCGACGCGCTTATCATTGAAAATCAGCAGGTTTCGAAAGTCGTACTGGAATCTTGCGCGGGAGAACCGTTCGTATCGGTAGAGTTCGACTCGCCGGCCCTGGGCATGTGGTCGCCGGCAGGACTCAATGCCCCTTTCGTATGCATTGAACCATGGTACGGCCGCTGCGACAGGAAAGGTTTCACCGGCCCGCTCGACGAAAAGGATCTTGTCAATGCTCTTGCGCCGGGACAGGTTTTCCGCACCGGCTACACGATCGAGGTTTTTTAAACCACGTACCCCACGCGCACCCGTCCGAAAACCGGCAGCGCATTTTGTTAAAATATCGGCCTCTTTTTTAACCTTTTTTCAAAATTCGCGAAAACGGTTAAAAAATAGGCCGTTTTTTAAACAAAAACAACAAGCCCAATCAGGATTTACGACAATAAAAAAAATACTCGGAAAAATTTTAAGTTCAGCAATGCGAACCACCGATGTTAAAGCCCGCCAGGCCGAAAGCAGGTCCCTTCTCCGAGACCCGGGATTTAGGGTGAGGGTAACGTGAAGAAAAAAGGCAGAGTTAGTAAAACGATATTTGCATAAGTTACAAAAACAAACTATATTTGCGCCGTCTGCTAATAAAAACAAACCATTTGGCAGATAAAACTATTAATCAATCACTATTATTTATGCTAAAAACGATGAAGCACACATTTCTAAAATTCTGCGCAGCACTCATTGCTTTTGCGGGGCTGAATGTGTTCTCTCCTGATGCTTATGCACAGGAAAATACCCCAGTCGGGGGAGGCGGAACCGTGTCAGGAACCGTCACAGATAGCCAAGGCCCGGTAGCCGGAGCAGCCGTAATGATCAAAGACGGCAAAGGCGGCGTTATTACCGAAGCCGACGGAACATACTCCATTTCAGGAGTCAAAAAAGGTAACGTTCTCATTTTCACACTCCTCGGATATGAAGATACTGAGATTACATGGAATGGCGAAGCCAAGATAGATGTAGTTCTCAAGACTTCAAACGAACTTCTCGAAGGCACCGTAGTCACAGCACTCGGTATCAGAAGAGCTGAAAAGGCATTGAGCTACAACGTTCAGGAAGTGAAAGCTGACGAACTTCTCCGCGTGAAAGACGCGAACTTCGTCAACTCATTGAACGGTAAGGTAGCCGGCGTGACCATCAACCGCAGTTCAAGCGGTGTCGGCGGAGCGACCAGAGTCGTGATGCGTGGTGCCAAATCAATCGAAGGTGACAACAACGTCCTCTACGTGATAGACGGTATTCCACTCGTGAACACCACCCTCGGAACAGGAAACGAAGTAATCGGCGGCACCAAGGCTACGACTGAAGGTATCGCAGACTTCAACCCTGAGGACATCGAGAGCATCTCCGTTCTTTCAGGTCCTTCAGCAGCAGCGCTTTACGGCTCATCCGCAGCGAACGGCGTCATCCTCATCACTACCAAGAAAGGCCAGGAAGGCAAGCTCAACATTTCCTTCTCTTCCACCTCTGAATTCAGCAAGGCTTACATGACCCCTGAGTTCCAGAATATCTACGGAAACAAGGAAGACGCATACGAAAGCTGGGGAAACCAGCTCCAGACCCCTGTAGATTACGACCCTAAGAAAGACTTCTTCCAGACAGGCCTCAATCTTATCAATGCGCTGACGCTCACGACCGGAACGAAGCACAACCAGACCTACGCATCCATTTCTTCTACCAATGCGAAAGGTATCGTACCTAACAACAAGTACAACAGGTTGAACCTCACATTCCGCAACACAGCTACTTTCCTGAACGACAAGCTGACTCTCGATCTCGGAGCATCCTACGTTCACCAGACAGACCAGAACATGGTTTCACAGGGCCGTTATCAGAACCCTGTGATGGCAGCTTACCTGTTCCCGAGGGGAGAAAACTGGAATGCTGTAAAATCATTCGAAAGATACAATACCAGCCGTAACCTCTACGAGCAGTACTGGCCTATCAAGGACGATGACTTCGGACCTGACAACCCTTACTGGACAGCATACCGCGACATGTCTCCAAGCACGAAGAACCGTTATATGTTCAACGTCGGAGCTACATACAAGATCCTCGACTGGCTCAACATTTCTGCCCGTTACCGTTTCGACGACTCAGCAATCGAGACAGAAAGAAAAGCCTACGCTTCTACCAATGTCGTCTTCACGGAAGGCTCGAACAAAGGTCTTTACGAGTGGGCAAGCTTCAAGGACCGTCAGGAATATGCTGACGCAATGCTCAACATCGACAAAGGTTTCGGACAATTCCACCTGACAGCCAACCTCGGTTACAGCTACTCCAACTATTGGTCAGCTACCAAGGGCTACAGAGGACCGCTCAAGCTCGTCCCTAACCTCTTCGCATTCGGCAACATTGACAACCCGAAGGCATCCCCTATCGAGGACGGTGGCTACAGCCGCGTACGTAACAATGCCATTTTCGGCAACCTCGAACTCGGATGGAGAAGCATGCTTTACCTCACGCTCTCCGGCAGAAATGACTGGAACTCCCGTCTGGTAAACACCGCCAACCCGTCATTCTTCTACCCTTCAGTAGGTCTTTCCGCAGTTATCTCGGAAATGGTGAACATGCCTGAATGGTTCTCTTACTTGAAGGTCCGCGGATCTTATACTGAAGTAGGTGCTCCTATTTCACGTTCAGGTCTTACCCCTGGCACCATCACCACACCTATCAAGGGCGGTATCGCACAGGAAACAGGTATCTATCCGTTCACAGACTTCAAGGCAGAGCGCACACGTTCTTATGAGGCAGGTGCCGAACTCCGTCTCTGGCACAATCTTCGCGCACAGGTAACATACTATCACTCAAACACCTACAACCAGACCTTCCTCGGTAATCTCCCTGAGTATTCAGGGTACAAGCAGATCTACCTGCAGGCCGGTGACGTAGAAAACCGCGGATGGGAAGCTTCCCTCGGTTATTTCAATGAATTCAAGGATTTCCGTATTTCCTCGAACCTGACATTCTCACGCAACAAGAACGAAATCAAGAAGATGGTTCACGACTACAAGACTGACGTCAGCCTTGAGCCGATCAACATCCCTGAAGTTCTGAAAGAGAACGGTCGCGTAATCCTCAAGGAAGGCGGCAGCATCAATGATATCTACGCCAATACTTTCCTAAAGAAGGACAGCCAGGGATTTGTGGAAATCAAATCTGACGGCACTTATACTTTGGAGAAAGGTGAGCCGGTATACCTCGGTCATACCACTCCTGACTTCACGCTCGGATGGAACAACTCCTTCTCTTGGAAGGGTCTGACATTCAGCTTCCTTCTCAACGGCCGTTTCGGTGGCGTGGTAACTTCATCCACTGAGGCCATCCTCGACAGATTCGGAGTTTCCAAGGCTTCCGGCGAGGCTCGTCTGGCAGGCGGCGCAATGCTCCCTGGACAGGGCTTGGTAGACGCAGAGACTTACTACAAGAAGATAGGTACCGGTGATTACCAGACCTCCGGCTACTACCTCTACAGCGCCACAAACATCCGTCTCCAGGAACTCACATTGGCATACACTTTCCCTAACAAGTGGTTCAAGAACGTATTGAAGGACCTCACGCTCTCAGTCATGGCGAACAACCCTTGGGTCATCTACTGCAAGGCACCATTCGATCCTGAGCTCACTCCTTCGACCGCCACATACGGACAGGGCAATGACTATTTCATGCAGCCAAGCGTGAGAAGCTATGCATTCAGTCTCAAGTTTAAATTCTGATATCAATGAAAAAGAACATTATAATAAAATTCCTTGCCGGCATCTCCGTGCTTTCTCTCGCTGCATCATGCAACTACGAGGAAATCAACACGAACCCTTACGAGATGACCGATGAAATGGGAAAGATGGACGGACTTTCTCTCGGAAGCTACATTACCACTATGGAAAGATATGTGCTTCCTGTAGGAACACAGGCCGACCGTACCGATATGATCAACGAGTATCAGATCGCATACCATCTTTCCGCAGACTGCTGGAGCGGCTATTTCGGCCAGGACAACAACTGGGGCGGCGGAAACAACAATACGACATATTATCTCAACAACGGTTGGTTGAGTGCCACATACAAAGACTCTTATACCAATGTCCTTCCTTCATGGAAAAAGATAAAGGCTACTTCCGAGAAGCTCAATGCCCCTGAAGTATTCGCATTGGCGGAAATTCTCAAGATTTCATGCTGGCACAAGACCCTTGAGTCATTCGGACCTATCCCTTACACTCATGCAGGAGAGATGGCGCTCGTAATTCCTTTCGATTCGGAAAAGGATGTCTACACCGCTATGTTCAAAGACCTGAAGGCAGCCATCGAAGTCCTCACTCCGTATGCAGAGACGAACTCTACGATCGTTGCCGATTATGATGCCGTTTACGCAGGCTCTGCAAGACAGTGGGTAAAATACGCCAACTCCCTCATGCTCCGACTCGCGATGCGCATCAGATATGCTGACGAGGCAATGTCGAAGCAGTGGGTAGGAGAAGCATTGAACCAGCACATCGGCCTTATGACTGCTGTCAATGATGCTGCACAGATGAGCAAAGGCGCAGGATACGTTTTCGTGAACAACATCCAGTACCTTGCCGAGAGCTATGAAGAGTGCCGCGTGGCTACTTCCGTATATGCTTACCTGAACGGATACCACGACCCTCGTCTTGGCAAGTACATGAAGCCTAGCCCGACATATCCATCTGCATTGACCGGCTTTGACGGTGAGAAATATGCTCCTATTCCTTCAGGTACAGCCTACCCGAAAGGAACATACGCAAAAGCTGCCCTTCCTAACATGACCTCAGACACTCCTACATACTGGATGCGTACATCAGAGGTTCTCTTCCTGAAAGCAGAGGCGGCTCTCGTATGGCCTGAATTCGGTGATGCTGCCGATCTTTACAAGAAAGGTGTGGAAATGTCATTCGAAGAGAACGGTCTTTCTGCTGCAGCAGCAGATGCATATCTCACTACTTCATTCAAACCGGAGGCTGTCAGCATTTTCAGCTACACTGCACCGGCTCCTACGGAAGCAACCACAGAGTTCAGCGGTACAACCGAACAGAAACTCGAGAAAATCATGATCCAGAAATGGATTGCACTGTACCCTAACGGACAGGAAGCTTGGACAGAATGGAGAAGAACAGGATATCCGGTTCTCAACCAGGTCAGAGACAACAGAGGAACAGGATACGGTGTCACCAAAGAAGACAGAATCCGCAGAATGATGTATCCTGAAAGCTTCTACCAGTCAGAGCAGGACAAAGCGAACTATCAGGACGCTCTCTCCAAACTCGGAGGCAACGACTCGCCTACAACCCGTCTCTGGTGGGACTGCAAGAAATAACAATTAATCATTGAATAATTATGAACATCATAAAGAAACTGTTATTCATCATCCCTGCAGCAGGAATGCTTGCAGTGTCCTGTACAGATGTGGAGAAAATGGAAGTTGACCACATCGGCGGATACAATACGATGAACAATGCGGAGAGCGAGGCTTACTACGAAAACCTCCGCAACTACAAGAAAACCAGTGAGAATCACGCCCGTCCGGTAGCGTTCGGATGGTTCTCCGACTGGAACCCTACGGGAACCCAGAGGAGAGGTTATCTCTCGTCAATTCCGGACAGCATGGATATCGTTTCCATGTGGTCAGGCGCCCCTAACAGATATGAAATCACTCCTGAGCAGAAGGCCGACAAGGAATTCGTCCAGAAGGTAAAGGGTATCAAATTGATGGAAGTCAGCCTCATATCCCATGTCGGTAAAGGCAGGACTCCTGCTTATATCTACGACGACATCTACAAGAAGGCTGAGGCCGAGAGCTGGCCTGACTCAAAGCTTTCACAGGCATTGAAATTTGCACGTTGGGACTTCTGGGGCTTCAAATCTCACGATTTCAGCAATAAGGAAGAACTTGACGCGGCCATCAAGAATTATGCGAAAGCATTGTGCGACAGCTTGTTCACCAGCGAGTGGGACGGTTTCGACATCGACTGGGAGCTTGGTAGCGGTACCAACGACCATGACGGTACACTCGACAACCGCACGATCGTCGTTCTTATCAAGGAGATGGGCAAATATATCGGACCTGCAAGTGACCCTGAAAAGAAAGGACACAAACTGCTTTGCGTGGACGGAAGCGTTGGCTCATTGATGGGAACGGTCGACGAATACATTGACTACTGGATCGTCCAGAACTACGGCAGAGATTGGTACTCCTTCAGCTATGCTGCTGCAGCTCCTGAGAAGATCATCATCACCGAAAACTTCGAGGCCTATGCCTTGACCGGAGGTAATCTCCTTGAACAGGCGAAACTTATGCCGGAGAAAGGATACAAGGGCGGAGTCGGAGCTTATCGTTTCCAGAAGGACTATGACAATGCTCCTGACTACAAGTACATGCGCAAGGCTATCCAGATAAACCAGCAGGTATTCCAGGAAAGAATGAAGGAGCAGACTGGTGAAAACAAAGAATAACAGCAATAACCACTAACGGATTATGAACAAAAATATATTGAAATATATAGCTGCAGGCGCTCTCGTAATGGCTTTTTCAGCATGCGACAATCTTGAGGACAAATTGCTGGAGTCCAAGGTATATTTCGAGAATGCCAAGAGCACGATTGAAGTGGATGGCAATGACGCAATCTCCTTCGATTTGACTTCACGACTCACTTCCGCCAAGGATGAGAACGTGGAAATAACATACGAGATTGCGGATGAATCTGCGATAAAGGAGTTCAACGAAAAGAACGGAACAACTTTGGAGCCGCTTCCTGGCGCCAAGCTTCTTTCCAATGTTGCCAGCATCAAGGCCGGCAGCATCTACTCCGAGTCTGTAAAAATCAGCATTGACGACGCATCGTCCATCATAGAAGGCAAGAAATATCTTCTTCCTGTCCGCATCGTATCATCATCTTGTGACGTCATCAAAGGTTCCGAGACTTCATATTTCATCATAAAGAAGCCTATCAAGATTTTCGACTTCGGCAACTTCGCGCAAGACTACTGGGCAGGTAAAGACTATATTACTGCACCTATCACCGACAATGACAAATTCGAGTCTTGCACTTACGAGGCGCTCATCAATGTAGATCATTTCACTAACAACTCTACAATCATGGGTTGTGAAGGTGTATTGATTCTCCGTATAGGTGACACTCCGACAGTACCGAAGAATCAGCTTCAGGTTGCAGGAAAAGTGGATTTCCTCGGTCCTAAGCTTGAGCAAAACAAATGGTATCACGTCGCGCTCGTCTGCGATGGCCCTAAAGGCACGGCTACCATTTACGTGAATGGTGAAAAAGCAAGTGAGGCAGGCCTCTCCGCAATGCCGGAGAAACTTGTTACCGGAACTGAAGGATTCAGCATCGGTCTCGTACCTAACTTCATGTGGGGTGAACGTCCGTTCAACGGTATGATGAGCGAAGTCCGTCTCTGGACTGTTCCACGTACAGCCAACCAGATCAAGGAGAATATGCTGGGTGTAGATGCCAATAGTGAAGGACTTCTTTTCTACTATAAGTTGAATGCCTCCCCTATCGTGGACTCTACTCCTAACCATAGGGATCCTAAAGCAGGGAAGGTGAGCATCAAGCATTTCGATGTTCCTCTTATGAAAGTGAACTGATCAAACTCCCAAAATATCCTGCCGGTCCGACTCCTCGGGCCGGCTTTTTTATATTACGATTAATCCGTAACTTTGGCGCCGTTATGAAATACTCCAGACTTATCGCCGCCGTCATCACGATGGCCTTTTCCATAAGCGCTGCCGCACAAGGCAGTACGTTCATATCCGGACTTGAAGACGGATATTCCTTCATTGCGGACAAATGCGGAGCTGCCGGCAAGGCAACATCCTTCAGCACATCCGGCAAGTCATTCAAGGTGATGACATTCTACTATAACAGCAGCACTGTCACGGCCGTGGAAGACGCGGCGGGAAAACGCAGCATCCTTTTCATTGACGGAAAGCCCAACATGCCGACATCCGCGACCTACCCGAAAATCGGTTACAACGGAGCCAATGAATTGAAAACCAATGAATATGCAGTCGGTCCGCACGACTTTACCGACGACGGACAGCCCGAACTGGTGATAGGCGCAAGGTCCGCTTCAGGAGACGGTCTCGCCATATATGTGTTCGGATTTACAGGAACGGGATGGAGATGCCTGGGCGAAATGGTCACGGCGAAACGGGACATCCGCTCCAGCAGGGTATTCCGCCAGACAGTAACGATAAAAGACGCCACTACGGGCGTCCTTTATACCTGGACCTACCACGACGGGCACTTCGATTTTCTCTCAAGCGACCACGTGAACGATCCTACAGTGCTATATTGAAACACTCCGTGAAACGACCTCCGCGAAATCATTGACCTTCACCGGATTGCCTTCAGCATTGACCGCATCGAGGGCAGGACCCGAGAAAGTCATCAGACAGAGCGGGCACGCAGTGACGATCGTCTGCGGCTTGTTCACCACGAGGTTCGCGAGCGACGACTCCGTAATCTTGGCACGGTCACGCGCATCCAGCGTCAGACTGCCCAAGCTGCCGCCGCAACAAACGCTCTCATCGCCCTCCTTGCCGGCCTTCACCAGCGTACCGACCTGCGAAAGCACATTGCGAGGCTCCGCGTAGACGCCACAACCGCGCCCGAGTTCGCACGGGTCATGATAGACAATGCTTTCCCCGCCGGCGTTCAGTTTCAATCTGCCCTCATCCACCAGACGCTTGATATACTGCGTATAATGCAGTACCTCAATGCCTTTCAGCCCATACTCCTCCTTGAAAATCTTATAACAGATAGGACAGGAGAGGACCAATGTCCGGCAACCTGATTCCAGAATCATCTTCTTGTTGGCAGCAATTGTCTCCTGTGCCGCAGAAGTCTTGCCGGCCAGCATCAGCGGTCTGCCGCAACAGATTCCGCCGTCCCTGTCCGCAAAGACATAGTGCACCGAAGCCGCCTTGAAAACTTTTTCAACGGACTTTATGATCCGCGGCGTAAGATGGGTCATACATCCGGCAAAATACATTACCTCAGGCTTGTCATCAGGAATCACTCCGACAGGATTCTGCGCAGCGAGATAAGAATAATCGTATACCAATGAATCATTGACGGTAGCCCTCTGAGCCCTGCGGAGCGCCGGCGCATCCACCCCTACCGGACAAAGCGCATGGCACTTGTCGCACATGAGGCATTTCTCTGCTATATCATTGATTTTCTTCTCATTGTGACGACGCAGAAAACGGATGAAATACACCGACGAATACTTGAGATTCTTCTTCTGGACATTCATCGGGCACGCGTCCAGGCACAGGCCGCAGCTGGAACATGCGTAAATCTCGGCCTCGGCCACACCCTTTCGCGGATGACTAGGCTTGAGACCGGCATTGCGCAGCAATATCCACAACACCTCGGTCAGGATGTGCATGTAGCGGCTGAACGGCATTGCGGCGAAAAACAGGCCCAGGCAGATGGAATAAGCCCACCAGACAGGCATGAAGAACAGTTTGTCTCCGAAAATCAGATGCCACAGATGGTTCACCGGAATCGTCAGGAAGCTTCCGCCGCTGAGATCGGCCGTAAAGCTCTCTGCCAGAAGCCTCAACGGGAAAATCAGCCAAAGGCTGTACAGGGCGATGCGGTCAGCCAGCGACGGTTTCGTGGTATGACGCATGCCGAGGACGATGGACCTGAACCTCTTGAAAATCGCCATGCCCACACCGGTAAGCACATAGAGCAGGAAGAAGTCCATCAGGAAAAAGAAGAACCATCCCCTCAACGTGACATGACCGGGATTGATCCAGACGAAGAACCGGTAGAAAATCGGATAGAACAGGCCGCCCTCAGTCCACGCCAGATGCTTCGGGACGAACAATGCTACTTCGAGATGTCCCAGAACAATGAGCATGAACCATCCGAATGCAATCGCCGAGTGCATGTAGCCCAGAAGCGGCTTGCGTTTCCAGATTTTCGTATGGAAAAGGCAGTCGCAGAACAGGTCCTTGATATTCTTCAGAGCGATCTTCGGGATGAACAGCGACTTCCAGAGACGACGTCTGTCCTTGGCAGGAATCTTGGCCAGCAGCCTGATGAGACCGGCAGTCAGCCATATCAGCATGAAACTGATGCCGACCACGAACGGAATCACGAAGTTGCTGTAACCCGATGGGATTCTGTCAATGACCTCCGGCGCAGTCTGCAACGGCAATATATATAAAGGTATCATTTCGTTCCGTAAATTTTAGCGATGGACAAGATGAGATGGCGGGTGTTTATGCCCCTTGGACAGACCATGGTGCATTTCCCGCACAACTGGCACGACTTCAGGAGGTCGAGCGCCTTGTCCGGATGGGCATTGTAAAGCTCCTCGATGGCTTCCCTCAGGCTGGTATGCTTGAATTTTCCTGCCGTACACACAGCCGTACAGCTGCCGCACGCCATGCATTTGCGCACATCCGGCTCGATTGCCGCCAACTTTTCGAACTTCTCCCTGTCGAACAAGTCAAGATTGATTCTGGAACTAGGAACCAGACCGAAACCGAAATCTACCATCTTTCCCGAAGCAATGTCTTATAGTTTTTAACATCAGGGAACACGTCAGACAGATATCTGTCGATTTCCACGACCGCAGCCCGCGCCTCGGCCAGGGTTTCGGGCAATGTCTTCGGACCGGTAGCCGCACCTGCCAGGAACACGCCCGGCAATCCGCTGCGCTGCCCAGCCAGGATTCCGTCACGAACCGCGAAAAAGCCGTCCTCTTCCATCGGCATCTCCAGCAGCTTCCCTACCCTCTTTCCGGCAGCCGACGGCCTCATGCCCGCCATCAGGACCAGAAGGTCCAATGTTACTTTCAATGGCCTTCCAGCTACCGTGTCCTCAGCTTTCACCAGCAGGCTGCCGTCCACATTCTCAGACACTTCCGCCAGACGTCCACGGATAAACCTTATGTTATAATCCTTCTGGGCGCCAAGATACATATCCTCATAATGGCGTCCGAACATACGCAAATCCATGTAGAAACAATACACCTGCGCATCAGGGAACGCCTGCTTCATCTCGCACGCCTGCTTGACCGCCGTGGCGCAGCAGACTTTCGAACAAGACCTGCAGCCGGATTTCTCGTCACGTGACCCGACACAATGCACGAAACCTATCCTCTTCGGATTGACGATCCGGTCATCAGAACCTACACCGGCATTGAACCAAGCCTCCAGATCGGCATTGGTAATCACATGGTCATAGATGCCGTAGCCGTATTCTTCCTTTTTCTCCGCCTTGAACAGGTCGAAGCCGCAGGCTACCAGCACGGCGTCCGCGAGAACGGTGATACCGTTGGAAAGAATGACATTGTAAGACTTGTCCAACCTGTTGATTGACTGCACTTCCGTATCAGTGAAGCACTTGACGCCGTCCATGCGCGCCAGCAGCTCCTTCAGTTTCGCGGAAGCCGACGCCCCGTCAGGGAACAGCCTGTCCCACGAAGCCAGATGGCCGCCCAATCTGGTCTCCCTCTCGATCAATATGACATTGTACCCCAATCTCTGGAGCCCTGATGCCGCTTCCAGGCCCGCAGGCCCTCCACCTATAATGAGAATATTGTTTTTCATATTATGTCCAATGCTATTTCAGATACATGCATTCTCCCGGCCGGCCGATATCCTTTCCATTCTTGCCGAGATACTTGCGTGCCGGATCATATTCGATGCCCATCTTGTCCAGAAGCGGTTCCGGACCTACCTGATGAGTCTGGAGACCCAGATCCCAAGGGTCATAGCCGAGCACCAGTCCCGCCACCTCTTCGTAGGTGAGGACAGGAATGCCATGCCCGTTTTCGCCATAGGTCTTTCCAGTCGACTCTGCTATCACATACTGCCATCTGTCCAGGAAATACGGGCATCCCGGGCAGTTGGTGATAATCAGATCCGGCTGGAACGGCTCCATGCTCTCGAATTTCTTATGGGTGTTGGACAATGAATATCCTCGGTTACCCTTCACGAGATATTGACGGAAGCCGAAGCCGCAGCAATGCCTTCTTTCCGGATAGTCAATGATTTCGCCTCCCCATGCCTCTATCATTCCGACCAGGACATACGGGTATTCTGCGCCTCCGACTCCCTTGGAAGGGAACATCTTCGAATAGTGGCATCCGATGTGTTCCACCACGCGGAGAGGTCTGCCCGTATGGACATTGACAAGCTTATGCTTGGCCTGCGCGGCGATGAGGTTGCGGTATTTGTAGATGAGGTCGCTGGCGTGGACGAGGACCTTCGGCTTCGCGAACTCCAGCTTGCACGACTTCCAGAGGTTCTCGCGCACCTTCGCCTCCAGTTCCGGGAATTCGCGCCAGGTCTCCAGCGTCTCGCAGTAAAGTCCGAACGAAGTAATGCAGGAGCAAACGTAATTCTCATAGCCGTTCTTCGCCATCAATGCGAACTGACGGGCAATGATGGTCATCGCCGTTTCCTGCGGAATGGTGTCCGAGTGATAGGCAATGCCTCCGCACGTGGTATGGTGCTCTGTCTCAAATATATCCTTTCCCAGTTCTTCCCTGGTAATCTTCAGGAATGCCGCCTCGGAAGCAGGGAAAAAACTCTGTCTGATACAACTGCGGACATAAAAATAGTGGTCGTCCGGAATATCTTTCTGGTAATCTGACCAGATTTTTTGTTTTCCTTCGTAAATCATTGAGATTACCTGTTTAAGTGTTTGGAATCGCTGTCAGTATAAATTTTGGCGATAAATTCGTCCTCGGTCAAGCCCATTTCGGCTGCCTTTTTCAATCCTGCCGCACGCACTTTCTCCATCCGCTCGGTAGCACCGGTCTCGTCGAAAATGCGTTTGAGCTGGTCAAGGTCGTCCTGGGGAATGCGCCTCATGGCTCCCGGACCTTCGCCGTCGAGGTTGCCGCCAAGCCGCTCGAACACATCATCCAGATGTTGTTCTTCCCATTCCCAAACCTTACCGGCTTCAGGATGTCCGGCGTAATCGAAACGGCGCGGATAGACGCAGTAGCCATAGTCCAATATATTGGAGCACAAATCTTTGGTGAGCAGGAACTGCTGCCGCCCCTTCTCCGACTCCACGAAATAGCCCAAGTCAATGGAGAGGCTTCGCAATGCCATGATTATGAGCCCGGGAGCGTTCTTGCGGGGGCATCGGGTCATACAACTCATGCACTCTCCGCAATACCAGATGGTATCACTTTTCAGCAGTTTTTCAATTTCAGCATCGTCCTTGCTCTGGACGATGTCCACTATCTTTCGTGGATCATATCGATAGAATTCCGCCGCCGGACATATGGCCGTACATGTGCCGCAATTTATGCAGGCATTCAGGCCTTCCTTCAGGCGATAATCCTTCATCAGGAGGTCGTACAATCGTCCCATTCTTCTTATCGGTCTAGTGTTTTCGTCAAAGATAGTGCTTTTTGAGCGAGATTTATTGCCCATCCGTTTGGTTTTGTCTCTTCGTCGGCAGCGTCAGATGTGTATAAGAGACAGCTACTTAAATTTAAAAAAATGGAAACACTTGCGCCCAAAAATGCCGGTTCAACAATAGGAAATCTACATGGACAATATAGTTATATCATAATATAGAATCAATTTTATTCACTTCCGAAGCCCTTTCAGGCTTCTATATTTTCAACTATTCATAATATGAAGAAAGAATTAGTTTTTAGTCTTTCCGCATTGGTTATGATGTTCTCGTTGCTGCTTGTTCCCTCCCATAGGGCGTATGCGGACGACAACAAGATAACCGTAACGGGAACAGTGGCGGACATCAAGGCCAATCCGCTGCAGGGAGTCGCTGTCTTAGTGAAAGGCACCACTATCGGTGTGGAGACAGACGCATCCGGAAGGTATAGTTTGACTTTCGCTGCCGGCGCAGAAGGCTCCGTCCTGGAATTCTCATCCATCGGCTACAAGCTGGTAGAGAAAACCTGTACGAAAAGCCAGATATTGAACATCACACTGGAAGAGGATGTCCATTTCATCTCTACCGTGGTCGTCACCGGTTTCGCGAACATCAAGCAGGAGTCCTTCACCGGAAACTCGGTGACCATCAAGAACGATGAGTTGATGAAGGCTTCCAAGACCAATGTCCTCAAGGCTATACAGACCTTCGATCCTTCATTCAGAATAGTGGACAACAACCTGATGGGTTCGAACCCTAATGCCGTTCCGGAGATGTATATCCGAGGACAATCCGGCATGGGCAATTTCGACAAACTCGATGCAAGCGACCTTTCAAAGTCTAACCTGAAAGACAATCCGAACCTGCCGACCTTCATTATGGACGGATTCGAGATCAGCGCTACTACATTGTATGACTTCGACCCGAACCGTATCGAGTCCATCACCATCCTCAAAGATGCTGCCGCTACCGCAATCTACGGTTCCAGGGCAGCCAACGGCGTGGTAGTCATCACCACAGTTACTCCTAAACCAGGTAAACTGAATGTCTCATATAACTTTACAGGTTCCGTAACAGCTCCTGACCTGAGCGACTACAATCTGCTCAATGCCGCTGAAAAACTGGAACTTGAGAGAATGGTAGGTTTCTATGACGTAGCCAACAGTGATGGTTACACCAGCGAATACACATTGAAGAAAGAGTATTACGAGAAACTTGCAAATGTGAAAGAAGGCGTGAACACTTACTGGATGGCAAAGCCGCTCAGGACAGTATTCAACCACAACCACAGTTTGTATATCGACGGCGGAAGCAACTCTCTCCGTTTCGGAATCGACATGAAGTATTCCAACCAGGATGGTGTGATGAAAGGTTCCAAGAGAGACAACATCGGTGCAGGAGCCTATATCCAGTACAACTACAAGTCCGTGAATATCAAGAACTATTTCTCATATACACAGACCAATTCCGCTGATTCTCCATACGGAAGCTTCTCCAAGTTCACATCGCAGCTTCCTTACGACAAATTCTCGGATGAGAACGGAAAGGTTCTCCAGACTCTGCGCTATTGGGGTTCCGGCACAGCCAGCAACAAGGAAAACCCTATGTACGAGGCGACATTGCACAACTTCCAGAAGCAGAAGAGAGAGGAACTCATGAACAACTTGTCCGTAAACTGGCATATCATTCCTTCACTGCTCTTCAAGGGACAGCTGAGCTTGACCAAGACAATCAGCAAGTCGGATACTTTCTATGACCCGCTTTCGAAGCAGTCCGGAAACATCTTCCCTCTTTCCAGCAGCAATATCTCTTCAGGTACATATAACATCAACAACAACGATGGCTATACGGTAGACCTGTCCACCACATTGTCTTACAACACAAGGTTGGGCAAGCACGCGATCAACGCACTCGCCGGATTCAACCTCAGGGAAGACAATTCGACATCCAACTATCTGACATACGTCGGATTCCCGTCAGGTATCCTGTCTTCACCGATGTACGCCAAGGAAGTATATCAGAAAGGAACATTCTATGAAGATACCAAGAGAATGCTCGGCGTGCTCGCATCTGTAAACTACGCTTACGACGACACATACCTCCTCGACGCTTCTTTCCGTCTTGACGGTTCTTCCGCATTCGGAACAGATCAGAGATTCGCTCCGTTCTGGTCAGGCGGTCTGGGTATCAATATCCACAAATACGGCTTCATGGAGGATGTCAGCTGGATCAACCGCTTGAAACTCAGAGGTTCTTTCGGTCAGACAGGTAAGGCCAACTTCCCTGCATACGATGCAAGGTCTTCTTACGTCATCCTTTCGGACGAATGGTACAAGACCGGTTATGGTGCAGTCCTCCAGGCACTCGGAAACACCCAGCTCAAATGGGAAACCACCAACACTACAGATGTCGGTCTGGAATTGGGCTTGTGGGATGACCTCGTATATGCAAGAGGTTCTTACTACAACAAGAGAACTGTGGACCTGATCACTTCAGTGACATTGCCGTCATCTGCCGGCTTCTCATCTTACAAGGACAATGTGGGTGAAATCTCCAACAAGGGATTCGAATTGGATTTGCGAATCAATCCTGTCAGGACCAGAGACTGGAACCTCGTCATGAACCTCAACCTGGCTCACAACAAGAACCGCATCGAGAAGATTTCCAACTCAATGAAGGCTTACAACGAGAAAGTCATCGCCATGTACCGTCAGAATCTGGCATACAACGATCCTGACAAGGCTATGCAGACAATGCCGTTCCTTCAGTATGTGGAGGGAGGTTCATTGAACTCCATCTATGGCGTAAGGTCATTGGGCATCAACCCTGTGGACGGAGAAGAGGTTTTCCTGAGCCGCACAGGCAACATTGTGAACAAATGGGATGCTTCCGACCAGGTCGTACTCGGCACTACCGAGCCTAAGGCACAGGGTTCTTTCGGATTCAACCTCACTTACAAGCAGTTCAGCCTCTATGCTTCCTTCATGTACGAGTTCGGAGCCCAGAGATACAACCAGACTCTTGTCGACAAGGTGGAGAATGTGAACGTATATGCATCCAACGTGGACAGAAGAGTTATGGAAGACAGATGGATGAAACCTGGCGATGTTGCGAAATACAAGAAAATCTCTACCGACAGGTCTATCACCAACTTCACGAAACCGACATCTCGTTTCGTGCAGGACTACAACGCACTTTCATTGAGTTCTGTCGAATTGGCATACGAAATGCCTAGAGACCTCTTGAAAAGAATACATTTCAGTACGATGAGATTTACAGTAGGTATGAATGACATATTCCACCTTCAGACAATCAAGATGGAGAGAGGTCTTTCTTATCCTTACGCGAGAACCGTGAATTTCTCTGTCAAGTTTACATTATAAAATATGAATCCAATGAAGAAAATATATAGCATATTCGCTGTACTGGCCCTGATGTCAACTTCATGCTCGTGGTTGGACATCACACCTGCGGACACTGTCGTAGAGGAAGAACTTTTCTCCGAAGCTGAAGGTTTCCACAACGCCATAAACGGCCTTTACAACTCAATGAGCGATTCCGAACTTTACGGAAGGGAATTGTCCTACGGCTTCGTAGAAGTTTTGTCCCAAAATTATGTGGACGGAGCAAAATCCGGCGTATATATCAAAGGCTTGTCAAATTACTCGGATTACTATCCGCTGCTGAAGTATGACTACACCAAAGAAAAGGTACAGAACAAAATCGAGAGCATTTGGAAAAAGGCCTATTTCACAATCGCCAACGCCAACAACATCATCAAGAACATCGACAACCTGACTCCCGGCGACTTCGAATACGGCCAGGAAGAGATGAATCTTATCAAAGGCGAGGCACTGGCAGTAAGGGCTTTGTTGCACTTCGACATGTTGAGACTTTTCGCTCCGGCACCGGCCGTAGCTGACGACAAGCCATACATTCCATACTTGGAGACCTTCCCTTATTATGGAGGTCAGGCAAATGAGAGCGTGGAGGACATCTTGACCAAGGTTGCAAGAGATTTGACAGAAGCGAAAGCCCTTATAACGACATTCGACACGCTCGACAAGACCAGACGCGCCAAGTTGAGCAGTTTCAGCAGATTCTCGCTATCCACAGGAGGAACCAATGCAGGAGCCTTCTACGAGTACAGAGGCTACAGAATCAACATAATGGCCGTTACCGGCCTGTTGGCAAGGGTCTACAGCTACTGGGGCAAGTATGACAAGGCATTCGAACTGGCTAATGAAGCAGCAGATTTCGTTTACGACGAGACAGAGAATTACAAAGCCCTGTCATATTCATCCGGTGTCCAGATGAAAAATGACAGAAAGTTCTCATCCGACCTCATGTTCTGTCTGTCAGATATCAACATGACCGAGAACTATGAGGTACACGCTACCGCTTCCTCAAATGATTACTTCAACCTGGACGCAAAGGTGGTTCAGTTCGAAGGTACACCTGAAGCGGACGCTGGAGACAACCGGTTGGTGTATCTTATGACGAAAAACACCAGGTTCGGTCAGACCGGATATGCGCCATTGAAATACATCAAACTGGATAACGGCAATGATAGAGCCAAAATGGTCGCAGACATGTTGCCGATTATACGTCTCAGCGAAATGCACTTCATCATGGCAGAAGCCAAAGCTAATGAAGGCAATTTCAGCGAAACAGATGGGGCTAATTATTACCTGAATCTCATAAGAGAAGGAAGGAACTGCAAAAAGATGAATTTGGGAATCACTGACATGGAATCTTTCAAGAAGCAATTGTTCATGGAAGTCCGCAAAGAGTATTGCAATGAAGGCCACACCTTCTATTATTTCAAGAAATACAATACCCTCCTCACCACCAAGATGATCCCTGAAAATTTCATTATTCCGATTCCACAGTCAGAAAAAATCAATTAAACTTGCTACTATGAACAGAACAAAATTTTCAATGATAATATCCCTGGCGGCTGCTGCTTTCGCAATTGCACAAAGCTGCGCCAAACAGGAAGTGGAAGTATTCTCGGGTTCTGAAAGATATGTCTATTTCAAGCGCTATATCAAAGACAAAGATGGCAAGAGCGTGAGAGTAGATACCTCAATGATGTCATTTTCACATTATTATGGAGTAACCGAGTTTACGCAGGACTATTATTTGGGACTTGTCGGACAAGTACCGGAGAAAGACCTTACATATGAAGTACAGATAGTCGAAGACGGAACAACTGCTACACCGGACCAGTATTCTTTGCCTGAAAAGTTCGTATTCAGGAAAGGACAGTTGGAGGAGGTCTTTCCGATTAAAGTATACAAGAACAAAATTAAGGAAGGAGACGAAAAGGTCCTCAAGTTGCGCTTGGTGGACAGCCATGACTTGAAAGTCGCATTCAACAATCCGACGGACTCATATACTGATATCCAGTTCCGGTTCAACAACAAAATATCGAAACCTCTTTGGTGGGACAATACCATAACGGGTGCTTTCTTCGGAGCGTATTCCTATAAAAAATATGAAACGATAATCAAAGCCAATCCTGGCTTCACCACAATCGAAGGATTGTCAAGTGCCGAAATCAGGATGGTTGCCCTCAACGCCAAGGATTATATCGAGAAGAACGGTATCACAGAGGATGACGGACAGGTAATGGATATTCCTATATATTAATCACTAAAGTTTTGCAGACGGTATGAAAAAAATCAATATAATCTGTCTATTCCTTTCCGTGGCTATGGCTTCAGGCTGCTACAAGGACACCGGAAATTACGATTATACAGATATCAACAGAGTCGAAATCAAATTCGAAAAGAGTTTTTACAATGTCACTCAAGGAGACGTCCTGGAATTAACGCCTACATATCCGGATTTCGTGACGAACAATGCAGGCAATTATGAATTCAAATGGCTCCTGAATGATGAGACCAAGCCGGAGTGGAACACCATGACCTTCAAAAGCCAGATGAACGAAGCCATGGACCGCAATGATTTGGTCATTGAAGTGAAAGACAAGAAAACAGATGTTGTCTATATGAACAAGACTTCCGTGACCGTAACGGGAGTGTATACGAACGACGACTCATGGATGATATTGTCCGACGACGGAGGCAAGTCCAAACTGTCGTTCTTGTCCGTAACTGAACTTGTAGACCAGGATTCCGACAAGCAGCCGGAAGGCAGCGACCAGTATTACTACGAAAAAGAGCGTTTCATTCCAAATGTCTTCACAGGTGAACTGGGAAGCGGCCCGATAGCTCTCCAGGAGCATTGGAGGGAAGGTGTTGACTGGGGTGAAAACGTCATAGGCAATATATGTGTGTTCCAGAAAAGCGGTGCCGTGGATTTGGAAGGAAGCGGATTCACTAAAGAGATAGACATGAAAGATGCTTTCATGGGAAAGAACTATCCTGCTGCCAATACGGTTCTTTATCCCGGATCATTCCTCCAATTTACCGACGTGGTTTGCGACCAGGACGGCAAATTATACTCAAGGCTGAAACTTTCCTCTTCTGTCTATAATTCAGAATATTTCCTTCCGGTGCCATTGAAAGTCAGAGAAGAAAAAGAAGCTCTGGAACAGTGCCGGGTTTGCCGAGGCTATTATGCCCCTAACCGTATCGGCCATCAGGTAGTATACGATGGAAAGAACAAGAGACTTCTTTACCTTAAAGACGGCAGCGACGACTATTACACACCGACTGAAGGAGCAGCTTGTATAGTTCCTATAACGGTACCTGAAGATTTGACTACTGGGGGCATCGTTCCACTCAATGATCACAGCGGATATGACTTGCTTCACATAAGCCAATGTGGATCTACAGGAGCAGGCTCAAGTTCCTACTATGGATTCTTCGAAGTTCTTAAAAAGATTGAAGACAACAAATTGTATATACAGAAGTTTGACCTGACAAAAAAATGGACTGACGATACACCGAAAATAACGTCCATCGAAAAGTTTGAACTTACAGGGCTGCCTGAAACTCCGTCCGTATGCGCATTCCCGACATATAGCCCTACTGAATATGCTTTCTTCGCAGTCGGTCAGGACCTTTACATGCTGGATCTCGTAAACAAGTCCGGAGCTGAACTTTATTATCACTTCGACAGTAAGATTACAGCTATGGATTACGGATCCGGTAGAAATGTGCATTTGGCAGTGGGACTGGAGGACGGAAGTTTCTTCGTTCTGGGCGCAGTTGCTGCAAAGAATATCAAGGATGATCACAAACTTGTCTATCAGTCACCTGAGAAAGTAGGTAAGATTGTGGACATCAAATTCAAGAACAACAACATGTGGAACTACTAACGTTCTTCATCTCTAAGAAAAGGGAGGCTTTTTGAGTCTCCCTCTTCTGCTGTCTTGAAGAGGGCAAAACAGGATAGAAACTTAAAAATAATAACTAACAACAGTATATGGAAAAATCAATAGTTTCCGTAAAGAACTTATCACACCGGTACAGCGTCCAATGGGCTGTAAAGGATGTAAGTTTCGAAATAAATGAGAAAGGGGTGACGGGGCTTCTCGGATCGAACGGTGCGGGAAAATCCACCACCATGAACATCATCTGCGGGGTTCTGAACCAGACGCAGGGAGATGTTTTCATCAATGGCGTAAATCTCCGCGAAAATCCGGTTGAAGCCAAGAAAAACATAGGCTTTCTGCCTCAGCAACCGCCTCTTTATACAGACCTGACAGTAGGTGAATACCTCAGGCATGCGGCTTTCCTCAGACTGGTAGAGCCTGACAAGGTCGACGAGGCTGTAGACTTGGCATTGGAAAAATGCTCCATCACTCATTTCAGAGACAGATTGATAAAGAATCTTTCCGGAGGTTACCAGCAGAGGGTCGGCATTGCCCAGGCCATCGTCCATAATCCTCAGTTCGTCGTTCTGGACGAGCCTACGAACGGATTGGACCCGAACCAGATCGTTGATATCCGCAATCTCATTCGTGACATCGCCAAGCATCACGCAGTTCTTCTGTCAACCCATATCCTCTCGGAGGTTCAGGCCATCTGCGACAACATCTACATGATCGAAAGCGGAAAACTTGTATTCTCGGGAACTATGGAAGAATTCGACAACTACGTCGCTCCTGAGAGCTTCATCGTGGAATTCGTGAACTCCCCTTCCAAGGAAGTTCTGGAAAACCTGACCGAAAACAACGGTATCGAAGCATTGGAAGACGGCAGCTACAGGATATTCCTGAAAGATGACATCTCCATTACTGAAAGATACATTCAGGAGAGTGTAAAGCAGAATTGGAATCTGAAAAGCATTTATGTGGAAAGGGCGTCATTGAGCGAGATTTTCGCACAGTTGTCCGGTAAAGCAAAAAATAAGCAGTATGAGAAAGTTCAATAATTTCAATCAGACGATGAGAATAGCGAAAATCGAATTGAATACGATGTTCTATTCTCCTGTCGCATGGCTGTTGCTGCTTGTCTTTGCAGTACAGGTGGGTTATAGTTTTGTGGAGGTCCTCGGCGGAATATTGGATTCCATGGACCTCGGACGCGAAACGTGGAGCGTATCCCAGCAAGTCTTCGGAAAGTCGATGTCCAGCATCATGCCCGGCATCCAGAGGTACATCTATTTGTATATACCTCTCATAACTATGGGACTCATGAGTAGAGAATACGCAAGCGGTTCCATCAAATTGCTCTATTCTTCTCCTATCAAGAATTCCTCCATCATTCTGGGAAAATTCTTGTCAATGGTCGTATACGGCGGAGTATTGATCGGCATCATCGCTCTCTTCTCCGTCTTTACCCATATTTTCACGCCTCATTTCGACTATAAAATAGTGGTTGTAGCGTTGTTGGGACTGTATCTGCTGATTCTGGCATATTCTGCAATCGGTATTTTCTTCTCATCACTTACCAAATACCAGGTAGTTGCCGCCATCGGCACATTGGCAGCACTCGCTTTCCTCAACAACGTGAGCGATATCGGCCGTCAGAGTGATTTCATAAGGGATATCACATACTGGCTTGACCTTTCAGGAAAAACAAGAAGTTTCTTGAGCGGAATGTTCTCCAGCCAGGACTTCTTATACTTCATAATAGTCATCGCGTTGTTCCTGTCACTTTCCATTTTCAAGCTCAATACGGAAAAGAGCATCATGAGCATGAAGGAGAAAGTATTCAAATACTGCCTCATCATCGTCATCTGCCTGACATGCGGATATGTCACGACATTCCCTAAACTGAAATATTACTATGACGCTACCTACACCCAGAGCAATACGCTCTGCAAGGAGAGTCAGGAGATAATGAAGAGCATAAAGGACAAGCTGACCATAACCACATACGTGAACCTGTTGGACGATTCCTTCTTCTGGTTCCACCCATATAACAAGAACTATGACAAGGAGAGACTGGAGAAGTATGTCAGATTCAAGCCTGACACAGAGCTGAAATATGTATACTACTATGCTCCTTGCGAGAACAAGTCATTGGAGGAACAATATCCTGACATGACCTGGGAAGAGAGGGCAGAGGAGCTGTGCAAGGTGCACAATGTGAATATGAAACTGTTCCTCAACAAAGAGCAGATTGACGAAATCATTGACCTGAAACCTGAAAAATACAGATGTCTGAGGGTCGTCGAAGACGAGCACGGGCACAAGGAAATAATGAGGCTGTTCAATGACAACCAGAAACTGCCGAACGAGGAGGAAATGTCCATCGTATTCAACAAGTTCGTATCGAAAAGCCCGATGGTGGCGTTTGTCGACGGATACGGCGCGAGGGCTCTTGACAACTACGGAGCACGCGGATATTATCTGGTCGGCTATGACAAATGGTTCAGGCACTCTCTTTTCAACATGGGATTCGATGTGAAGAAACTCGATCTCGACAATGCCGCAGACTTCGAAGGCACTGATGTCCTGGTCATTACAGATATCAACGAACCTCTGTCGAAAACCGCATTGGACAACATCTACTCTTACATTGACAAAGGCGGAGACCTCTATATCCTGTCCAACTACAAACGTGGACAATATCTCGAACCGGTAGTCAATTATCTCGGCGTGAAGTACTACGGTGGCCTTGTAGTGCAGGAAAATCAGTATATTGCCCCTACTTTCGTACCGGTAGACTTCACAGAAGCAGCCTTGGAAACGAGCCCGATATACAAGAGCGTGGCAGATTGGGATTACTGCGTCCTTATGCCGACAGCATTGGCAATCGATTACTCCGGCGCCAAGAATTTCGAGGTCAAGTCAATGCTTGAAACGACAGACAAGGCGTGGGTTGAGTATGAAACAACCGACTTCGTGGACGGAGAATTCGTATGCAATGAGAAGGCCGGTGAAAAACAGGGCGTTTATTCTACCTTCGTGACATTGAGCAGACAAATCAACGGAAAAGAGCAGAGAATTGCGATTTCCGGTGATGCTGATTTCATCTCTAATGAAGAGCTCAGCACAGAGCACTCAGGCATCAGTTCTTCCAACTATACGATGGTAAAGGGCCCATTCAGATGGTTCTCCGGAGATAAATTCCCTATCGTAGCAGAGAGAGTTGAAACATTGGACCACAAGACCACATTGCCTATCGGCTTCTCCATGTGGCTGAAGATTATATTCCTGGGCGTTCTCCCACTGGGTCTGATGTTTACAGGAGTGACACTTATTGTAAGAAGACAAAGAAAATAAGAGATTATGGAACATAAGATAGTAGAAGTCAAGAACCTCTCCCATAGATATACGGTCAACTGGGCGATCAAGGATATCAACTTCGAAATAGAAAAGAATGGCGTTTTCGGGCTCTTGGGCTCGAATGGAGCAGGTAAGTCTACGACGATGAACATCATCTGCAATGTTTTGACACAGACCCAAGGTGACGTTTTCATCAATGGCATTGATTTGAGGAAAAATCCGATCGAGGCGAAGAAATTCATCGGATTCCTTCCGCAGAAAGCTCCGCTGCACGTGGAGATGACGGTGGAAGAATACCTGTATCATTGCGCAGACTTGAGGCTGATGCCGAAAGACAAGATTCAGGGAGCCGTGGAAAAAGTCATGGAGAAATGCCAGATCACTCATTTCCGTAATCGTCAGATTTCCAACCTTTCCGGTGGTTACCAGCAGAGAGTGGGTATAGCCCAGGCTATCATCCATGAACCTTTGTTCGTCATCCTGGACGAACCGACCAACGGTCTGGACCCTAACCAGATCATTGAAATCAGAGGTCTGATCAGGGAGATTGCTGAAGACAGGGCAGTGCTCATTTCCACACATATCCTTTCGGAAGTGCAGGCCATCTGCGACTATATCATGATGATTGAGCATGGAAATATGGTCTTCAAGGGAACGCTGGAGGAGTTCAACGCTTATATGGACCCGTCAGCTCTCACCACCATCATGCACAATGCACCGTCAGATGAAGAATTCATGAAGATAGAGGGTATCGAGAGAGTCGAGAGACTTACACGTACCCGCATACGTCTTCATTTCATCGGTGATGACAGCATAGTCAGCAGAGTGGTCAAGGCCTCCTGCGAAAACGGCTGGCAGTTGAGAGAGATTTTCCTCGAAAAGGAATCATTGGACAAGGTATTTGCAAAATTGTCTGGTAAATCATTTAAATAGTATGAGATCTACATTAAGAATATTGAAAACAGAACTGAAAGTATTTTTCTACTCGCCTATCGCATGGCTTATACTTTTGGTTTTCGCGGTTCAGGTAGGAGCATCTTTCTGCGGATTGTATTCTGAGGCATTGAGATATCAGGAAATCGGTTATCCGGTATACGATGCCACAGCAAGGGTAATCAGCGGCATGAGGGGACTTTTCGTACAGATGTTGAACAACCTTTATCTGTACATTCCTCTTCTGACCATGGGACTGATGAGCCGTGAATACAGCACAGGCTCCATCAAGCTCCTGTACTCTTCACCGGTTTCCAACACCCAGATCATCGTCGGAAAGTATCTTTCCACCATGGTTTATGGTCTGATTCTGGTATTCGTGATGTGCCTCCCTACCATCTTCGTGGGAATGTATGTGGAAAGTGCTGACATAATGATGATGGCCGTGGCCGCATTGGGCGTGTACCTGACCATCTGCGCATATTCAGCCATCGGTCTCTTCCTGTCGACCATTACTCAGTATCAGGTAGTTGCTGTCATCAGCACACTCATTGTCCTGGCAGTATTGAACTTCATCGGCAATGTCGGACAGGAATATGATTTCGTCCGCGACATCACTTTCTGGCTGTCCATTTCCGGACGTTCAAAAGTCTTCCTCGACGGTATGATCTGCACAAGGGAAGTCCTGTATTTCATCCTGGTAATTTTCCTCTTCCTTTCAATGTCAATCATCAAGCTGAGAGGACAGAGACTGAAACTTCCTATGTGGAAGACAACTCTCAACTATTCATTGGTATTTGTCATCGTATTCGGTCTGGGAATTCTCAGTTCTCGTCCTAAGTTCATCAAATACTATGATGCTACGCAGGCCAAGAGCAACACATTGACAGAATACAGCCAGGATGTAATGTCGAAGATCACCGACGGTCTTACCATTACAACCTATGCCAACGTTCTGGATGAAACATGGATTTACGCAGAGCCGCGCAACAAGAACCGCGACCTTACACGTTTCGAGAAATACCTGCGTTTCAAACCGGACATCAAGCAGAAATATGTCTATTACTACGGCAAATATTACAGCAACTACAGGTATGAAAGGGATGACTACAAGGATAAGACTCCTTACGAACTCGTTCATGCCATCTATCGCTGGAGCCGTCAGGACACTACCACCTACATGCCTCAGGAGCAGGTATGGGCAATGGATGACATCCGTGCAGAAGGAGGCAGACTTGTGCGCGTCCTCAGCAGAGACAACGGGCGCAAGGCTATCTTGAGAATTTATGATGACAGCCATATCCATCCTAGCGAGACGGAAATCACCGTAGCAATGAAGACATTGGTCGACAGACCTGCCGTACCTGCATTCGTTACCGGTCATGGAGAAAGGAGCATGAATGACAATGGCGACAACGGATATGGCCTGCTGGCCACACATAGAGTGGGACGTAACGCACTTATCAATCAGGGATTTGCACCTAGGGAAATAAGTCTTGAGAAACCTGTTCCTATCGATGTGGACTTCCTGGTAATTTCAGATGTCAAGACCCCATATACAGAGCAGGAACTGGAAAACTACAAGAAATTCATTGACAGAGGCGGCAATGTCCTCATTCTTGGAGAGCCTCGCCGTCAGAAGAACATGAATCCTCTCATCGAGCCGCTCGGTCTGAAGTATGCAGACAATCTTCTGGTCTCTCCTAACGACCTGTACGCGGACGATCTGATTCTTGCCAACATCCGTACCAGCGAGGCGATGAGTCCTTCATTTGCGGCTCTGGGAGCACGTGGCATCAAGGCGACGATGTCATCTGCATGCGCTATCGAGAGATTGCCGCAGACCAATGGCTTCTATATTGACGACATTATGGTCACAGACGAAAAGGGAGTCTGGATCGAGACCAAGACCCGCGATTTCGCCAATGAGAAATCAGTCCTGAATCCGGAAGCCGGAGAGGTGGAAAAACAATACACCGTGGCATCTGTCGCTTCTAGGAAGGTAAAGGGCAAGGATCAGATCATCATTGTAACAGGTGATTCCGACATGTTCTCGCCTAAGGAGCTCAACGCCAACAGAGCAGGTGTCGCTGCTGCCAACTTCAGCTATTTCAGAGAGTTCATGTACAGCATGACATTGGGCAAATACCCTATCAATATCGGTAGAGAGCCGGCTCCTGACAACAAGTACACAGCTTCTCACGAGGTATTGCCTTGGATGAACCTCATCTACAAATGGCTGATTCCTGCGATAATATTGATTTCAAGCTTAGTAGTTCTAATAAGAAGAAAAAGAAGATAAACATGAAAAAGTTTTTACTCTCCGTCTTGTTCGTAGCCTTGGCATTGACAGGCTGCAACAGAGACAACAAGCAGATTCCTGCTTCGGATAAAGTGCTGACCGGCAAGTTATCCAACGGGTTGACCTATTATGTGAGACATAATGAGGAGCCTAAGGACAGGGCCAGCTTCTACATCATCCAAAATGTCGGTGCAATTCTGGAGAACGATGACCAGAACGGTCTCGCCCACTTCCTGGAGCACATGGCATTCCAGGGAACCGAGAACTTCCCGGACAAAGGAATCATCGAGACTCTGCAGCGTCACGGTGTTTCTTTCGGAGGCAACATCAATGCCTACACTGCACAGAACGAGACTGTATATAACATCAGCGCCGTTCCTACTACAGATGTAACTCTGGTGGATACCTGCCTCATGGTACTCCACGACTGGTCACACTACCTGACATTGGACAAGGACGAGATTGATGCTGAAAGAGGAGTCATTTCAGAGGAGTGGAGAACCAGACGTAATCCTAGCTTCAGAATCGGTCTCCAGATCAATCCTGTCATTTACAAGGATTCCCAGTATGCGAAGCGCGATGTAATCGGTGACTACAACATCATCAATACATTCGAGCCTCAGACTCTCCGCGATTTCTATCACGACTGGTATCGTACTGACCTTCAGGCTATTGTAGTGGTAGGTGATGTAGATGCAGAGGCTACTGTGGAGAAAATCAAGACAATGTTCGAGCCTATCCCTGCAGTGGAGAATCCTAAGGAAAGGATTGAGCCGGAAATCCCTGAGCATGACGAGATGTACTATGTTCTCGGTACCGACAAGGAGTCTACCTCGTCTAATGTGCAGATTTTGACCATCATCCCTAACAAGAGAACCGACAAGGACAAATTCTCTTACCTCAGGGAAGGCCTGCTCTCAAGTTTCTTCAATTCAATGATTGCAAACCGTCTGTCTGAAATCATGCAGCAGAGCAATCCTCCTTATCTCGGAGGTTCCATCAGCTACGGCGGATTGGTAAGAAATTATGCCGCATATTCCTGCTCGGCTACAGCGAAGCCTAATGAGGAAACCGAGGCATTGAAAACAATCCTGACCGAGAACGAGAGAGTGAAGAGATACGGTTTCTCGAACAGCGAGCTGGAAAGAGTGAAGGCAAACCTCCTTTCTGCAATGGAGACTTCATACAAACAGCGTGACAAGTTCAGAAACGAGTCATTCGTAAGCGACATCAAGGACAACTTCCTGCTGGGAGAGCCTCTGTTCGAGTATGAGGTTTACTATGACTACGTTACCAAGACCATTCCTAAGATTACCGTAAAGGAAATCATGGATTATGCACAGCCTTGGTTCACCAAGAAGAACCAGGTTGCTGTCATTACCGGACCGGATGACGCAACTCATCTGACTGAAGATGAGGTACGTGGTATTATCAGCGTTGTAGAAGGCGACACCTCTATCCTGCCGTTCGAGGATGAGTTCATCGGACAGGATCTGGTCAATGAAGACGAACTGAAGGGCTCCAAGATCAAGGAAGTCGTACCGGTAGAACTCTTCGATGCAGAGGAGTGGATTCTCGAGAACGGCATCAAGGTCGTTTACAGAAAAGCTGATTACGAGAAAGAGAGCGTATCATTGTATGCACACAGCGACGGCGGAACCGCCCTCTATGGTGTAAAAGATCTCCCTAACGCAGAGAATGCAGCGGTATTTACCAATGCTTACGGCGTAGGCGAATTCAACACCATCGCATTGAAAAAAGCCCTTGCCGGCAAGATGGTTTCATGCTCTACTTCCATAGGTTCTGACAACGAGGTGGTGACAGCAAGCTCTACTCCTCAAGACCTGGAGACAATGTTCCAGCTGCTGTATCTGCGCTTCACATCTCCACGTATGGACAAGGAGAAATTCGAGTCCATCCTGAACCAGAATCTTGCTACCGTGGACAAGCTCGCCAAGAACCCTAACAAGATTATCCAGGATTCCATCGACTTCATCACTTCCAATTACAGCCCTCGTACACAGCCGCTCAGCCGCAAGTACCTGGAGAGCCTCGACATGGAGAAGATGAACAAGATCTACAAGGAGAGATTCGGCAACGCAGCTGACTTCACATTCTTCATCGTGGGTAATGTGGAGGCCAAGGAACTGAAACCGCTTGTGGAGAAGTATCTCGGTTCTCTGCCGACATCAAAGGAGAGAGAAGAGTGGACAGACACTGGCGTAAGATCTCCTAAGGGCATCGTGAAGAAGGTGATTCCAGTCAAGATGGAAACCCCTAAGTCTATCGTGGTTACAAGCTTCCGCAAGCAAATGCCTTACAACCTGCACGACATGTATTGCAACAACGTGCTGAGAGGCATCCTGGATCTCCGTTACACCGAGAATATCCGTGAAAAGGAAGGCGGCACATACGGTGTCAGCGTAAGCAGCGAGGCTACCAAGAGGCCTGAGCAGGTTTACACCATGACAATGACCTTCAACTGCGATCCTGACAAGGCTGATCATCTCAAATCGCTCATCTACGCCGAAATCGAGAAGATCAAGAAGAGCGGTGTCACCGAAGAGGAAATCAGCAAGATTACCAAGAAGATGCTGAAGGACTTCGACCAGTCCAAGCCTCACAACTCATACTGGCTTTCAGTCATTACCACATATTATATCTATGATATAAACAACAATGACCCGAAAGATTTCGAGGATATCATCAAGAATATGACTCCTGCAGATATCCAGGACTTCGTGAACAGAATGTTCGACAATCCTGACAACCTGGACATCGTATTCACTCCGAAGAAGTAGTGTCTGACTGAATATGTTTTAAGGGTGGCCTTCGCAAGAGGTCACCCTTATTGTTCATATCTGTGTCACCTCCCACGGCCCGGGTGGCTACCACATAAAAACGAAGATGTCGCCCAAGAACTTGAGCGACATCTTGTAGATTCGTATCTGCGTCTTGGCGAGATTTCTCATCTGGCAGTACAACGCGATACCATAACTAAACACTACTAACTAACCATTATAATAACCAACCAATAATATTATTCACTTGAC
>ERZ1026850.276-NODE-276-length-33626-cov-5.123023_pt1 | contig 33626 bp, 21 predicted proteins | sample MGYA00380155_ERZ1026850 | MGnify/ENA primary metagenome ERZ1026850 (study PRJEB33269, sample SAMEA4719791) | human gut metagenome | biome: human-associated habitat; feature: organic feature; material: feces | place: Cameroon | collected 2013-10 ... | reverse complement strand
AGGTATATGAATGTTATTTTCATGGTGGAATAACGAAGTAACTTAAAGAGCTGGCGTTTAAACCAGCTCTTTGTTTTTGAAATACATTTCTTTGATAATGCCCTGTACGGTAGCCCCTACATGGCGTTGTGCTTCTTTGTCCAAATCCTTGACATAGATTGGTTTGCCATATTCCAGAACCACATGGGTTTTCTTAATCCAGGGAATGTGGTCTTCGAAAATCTGTCCGGCATTATTGATAGACATCGGAACAATAGGGCAGCCAGTCTTGGCGGCGATTTTGAAAGTGCCCTCATGGAATTCCATGAAAGTATCCGGAACCTTGTTACGGGTGCCTTCCGGGAAAACACAGATGGAAATGCCGGATTTTACCTTGTCAATCGCTGTCAGAATGGTCTTCATCCCTTGTTTGATATCATTCCGGTCTAAGAACAGACAGTGCAGATATTTCATCCAATGGGAGAGAAGCGGTATCTTTAACATCTCAATTTTGGCGATATAGCCGGTAGGGCGTGGAACCCGTATATAAGTCATAACGATATCGAAGTAGCTTCGGTGGTTGCCGATATACAGAACCGGTTCGTCTTTCGGGACATTCTCCTCACCGATAACCGTAATGGAAGTACCAGCCAGGAAAAGGACACATCGAAATGCCCAGTTTACAATGGCGAGGGAAGAACGATCTTTTACCTCCGGCTTCCATTTCCCAATAAAATATTCCACTATCAGAAGAGGAATACTTAAAATCAAGAATAACACAACAAACAATACCACTAAAATTAAACGAATCATATATAAAGCCTTTCTTCTACTTAAAATATAACTATGTACATTATATAGTTTCCTGTAGTAATAATCAATTAGATAATTGTGAAACACTTCATGTAAACGCTTCAATTTCAGAAATAGATTGTACAACGGAACAAGCAAGCGAAGGACCCTTGTAAAACGCTGGTACTTAGTGGCTGTGTTTTAGCCGCTTATGTACCATTGCGTTTGGAGCGGAGCGGAAGCGTGTCCGAGGTGGTTGTTCCGTTGTGCAATCCTGCGATAAAAATTGGTTATGCAATTATCTATATTATAACAGGAATAGCACACCACATTTCTACATAGGTTAGGTAATAAGCGATAGAAACAGTAGCGGGGAAAAGGTATGAGCGGATGTAGTGAATATCAGAAGAGACTGCTTAGCATTTGCATCATTTGTCTTATGTGCTTTGGTGTGTTTGCCTGTGGAAAGAAACAGGATACCATGGAGAAAATAAAGGATTTGGAATGTACCATCATCCCGGAAGAAAATATTCCGGAAGAATTGCTTGCCATGATTGAGGAAAAGAAAGAGAATCCTTTCAAAATGACCTTTGAGGACCAGGGCTTTCTCTATATTTGTGTAGGATATGGTGTTCAGCAGACTGGCGGTTACAGCATAGCCATGAATGCTCTCTATGAGACTGCCAACGCAATCTATGTAGACACCAATCTGATAGGACCACAGCCGGAAGAGAAAAGCAATATCGTGGCAAGCTACCCCTATGTGGTCATTAAGACAGAGTTTATTGACAAACCGGTAGTCTTTGACTGAGGTTCATGATATAATAGGCGCAAAAGAAAAACAAGCGGCTGCGGAGCAGACATTTGTTTTTCATGCGCCGTTAGCGAACGAATCACCTGCGAAGCAGGAAAGAAGCGCGGTAGCGCGGATTCGTGAGCTAATAAGTAGAAAAGAAATAAAGGTAGAAAAAGAAAAACAAGCGGCTGCGAAGCAGACATTTGTTTTTCATGCGCCGTTAGCGAACGAATCACCTGCGAAGCAGGAAAGAAGCGCGGTAGCGCGGATTCGTGAGCTAATAAGTAAAAAGGAAATAAAAGTAGAAAAAGGAAAAGAAAAACAAGCGGGAAGAGGCAGATACGGAAGATGTTATATTTACAGAATGGTTATATGATAGACCCGGCTTCCGGGACAGAAGGCATCCGGAATCTTCTGATAAACACAGATACCGGGAAAATAGAGAAGATAGTACCGGCAGATACATCCTTGGAGGAAGTGCTCTCTGACGCAGCACAGAGAGAGAACCTGCAGATAATGGATGCTGCCGGCAAGGTAATTGCACCGGGACTGGTGGATGTCCATGTGCATTTCAGGGACCCCGGCTTTACTTATAAAGAAGATATTGAGACAGGGGCAAAGGCAGCCGCGAAGGGCGGATTTACTTCCGTTGTCCTGATGGCAAATACCAAGCCGGCGGTGGATACGCCTGAGGTGTTAGAATATGTCTTAAAGAAGGGAAAAGAGACAGGAATCCATGTTTACTCCTGCGCCAATGTGACCAAGGGGATGCAGGGCAAGGAATTAACGGATATGGAAACCTTGAGTGCCTGTGGAGCCGCGGGCTTTACCGATGATGGAATCCCTCTGTTAGAAGAGGGAATACTGCGCCAGGCATTGCAGAGGGCAGCACGTCTGGGAAAACCGGTCAGCCTCCATGAAGAAAATCCGGCGTATATTACCAACAATGGGGTAAACGCAGGCAAGGCAGCAGCTTACTATGGAATCGGCGGTTCTAAGAGAGAAGCGGAAATCAGTATGGTCGAGCGGGATTTGCAGATTGCCATAGAGGAAGGTGCAGACCTGTCTATTCAGCATATCAGTACCAAAGAGGCAGTAGAATTGGTGCGCCAGGCGAAGAAAAAGAGCAGCCATATCTATGCAGAGGCAACACCGCATCATTTTACGCTGACGGAAGAAGCGGTAATAGAACATGGAACTTTAGCAAAAATGAATCCACCTTTACGGGAAGAGGAAGACCGGTTAGCGATTATTAAAGGCTTGCAGGATGGCACCATTGCCATGATAGCCACAGACCATGCCCCGCACAGTGTGGAGGAGAAGGCAAAGCCGATTACGGAAGCCCCCAGTGGCATTATCGGCCTGGAAACATCCCTGGCACTGGGAATCCGTGAACTGGTGCAGAAAGGGTATCTTTCCATGAAGGAACTTCTGGAGAAGATGAGTCTTAATCCGGCGAAGCTGTACCATCTGGATGCCGGGTATGTGGCAGAGGGAGGTCCTGCTGATTTGGTCATCTTCCAGCCGGACAAAGAGTGGATGGTAGAAAGTTTTGCCTCCAAGGCAGTAAACTCGCCCTTTTTGGGAGAAAAGATGCCGGGAGCCATTACCTGTACGATTTGCGCAGGGAAGATAGTGTACGCTTGCGCTCCGTTCCAAACGCAGTGGTACATAAGCAACTAAAATACAGATGCTAAGTACCGGCGTTTTCCAAGGACCTTGCGACTGGTTATTCAGCTGTACATTTAGAGAGTTCACAATTATTTGAATAGTAGAGGGAAGGAAACGAATAATGGCACAGAAGAAGAAAGTAAAAGCGACAATAGTGTCACAAAAACAGATTGCAGACCAGATTTTTGACCTGTGGCTGGAAACAGAGCTTGCACAGGATGCAAAGGCAGGACAGTTTATCGCGGTATATCCGCACAATGCCAGTACCCTGCTGCCAAGACCTATCAGTATCTGCCAAGTGGATAAGGAAAAGAACAGGCTCCGCCTGGTATACCGTGTGGCAGGAAAGGGAACGGCAGAGTTTTCCGGGATGAACGAGGGAGAGCGTCTGGAAATCCTGGGGATTCTGGGAAATGGTTTCCCGGTGGAAAAAGCCAACGGAAAGAAAGTATTCCTGATGGGCGGCGGTATCGGGATTCCACCGATGTTAGAGCTTGCAAAAGAGTTAGAGGCAGATAAGAAAATAGTAGTAGGATACCGGAATGCAGATTTATTCCTTCGGGAGGATTTGGCACAGTATGGAGAGGTCTATGTGGCAACCGAGGACGGCAGCGTAGGAACCAAAGGAAATGTCATGGATGCCATAGCGGCAAATGGTCTGGAAGCAGACGTAATTATGGCGTGTGGCCCGATGCCGATGCTCCGTGCCATTAAGCAGTATGCCGAGGCACATCATATCGAAGCGTATATTTCCCTGGAAGAGCGTATGGCGTGTGGTGTGGGAGCCTGCCTGGGCTGCGTATGTAAGACGAAAGAAGTGGACCATCATTCCCATGTGCACAACGCACGTATCTGTACCGATGGACCTGTATTTGAAGCAAGCGAGGTGGAAATCTGATGAATACAAAAGTGACGATTGCAGGAGTAACCTTAAACAATCCTGTTATGACAGCCTCCGGAACCTTTGGCTCCGGTATGGAATACAGCGATTTTGTAGATTTAAACCGACTGGGTGCGGTGGTAACGAAAGGCGTGGCAAATGTGCCCTGGCCTGGGAACCCGACCCCTCGTGTAGCAGAGACTTATGGTGGTATGTTAAATGCTATCGGCTTGCAGAATCCGGGAATTGATGTATTTACCGAAAGGGACATTCCTTTCCTGAAACAGTATGATACGAAGATTATCGTGAATGTCTGTGGAAAAACCGTGGAAGATTACTTGGAGGTTGTGGAAAGACTGGGGGAAGAACCGGTAGATATGCTGGAAATCAATGTTTCCTGCCCGAATGTCAAGGAAGGGGCCATTGCTTTTGGACAGAAGGCGGACTGCCTTTATGACATTACTTCCCAGATTAAGAAGAAGGCAAAACAGCCTGTGATTATGAAGCTCAGCCCGAATGTAACAGATATTACGGAGATGGCAAAGGCAGCCGAAGCAGCCGGCGCCGATGCGCTGTCCATGATTAACACGATTACGGGTATGAAAATAGACATTCACAGAAGAAAATTTGCGTTAGCCAACAAGACTGGCGGACTTTCCGGTCCTGCCATTAAACCGGTGGCAGTGCGTATGGTTTACCAGGCAGCCCATGCGGTACAGATACCGATTATCGGAATGGGCGGAATCGCTACCGCAGAGGATGCCATCGAATTTCTGTTAGCCGGTGCCAGTGCAGTGGCAGTAGGAGCCATGAATTTTGTCAATCCTTATGCTACGATAGAAGTGGTTGAGGGCATTGAAGCCTATATGAAGCAATATGGCATTGAGAATGTGACCGATTTAATCGGTGCGGTGGAATAGGACGCGTAACAGAACAGGAAAGAAGAAATTGGAATAAGCAACCTCCATGGGGCATACAATTACAATAAGTATGAGCATGGAGGTTTTTCTTGTGGAATTAGTGAAGAAGAAAATACATACGGACCGGATTAGCAGCAGAGCCGGCACGCAGATGGTATTAGAAGAAGATGTGAATATTTCAGATAACAAGCCGGATGCAAACCATTTACTGAACAGTAAGGGCGAAATCGTAATGGAGGAGATTCGCACCGGGGAAAATACGATAAATCTGAAGGGAAAGCTGGTAGTATCGATTCTGTATCTGACCGATACGGAGGGAAGCTGTGACAGCATGGAAACGATGATTCCCTTTGAAGAGAAGGTAAATATGGAAGGGGTAAGTAACGGCGATACGATTCTTACCGACTGGACGATTGAGGACCTTACCGTAGGGCTCATAAATTCGAGAAAGTGGAGTGTCCAGACGATTGTTACCTTTGGATTGGAAAAGGAGGAGCATACCCAGCAGGAAGCAGCCGTGGACATTTACCATGAGGAGCCGGTGGAGTACCGCAAACAGGTATATCCGGTAGCGCAACTGGTATTGCAGAAAAAGGATATTTTCCGCATGAAAGAGGAAATGGAGTTGACTGGAAATCTGCCCAATGTCTTTCGGGTTATCTGGCACCAGATTACTTTTGACCATGTGGAATTTAAGGCGCTGGAAGAGAAGATTTCCATTCAGGGAGAGATGAAAGCCTTTTTCCTCTATGAAGGAGAGGGAGATAATGACAGAACCTTATGGTACGAGAATACCGTGCCGTTCAGTGGGATTATCGAATGCGCGGGCTGCCAGGAGGAAATGATACCGGATATCCGTTATCATTTGGGACAGTGTAATGTGGAAGTACGTGGGGATTTCGATGGAGAGGAGCGAGTCTTCTGCATGGAGCCGGTACTGGAACTGGAGATTCATCTGTACCGGGAAGAAAAGATGGAGGTATTGTCGGATGTTTATGGGGTGGAGCAGGAAATCCATGCCATGACCAGTGAAGTCCAGTTAAAGAGTCTGCTGGTAAACAGTAATGGTAAGTGTAAGATAGCAGAGCATACCAAGATTGAAGAGGAGCAGATGCCGATGTACCAGCTTATCCATTCAGAGGGCGAGATTCAGGTGGAGGAGCAGGCCGTTGTGGAAAATGGCATTGCCATTACCGGTACGTTGACGGTAACAACGCTTTATCTAAGTACCGATGGGCAGAAGTCATTATATGCGACCACCAATCTGCTGCCCTTCCAGTATGTGCTGGAAACAGAAAATATTACGCCTACCAGTGTCTATAAGCTGCACAGCAGTATCGAGCAGTTGACGGTAACCATGTTAGACAGCACCAATCTGGATGTCAAAGCCGCGTTACTGTTCCGGGCGGTTGTATTTTCGGTAAGGAAGAGTCAGCTTATCACAGACATAAAAGTAGAAGAACTGGATATGAACCGGTTAAGTGAACTGCCGGGTATGGTTATCTATATTGCGGGACCGGGGGATACCCTGTGGGATATTGGTAAGCGGTATTATGTGCCGATTGCACAGTTAAAAGAGGTCAATGAGCTGCCCACCGAAGAGATTAATCCGGGGGATAAGATACTGGTGGTAAAGGGCAGTTTATAGTCAACATCCATTCCAGATTTCATGTCAAAAAAATAGGGTAAAAAGTGTGCAAATAAGAAGCAATAATTTGCTTGAAAAAATAAAATGTGCATGACATACTACTGTTAGATAGGTATGATTTTACAAGACCGAAAGGAGTTTTGATATGAAATTTAGTAATGGTTGCTGGTTATTAAAAGAGGGCGTTGCCTGTTTCTCCCCTCAGGAAGTATACTACACAAAAGTAACAGACACTGAGGTTACGTTATGCGCACCAACCCATAAGATTGTTACCCGTGGAGACACCCTGGGCGGGGCCAACCTGACTATCCGTATTTCCTCCCCGATGCCGGAGGTTATCCGTGTGCAGGCAGACCACTATATGGGTGTACAGGCAAAGAAACCAAGCTTTGAACTGGATTTAAGCCACCCACAGAAGCTGCAGGTAGAGGATAGCGAGGACAGTATCACTGTAACCAGTGGAACACTTTCCCTGGTAATGGATAAGAAGAACTGGTCTATGAAATATATCCGTGATGGTAAAGTGATTACCCAGAGTGGTAACAGAGACCTGGCAATGATGAAAACAGACTGGAAGGGCGATTACTACGACCTGGAAGGCGATAATGAGAATACCTACATGCGTCAGCAGTTAAGCATCGGTGTAGGCGAGCTCTTATATGGTACAGGGGAGAGATTTACTCCTTTTGTCAAGAATGGACAGAGTGTTGAGATTTATAACGAGGATGGAGGGACCAGTACCGAGCAGTCCTATAAGAATATTCCATTCTTTCTTTCCAACAAAGGATATGGTGTCCTGGTAAATCATCCGGAGAAGGTTTCTTTTGAATTTGCAACAGAAAACGTAACCAGGACCGCTTTTAGTGTAGCCGGAGGAAGCCTGGATTACTTCTTCTTCAACGGACCTACCATGAAAGAGGTTCTGACAAGATATACGGATTTATCCGGTAAACCATCCCTGCCGGCACCTTGGACCTTTGGTCTGTGGCTGTCAACTTCCTTTACCACCAATTATGATGAAGCAACCGTTATGAGCTTTATCGATGGGATGTTAGACAGAGGAATTCCGCTGCGTACCTTCCACTTTGACTGTTTCTGGATGAAAGGATTCCACTGGTCTGACTTTATCTGGGATGATGAAGTATTTCCGGACCCGGCAGGACTGCTTTCCAGAATCAAGGCAAAGGGTCTGAATATCTGTGTATGGATTAACTCTTACATCGGACAGGAATCGGCTCTGTTCCAGGAAGGAAAAGAGAAAGGATACTTTATCAAACGTCCTAATGGCGACGTATGGCAGTGGGATATGTGGCAGCCTGGCATGGCGTTGGTAGATTTTACCAATCCGGAGGCGTGCAAGTGGTATCAGGATAAACTGGAAGTGCTGTTAGACATGGGGGTTGACTGCTTTAAGACAGACTTTGGCGAGAGAATCCCGGAGAACTGTGTCTACTATGATGGCTCTGACCCGAAGAAGATGCACAACTACTATACCTACCTGTATAACAAGACGGTTTATGAGCTCTTGGAGCGCAAGCGCGGCAAGGGAGAGGCTGTTTTATTTGCCCGTTCTGCTACTGTAGGCGGTCAGAAGTTCCCGGTGCACTGGGGCGGTGACTGCTGGTCAGATTATGAATCCATGGAAGAGAGTCTTCGTGGAGGACTTTCCCTGTTGATGTCCGGTTTCGGATTCTGGGCACATGATATTGGCGGTTTTGAGAATACCTCTACCGCAGATGTGTACAAACGCTGGGTTGCATTTGGTCTGCTTTCTTCCCACAGCAGACTGCACGGCAGCAGTTCTTACCGTGTACCGTGGGCGTATGATGATGAGGCAGTTGACGTAGTAAGAACCTTTACCAGATTAAAAGCCTCCCTGATGCCTTATCTGTATAAAACTTCCATCGATACATCTAAATCCGGTGTGCCGACCATGAGAAGTATGATTCTGGAATTTACAGAGGATAAGAACTGTAACTATCTGGATAAACAGTATATGTTAGGTGATAACCTGTTAGTAGCACCGATATTCAACGATGAGAGCATCGGTTCCTTCTATCTGCCGAAGGGAACCTGGACGGACTTCTTTACCGGAGAAGCCATCGAGGGAAGCACCTGGGTAGAGCGTGAATATGATTATCTGCATCTGCCACTGATGGTAAGAGAGAATTCCATTGTGGTAATGGGTGCCCATGATGACAAGCCTGATTATGATTATGCAGATGGTGCACAGGCACGCATTTATGCATTAAAGGATGGCGTAAAGGCACAGACTGTTGTTTACGACATGAAGCAGAAGGCTGATTTGGAAATCAGTGCGTTAAAAGAAGGCAATAAGATTACGATAGAAACAAGTGCAACCAAAGCATTTACCATTCGTCTTGTAAATGTAAAGGCAACCTCCGTAGAGGGTGCTTCCTATACCGTAGAAGGAAATGACACGGTATTAAGTGATTGCAGTGGAAATGTTTGTGTCATAGCTTAACAACAACGCAGGGAAAGGCTATTGTTTCGGCAATAGCCTTTTTTGATAACAGCTTTTTAATAATAGCCTTTGGGGCAGAAGGGATAAGGAAAATGGAGCAGCAGAAATATGAATACCATAACCTGCCGATTCCGGGAGGCGGTTATGTGACCGGCTTTGCGTTTCACCCACAGAAAGCAGGGGTGCTCTATGCAAGGACAGATATTGGAGGGGTGTATCGTTTCGAGGAAGAGAAGCAGTGTTGGAAGAGTCTGATTGACCATGTAACCATGGACGATTTGAGTGAGACCTATCCCACCGCCATTGCCCTGGACGAGCATCATCCGGAGAGGCTTTACATTGCCTGCGGTATCAATGACAGATCCCATGGAAAACTGGCAGTTTCCCAGGATAGTGGGGAGACTTTCCAGTACTATGAGATGCCAATGCATATCCATGGCAATCTGAATGGGCGTGGAACCGGCTACCGTCTTATTGTGGACAGGCAGTCGGAGGAGAAGCTGTGGTTTGCTTCCCAGGACAGCGGCTTGTGGAAAAGTGAGGACTATGGAAAAAGCTGGGAACCGGTTCCGGGCTTTGCAGAGCAGTACACAACATTAGTGGGACAGACGGCAGATGGTAAGGCACTTTTCGTAGGCGGGGCAGGCGTTACCACGAAGCGAGGGGAAACTTTACGAGGACATAGTCTGTGGGTATCTTATGACAATGGTGTCACATTTGAAGAACTCTGGCAGCCACAGGACGGTGAGATAGAAGGAGTCAGACTGGCAGGACTGGTGGCACAGCGTTATGCCTTAGATGAAAAATACCTCTATGTAACCTATTCGGTCATGGGAAGAAACGCCTATGTCGATGAACTGGGCTACAGCTGTGATGGTGGCAGTGTGATTGGCGGTAAAGTGGTACGTTACCCTTTGGAAGCAGGGAGAATCGGTGCGGGGGAGGATATTACCCCGGAGAGCGGTCTGCTGGAATATGGATTTTCCGGCGTGGATACCGTAGCGGCAGTGCCGGGTCTTCTGGTGGCATCCACTATCAGTAAGGAAGACGGGGACTGCATCTTCCGTTCCAGGGATTACGGCACCACCTGGGAGTGTATTTTATATGATTTACAGACAGGGGAACTGGCATTCCGTACTTCCTATCTGACCCCGCATTATAACGGGGGACATTCCCTGATTCACTGGATGACTGATTTAAAGATAAATCCCTACAAGCCGGAGGAGGTCTGGTTTAACACTGGAACCGGCGTATTCCGCTCGAAAAACCTGACCGCAGAGAAAGTAACCTTCCAGGACTGGAGTGATGGAATCGAGGAAACGGTGCATCTGAACCTGTACAGCCCGCCGAGAGGCGAGGTAAAGTGTATTGACATTGTGGGGGATTTAGGCGGTTTTGCCTTCTCCAGACTGGATATGCCCTGTGCCAATTCCTTTGATGATGCGGATGGGAACCGGTACATTACCTGTATCAATGCAGACTATTCCGATGAACATCCGGAATGTGTCATCGTGACACCTAGAGGAAACTGGACAGGAAAGACAAAGGGTGGACTGATTTCGACGAAAGACCAGTGCAAGACCTTCCGCAGGCTGCCGATGCCTTATGGTATCAGTGGGCGGATTGACGAAGCACTTCACCGGATAGAAATGCCCAATGTAAACAGTGGCTGGGTTGCCATGGCACCGGATTGTAACCACATCGTCTGGTCTATTGCTGAGAATATCAACCTGCCGGTAGATATGGTGGTAGCCAGCCATGACGGCGGAGAGACTTTTCATCAGGTGCTGATGTATGATTTGGAAGGCGGACAGAAACGGACTGGCGGCTTTAAAGTATTTTCCGACAGAATGACTAGCAACCTGTTCTATGGCTTTGGCGACCATTCGGACTTCTATGTCAGCGAAGATGGGGGCGGGACGTTCCGGGAAGTGAAGTTACCGGAGGAGTTCCCGGCAGTGGAGTTTACCTTGATAGACTGTGCCAACAAGACCGAGGTACGTGGGGAGTGCGGCAAACAGGGTGTGTTCTATCTGGCAGTGAAGGAGCATGGCCTGTGGAAATTACATTATGATGCGGTTAAGAAAAAAGCCACCATGAAGAAGCTGAGTAAGGATGGGGATATCATTTACCGCCTGGGGCTTGGCGTACTCCACGAGGGAGGCAGCTATTATAAGGAGAATAAAGCCCTTTATGTGGCGGCAACTATCGATGGGGAATATGGCTTCTACCGCAGCGTGGATGACGGACAAAGCTATGTCAGGCTGAATACCGATAAGCAGATGTACGGCGAAATCAACAGCGTGGAAGGCGACAGCCAGGTGTACGGACGATTTTATATTGCCACCGGAAGCCGGGGTGTGCTGTATGGGGAACCGGCAAGATAAGCAGACATTTATAAAATATGAAAAAAGGATACCTTTTTTGAAAAAGGTATCCTTTTTTCTATGCCCGCTTTTTCTAGAATAGGAGTATGGAAAAGTGAAAAAGCAGGAGGGCGTATGGAAGGATATCAATTTATCGATAAAGAAGGAACGTTTACAATCAAACAACCTGAAAATTACAGTTACTTATATTTTCCCATTGCCGGGGAAAAGGGACTGAAAAGCTCGGTTACCCCGAATCTGGGCGGTGATGCGAAGCTGAACCAGAATACCTTTGTGCTGGAGCCGGTCAGTGCGGAGAATCTAATCAATAACAGGAACACAAGAAACTTCTGGTGCCGTGTGGAAGGAAAGGGTATCTGGTCTGCGACTGGGAACTCGGCAGAGGCTATCAGCCAGAAGTTTACCAAGGAACAGGAAGACAGTGAGATAACAGCCGGGCTGATGTGGCATAAACTTACCAGAAAATCAGAAAAGTATGGGTTAAAAGCAGAAATCATTTCCTTTGTACCACCCCGGTACAATGTAGAAATCATGGCAGTAACCATCCAGAATACCGGAACAGAAGACTGTGTATTGACCCCTATTGCAGCCATTCCCCTCTACGGCAGAAGTGCTGACAATATTCGGGACCACAGGCATGTCACTTCCCTGTTGCATCGGATTTGCACAACCGAGTATGGGGTATGGGTGAAACCAACCTTATCCTTTGACGAAAGGGGACATCAGTTAAATGACATGGTGTATTTCTGCGAAGGATGGGATGAAGAAGGGGGAAAACCATTGGATTTCTATCCGGTAGCAGAAGATTTCGTAGGCGAGGGTGGAAACACGGAAAGACCTTATGCCGTAGTGAAGAACCAGAAAGGTGTGGAAGCGGGAACCCGCCTGGAGGGACTGGAAGCCATGGGCGGTATCCGGTTCCAGGAGTGCCGGCTGGCACCTAAGGCAAGCATTACTTATTTCGTTGCTATCGGCTGTACAGAACAGCCGGATGAAATCGAAGAGCTGTATCAGGAGTTTGGCACTAAGGATAAAGTAGGAAATGCCCTGCGACAGATGAAACAGTACTGGCAGGAGAAGGTAAACGTATGGTATCAGACCGGGGACGAAACCTTTAACCAGTACATGCGCTGGGTCAGCTTCCAGCCTGTTTTGCGAAGAATCTATGGATGCTCCTTCCTGCCCCATCACGATTATGGAAAGGGCGGAAGAGGCTGGCGTGACCTCTGGCAGGACTGTCTGGCACTGCTTATCATGAACCCGGATGGCGTAAGGCAGATGCTTCTGGATAATTTCGCCGGGGTGCGGGTAGATGGCAGCAATGCAACGATTATTGGAAATAAACAGGGCGAGTTTATCGCAGACAGAAATAACATTACCAGAGTATGGATGGACCACGGCGTATGGCCCATGATGACAACTAAGCTTTATATTGACCAGACCGGGGATTTGGAGCTTCTGGAGAAGAAGGCAGCTTATTTTAAGGATAAACAGATACGCAGGGGAACCAGTACCGATTCCCTGTGGGATGAGTCTTATGGCTGCTGGCAGAAGACCAGGAAGGAAACCAGGGAAGAGGGCAGTGTGATAGAGCATTTACTGTTGCAGAACCTGACCGCTTTCTATGAGGTAGGCGAACATAACCATATCCGGTTACGTGGAGCCGACTGGAACGATGCCTTGGATATGGCACCGGAGCGTGGCGAGAGTGTGGCATTTTCCAATGCTTATGCAGGAAATTTGGAGGACATGGCAGAGTTACTGTATGCCTACCGGCGCAAAACCGGTAAGAAGACACTCCCACTGTTAGCCGAAATCGTCATACTTCTGGAAGATAACGAGAGCCTGTATGATTCTGTGGAGAAGAAAAGACAGGTGCTGGCAGAATACTTGGACACCTGTGAGCACGATACCAGTGGCGAGAAAGTGGAAATCGACCTGGAGAAGCTGGCAGAGAATCTGATACACAAAGCCCGGTGGATGAAGAAACATATCCGGGAGAGCGAATGGATAGAGGATAGCGAGAAGCACGGCTGGTTTAACGGCTACTATGACAATCATGGAAGAAGAGTGGAAGGACAGACCAGGGAAGGTGTCCGCATGATGCTGACCAGTCAGGTATTTTCTATTATGGCAGGGACAGCAACCAGGGAACAGACCGCAGAGATTGCAAAGAGTGCAGACCATTATCTCTACGAAGAAAAGGTAGGTGGCTATCGGTTAAATACCGATTTCTATGAGGTTAAGACCGATTTGGGAAGAATGTTCGGTTTCTCCTATGGTGATAAGGAGAACGGAGCCGTGTTCTCCCACATGGCAGTGATGTATGCCAATGCCCTTTACAAACAGGGCTTTGCCAAAGAAGGATATAAAGCCTTACAGGCACTGTACCGACAGGCGGTTGATTTCCCGGTCAGCCGGATTTATCCGGGAATCCCGGAGTATTTCAACGCCAAGGGACGGGGCATGTACCATTACCTGACCGGTGCGGCAAGCTGGTATATGCTGACGGTCATTACCCAGATGTACGGCATCCGGGGCGAACTGGGGAACCTTCTGTTACAGCCAAAGCTGTTGCAGGAACAGTTTGACGAAAAGGGAAAAGCGCAGATTTCCTTATGGTTTGGGAACCGGAAGTGGAAGATTACCTATGAGAATCCACAGAAAAAAGAAGAATTGCAGTACCGCATTACCGGAATGACACTGAATGGCACCAAGCTTACCCTGTCCGGCAGGGAAGACGGAGAGATTTTGGAAAAGGAAACCATTAACGGGTTATCGGCTGACCAGATACAGGAACTGACCATTTTATTAGGATAAGAAAGCAGGAGAAAAAGATGACAACACAAGGGGAAACATATGTAATCGATAATTATGGAAAAAAGAGCACATTTGCCAGCTTTTTACCCGGTATTTCCGGCATCAGAGGGATTCCTGTCTGGTGCTACTATGTGAATCGGGGACAGGGCGTGGTAAGCTTCGGCGTAGATAACAAAGACCATGCCATCATGGAGTACTATCCGGCACACCAGGCTTACCAGAATGTGAAAACCACAGGGTTTCGTACCTTTATCAAATATAACGGCATGGTAAGGGAGGCATTTTCGGACGAAAAACTTCCACACACCATGGAAATCGCCATGAATGGACTTACCCTGCAGGAGAAGGATGCTGCCACAGGGCTATGTACCAGGGTCAGCTATTATACCCTCCCGGAGGAATCTATCGGGGCGCTGGTCCGCAAGGTGGTATTCCACAATGCCACGGAAAAACCGGTGGAAATAGAAGTGCTGGATGGTATGCCGGCACTGGTTCCTTACGGAGTCAGCATTGATAACCTGAAAAATATGACACAGACTGCCAAAGCCTGGATGCAGGTAGAGGATGTGGAGAAGAGAAAGCCTTATTTCCGGGTGCGGGCAAGCATTGAGGACAGTACTACCGTAGAGGAGATTCTGGGAGGAAACTTTTCTGCAGGGTTCCTGGCAGACGGTACACCGCTGCAGCCCATTGTGGACCCTACGGTGGTCTTTTCCTATGATACCTCGTTACACGAAGCGGTAGGGTTTGAAGAAAAGTCCATCGAGGAACTGGAACGGCAGGAACAGATTGTGATGAACCAGATGCCATGCAGCTTCTACGGAGCCAGATTCGTTATCCCGGCAAAGGGCAGTGTAAGCCTCTATGAGCTGATTGGTCAGGTGGAGAAAAAGGAGATACTGCACCGGTTCTTAGAGGAAAAACGGGATGCCGCCTATTTCGAGGAGAAGAAGCAGCGGGCAGACCAGCTGTTACAGGAACTTTGCCAGAACATCGAGACAAGAACCGCTTCTCCGGAGTTTGATGCCTACTGTAAATATACTTATATGGATAATCTGCTGCGGGGCGGCTATCCAATCAGGCTTGGCAACAACAAGATTTTCTATGTATATTCCAGAAAACACGGTGATTTGGAACGGGATTATAATTATTTCTCCATGCTGCCTGAATATTATTCCCAGGGAAACGGCAATTTCCGTGATGTGAACCAGAACCGCCGCTGCGATACCTTTTTTACCCCTTTTGTGGGAAGAAGCAATATCAAGAAGTTCTACAGCCTCATCCAGCTGGATGGTTACAATCCACTGGGGATTGAAAAATCCACATACCGGTTGGAAAAGGAGCAGGCAGAAGCCCTTTTCCAGAAAGAGGGGGAGACAGAAAGCCTCCGTGCCTATGTGCAGAAGCCGTTTACGCCGGGAGCCTTCTACCGCAAACTGACAGAGAGCGTGGCACCGGAACAGGTGGAAAGCTTATTTACCGCGGTTATGGATGCCGCCCAGACACTGGATAATGGTAATTTCCTGGAGGGCTACTGGACAGACCACTGGACCTACAACCTGGACTTAATCGAAGAGTATCTGGAAGTCTTCCCGGAGGAAGAGCGGGATATGCTTTATGAAAAGGACTATACCACCTATGTATCCCAGATTAATATCAACCACCGGGAAAAGAGATATGTGATAACGGACAGGGGGCTTCGGCAGTATCATGCACTGGCAGAGGAAAGCCGCAGGAGCACAGAGGAGAAACTGGTAAAGACCCAGGGACAGACACCGGAAGTGCTGAAAATGACACTGTTAGAGAAACTGGTGTTACTGTGCGTTACCAAGTTTGCCGCACTGGATGCTTACGGCATGGGAATTGAGATGGAAGGTGGAAAACCGGGCTGGTACGATGCCTTAAACGGTATGCCTGCGTTATTTGGTTCTTCCATGGCAGAGACTTACGAGCTTGCCAGAATGTTGACCTATACCATAGGTGCCCTGAAGAAATATCCGGGGGATTTGCATCTGCTCAATGAACTGACACTCTTCATGCAGCAGCTGGAGCGGATTAATTTAAGCGGTAAGGAAGCCATCCATGGTTGTGAGACATGGGACAGGAAATCTGCCGGAGAAGTAGTGGAGCATGGGGAAATCCTGGACTTCTGGAACCAGATAAACGATGCCAAGGAAGAGTACCGGGATAAGGTATACGAAGGCGTTACGGGAAGAAAGATTACGGTTTCCAGTGAGCGGGCAGTGGAGATTCTGGAAGAGTTTCTGGATACGGTCCGCTGTGGTATCGAGAAAGCCCTGATTCTTGGCGGGGGAATCTGCCCCACCTATTTTACTTATGAAGTACCACGGTATGAGAAGACAGAGGAAGGCATAAGACCACTGCAATTTGTCGTGCAGATGGTGCCACAGTTCCTGGAAGGACCGGTTCGCTATCTGAAACTGGATGAGGATAAGGAAAAGAAGCGGGAACTGTATTACCAGGTAAAAGAAAGTGATTTGTATGACAAGCCATTATCCATGTACAAGGTAAATGCTTCCCTGCAGCAGGCATCTTATGAGCTGGGAAGGGCAAGGGCGTTTACACCGGGCTGGCTGGAAAATGAATCCATCTGGCTTCACATGGAATATAAGTATCTGCTGGTGCTGTTACAGCAGGGAATGTACGAAGAGTTCTTCGGGGATTTCCACAAGGCGGCAGTGCCTTTCTTAGACCCGAAGGTCTATGGCAGAAGCATTTATGAGAATTCTTCCTTTATTGCCAGCAGCAAGAATCCAAACAAGGCATATCACGGCAAAGGTTTTGTTGCCAGATTAAGTGGTTCCACTATTGAATTTATCAGCATGTGGAAGCGGATGTTATTCGGAGAGCAGTTATTTGGCTTACAGGATGGGAAACTTACCTTTTCCCCGAAACCGGCAATCCCTGCCTACCTGATTCCAGAGGATGGCAGAGTGACGGCAAGGCTTTTTGGAACCATAAAGGTAACATACCAGTTTCCACAGGTGAGGGATTATATACCGGGACAGTACCGGATTACGGCAATGGAATTCCAGTATCAGAACGGAAGTGTTGCCAATGTGGCAGGAGCCTGTGCAGGGGAGAGGCTTGCAAGGGATGTCCGGGACGGTATGGTTCAGGAAATTTATATAGAAGTAGAGTAAAGGACAGGGTGTGTGTCCGTGTGCACCGGGCAGAAACCCTATAAAGATAAAAGCGTGTGCAGAAAAGAGGCTAATATGAAGAAAATTGTAACAGACTATCAGAACGGAAAATTCTGGGAGGAGACAGAACTGGAACAGGCACCGGTTTCGGACTGCATGCATGTAGTGAATGTGTGTCCGGAGATAACCTATCAGCAGTTCCGCGGATTCGGCGGTGCGCTGACCGAGGCAGCAGCCCATGTTTACGCAGGAATGGGAGCAGAACAGAAGGAAGCCATTATCGAAGCTTATTACGGAAAGAGCGGTCTGCGTTACCAGCTGGGACGTATCCACATGAACAGTTGTGATTTCGGTCTGGGAAATTATACCTATATTGAAGAGGGGGATGATACCCTGGAAACCTTTGACATCGGTCATGACAAGGCAGAAATACTGCCCCTGATTAAAGATGCCTGCGAGAAGGCAGGGGGAATCCATTTTCTCATGTCGCCCTGGTCTCCCCCGGCATTTATGAAGACCAATAACGATATGAACCATGGCGGTAAATTAAAACAGGAGTATTACGCTGCCTGGGCAACTTATTTTGTAAAGTTTATCAAAGCCTACCAGGAAGAAGGCGTGGATATTTCCTGGATTACCGTACAGAATGAGCCAATGGCAGTACAGACCTGGGATTCCTGTATCTATACCTCGGAGGATGAGGGTCATTTCGTGAGAGATTACCTGGGACCACAGCTGGAGGCAGCAGGGCTTTCGGATATCGGTATCTTTGTATGGGACCACAATAAGGAAGAAGCCTACCAGCGATTTAAAGAGGTGGTAGCTGATGAGAAAACCAGAAATTACGTGGCTGGTGAAGCCGTGCACTGGTATACTGGTGACCATTTCGAGACACTGGAGATGGTAAGAAAGCAGTACCCGGATAAGGAAATCTTCTTTACCGAAGGCTGCGTGGAGTATTCCCGTTTCGCAGATTCCAATGAGACTTATAAAGCAGAAATGTATGCCCATGACATTCTGGGTAACCTGAATGCAGGCATCAACGCTTCCCTGGACTGGAACATTCTCTTAGATGAAAAGGGAGGACCGAATCATGTAGGCAACTTCTGTGCAGCACCCATTATGTGCAACCCTACAGAGAATACCTTTGAGAAGAGACTTAGCTACTATTACATTGGACATTTCAGCCGCTATATCAAGGAAGGGGCGGTCAGAATCGGCACGTCCCGCTATACCGGTGACCTGGAAGTGACTGCTTTCTTAAACCCGGACGGAGAACGGGTGGTAGTGCTTTTAAACCGGACAGGGCAGGCAAAGGAATATACCCTGCGTGAGATGGCAGAGGGTGCGGGAGAATACCGCGGAATGGAAGGCGTCATCGATGCCCATACCATCGTAACCATCTGTTACTAAAAAAATGATACCTTTTTAAAATTTGGAGGACTTTTATCAGAAAGGGCACATTCTATAATACAGTTATCAACAGAAAACAAATGTGTTGGGAACGCGGGAAACAAAAAAGAGAAGGTTTCCTGTGGGAAACAATAAGGAGGATGTATTTATGAAGTGGAGAAAAGTAGTTGCAGCAATGCTCGTTGGAGCAATGACACTGACTATGACAGCATGTGGAGATTCTTCCACAAGTGATTCAGCCGCAGACACAGCGACAGACACAGCAACAGACAGCAGCGCAGATGAGAGTGCTGCAGACACAGCAGACAGCACAGATACGGCTATCGGAGAAGGCGACAAACTCGTTGTCTGGACGCTGGCAAATGACCTGATTGACTTCGGTGAGAGATTTAAAGAAGAAACAGGAGTAGAAGTAGAGACTGTTGTTATTGAACCGGCGAACTATCCTACTAAAGTACAGACTGCGTTATTAGCAGGCGAAAAAGAACCAGATATCATCGTAGGCGAGCCTAAGATGCTGGAAGATTTCTATGATGCAGGATTCTTTGCTAATCTGGATGAGCTTGGTGCACAGGATTACGCAGACCAGATTGTAGATTATGTATGGCAGGTTGGACAGGACTCCGATGGAATCCAGAGAGCTATTTCTTATCAGATTACACCTGCAGGTATCTACTACAGAAGAGATATTGCCAAAGAAGTATTCGGAACCGATGACCCGGACGAAGTTGGCAAGTTATTTGCAGATTATCCGACTATTCTGGAAACAGCACAGACTTTAAAGAATGCAGGATACAGAATTTTCTCCTCGGATGCTGAAATGAATGTATTTTCCGGCGATTCTGCATGGGTTGTAGATGGTGTTTTAAATGTAGACCAGTCCAGAATTGACTATATGGATCTTTGTACTCAGTTATATCAGGAAGATTTAACAGCTTACGCAAATCAGTGGTCAACACCTTGGTATCAGGCTATGGCAGGCGAAGTACCGATTCTGACAGCGGATATCCAGTCTTATGCAGATGATTCCGTAAACGTATGGGATGCAGAGGCATTTGCAGAGGCAACAGAAGGACTTGATACCACTCAGGTATTTGCATTTGGTCTTCCGGCATGGGGCGTTCTGACCATGAGAGATAACGTAGGCGATACTTCCGGTTTATGGGGTGTCTGCTCCGGACCTGCATCAGGATTTGATGGTGGTACTTACATTGGTATTTCTTCCCAGTCTGAGAAAAAAGACCTTGCATGGGATTTTGTTAAATTCTGTACTTTAAACGAAGACACAGCAGATTGGTGGATTGAGTATTCCCAGGGTGATACTGTTTCCTTAAAATCCGCATTGGAAAAGCATAAAGATGATGAGAACCAGATTTATGGTGGAGAGAAATTATACCAGTTCTGGTTAGCACAGGCAGAAAACATTGACACTTCCAAGGTTACCAGATATGACCAGGCAATCGGTGATGCATGGGGAAATGCAATTTCCGCAGTTAAGACCGGTGAGAAGACAAAAGATGAAGCAATCAATGAATTCTATGACTTGATTGAGTCTACTTATCCTGACATTACCGTAAACAGATAAGAGAGTGAAACGTCATAAAAAGTAAAAGGGAAATTGACAATATCAGGTCTGCATCAAAGCCCATAGCGGGCTTTGATACAGACCGATATAACATTGAGCAGATTTTCTGTGGAAGGGTTACAAGGAATAGGAGAAGAAAAGTATGGGAAAGAAGAAAAGTGGGTTAAAGAGCTATGATAATTCTGGATATCTTTTCGTACTGCCATTCGTGGTTGTATTTTGTATCTTTAGCATTTATCCGGTACTCAGAACGTTATATTTCAGTTTTACAAACGCCAAAATCGCAGGTGTTGGGGAGACATCCTGGGTTTGGTTTGACAATTATATAAGGGTTTTTAAAGATAAGTTTTTCTGGAGGGGTCTCTGGAACACGGTAAGAATCTGGGGCGTGAATATTGTATTGCAGTTAGGACTGGCATTCTTACTGACGATTGTATTCAGCGATATTAAATATAAGATAAAAGGACTTGCTATTTTCAGAGTGGTTTACTACTTACCAAACCTGATTGCAGCAACCTCCATTTCTTTCTTATTCAAGACATTATTAGACTGGCGGTATGGTACGTTTAACCAGATTATCGCAGTAATTTATAGAGTATTTGGAGTATCCTACAACCCGGTAGACTGGTTGGGGTCTTCCAGCACAGCAGGAACAACCATTGCAGTTATCAGTTCCTGGATGTGGTTTGGTAATTCCTTCATCATGCTGATGGCAGGTGTACAGGGAATTTCCAAGGATTATTTCGAGGCAGCGGCGATTGACGGTGCCGGCAGATGGACAGTATTTGGAAAAATCACATTACCATTGTTAAAACCAATCTTATTATATGTGGCAATCACATCCCTGATTGGTGGTTTACAGATGTTTGACCTGCCCTTCCTGATGGCAGAGACCACAAGCGCAGCTTATAACTCTGTATACACAGTTGTAATGTATCTGTATAAATTTGGATTTACCACAGGAACAACGCAGACAGGATACGCATCAGCGATTGCGTATGTCATCTTCTTAATTATCCTGGCGGTATCCATTGCCCAACTGAAGATATTCAACGGAAAGGAGGACTGAGAATATGGGAACAAGTTATAAAGTCAAAAAAGGAATCCTCTATTTCCTGTTAATCCTGCTTGGGGCAGCCTGTATGTTCCCCTTCCTGCTGATGATGGTAAATGCCACCAGAAGCGGTACGGAAATCGTAAAGTCCTTTACGTTGATTCCGAGCAGTTACCTGAAACAGAACTGGGACACCGTATTCAGTTATTTCAATCTGTTTAAAGGCATCTGGAACAGTTTGCTGGTAGCAGTACCGGCAACGCTTCTGACCGCCTATTTCTCAGCACTGACGGCATATGGACTGGCAATGTATAAGTTCAAGGGCAACAAGGTTTTATTTACGGTCATACTGGTATTCATGATGATACCGGGACAGTTAGGCTTAATCGGATTCTATAACTTATGTACCAAGTTACATCTGATTAACTCCTATATACCACTTATTTTACCTGCAGTTGCAGCACCGGGTACGGTATTCTTCTTACGGCAGTATGTGTTATCCGTCATGCCGATGTCCCTGATTGAGGCAGCCCGCATTGACGGAGCCGGGGAATTACATATTTTTCACAGAATCGGCTTACCGATTATGTCCCCTGGTATTGCGACCATGTCCATTATGGGCTTCATCGGTTCCTGGAACAGTTACCTGACACCGATGATTATCTTAAACAAGAATGAGAAATTTACCTTACCTGTTATGATGGCTACCCTAAAGGCATCAACAGATATTCAATCGAATCAGGGAGCAATTTATCTGGCAGTAGCAATTTCTGTCATCCCTATTTTGCTTGTATTTGCTTTCTTCTCCAAATATATCATCAGCAGTATTTCTGCCGGTGCGGTAAAGGAGTAAAAGCAATATATAAGATTCCATACTTTTTTACGAGGCGTTGTTCCATAAGGGCAACGCCTTTTCCCATGCGCTAAATAATTACCACGAAAAAAGTAGAATATGGTATGATAAAGGCAGTATAGAAGAAAAAAAGTACCTGGCGTAAGGTCCATCGGAAAGTAAGACAGGAAAGAGAAAGCATGAAGAAGAAAAAAGTAACCATGGGTATGATTCTGCTGGCGGGCACCCTGCTGTGTGCCTGTGCAGCCACAAAAGAGACAGAAGAAACCGTTCAAATACAGGAGGGGAAGGATACGGCAGACGAACCGGAAATCACACTGGACTGGTATGTGAATTATTCCTGGTTTGCCACTCCCTGGGGGGAGAATCTGGTCTCCCGGACTATCACAGAGGAAACCGGCGTAAATATTAACTTCGTAACCCCGATGGGTAATGAGACAGAGAAGCTAAATTCGCTGATTGCCTCGGATTCCCTGCCGGATTTGATTACGTTGGGGTTCTGGGAGCCACAGGTCAACCAGTTGATAAGTGAAGGGATGGTTTATCCGTTAAACGAACTGGCAGAGGAATATGATACTTATTTCTGGGAGGTATCCGACCCGGCGGTGGTAAACTGGTATACCATGGAGGACGGCAATATCTACGGGTATCCGAATTCTACGATATCCCCACAGGATTTGGAGGAAAATGACAAAATTACATCAAACCAGACATTTCTGGTGCGTAAAGATATCTATGAAGCCATCGGAAGCCCCGATATGAGTACGCCGGAGGGCTTTGCAGATGCTGTAAGAAAAGCAGCAGAAGAATTCCCAGAGGTGGATGGGGAGCCATTGATTCCGATAGGAGCCCATGTGTTTGACAGTGGCGGCAATGTGTCCTTTGACAGTTATCTGATGAATTTCCTGGCGATTCCCTGGGAGAAGAATGGCAGAATCTATGACCGGTATACCGACCCGGAATACGTGACCTGGCTGAAAATGTTCCGCCAGTTAGGGGAAGAAGGGCTGTTAGCCAATGACATTTTCGTGGATACGAGAACCCAAATGGAAGAGAAACTGGCACAGGGACGGTATTTCTGCATGATTTATCAGTACTCGGACATTATGTCGCAGCAGAAGACCCTCTATGTCAATCATCCGGAGCGCATCTATCTGGCAGCGGAAGGACCCCGGAATGAACAGAAAGATGACCCTACCCTGACTGTCTCCAACCTGAACGGCTGGACGGTTACCATGATATCCAGAAACTGCAAAGACCCGGAACGGGCGATGAAATTCCTGGACTATATGATAAGTGAACATGGACAGAAGATGATTTATCTAGGCGTGGAGGGCGTTACCTACGATATGGTAGACGGCAAGCCTGTGTTAAAAGAGGAAGTCAAGGAGATTCTGGATACGGACCGGACAACCTACGACCAGTTATATGGGGCAGATGACACTTACTGGATGTTACAGAACAATGTCATGCAGCTTGCCTGGCAGCCGGCCCCCGGATCAGCCATGGAGCAGTTGGAGCAATGGGCAGCCAAATATACCTATTATAATGGACAGTATGATTCCTACTTGCCTATGGGTTCCGAAGAAGAGAGTGCCAATGATAAGATAAGCAAGTTGTGGGGAGAAACCCTGCCGCAGTTACTGTTAGCCCCCACCGAGCAGGAATTTGACAGCCTGTTTGCGCAGTTCTGTAAGGAGCGGGATGCCATGGGCTATGAGAAGGTAATAGATGCCAAGACGGTATTGATGAAAGAAGCAAAAGAGAAGCTTGGAATGGATGAATGAAAAGAGTGAAGGAAGTTTTTAAAAACGCCAAACTGAACATAAAGTTTACTGCGATTATTATTCTGTTTACCCTGATTCCTATCGGGATTTTCGCAGGGATTCTGTTCTATACCATGGAGCAGAACGTAATCGATGAGAACCTGAACTATATGGAATATACCATGAAGCGCAGTCAGGATGCCATTGCCACGAAGATTGATTCCATCAATATGTCGACCCAGTTCTTTTTATCGGATGAAGGACTTCTGGATGCCCTGCGGCAGGGAGTAAAGGGGCAGGAGATGACGACCCAGGAGTGGATTGATTTTAAGAACGGCACCGTTGCCCCGCTGGAACGGCTGGTGAATAATAACCCGCTTCTTTATGGAGTCCGGGTGTATGCAGACAATGACAACGTGCAGGAAATGATGCCCATTCTATACAAGGCATCCCGTATGCAGAAGCAGCCCTGGGCGGCGGGCGGCAATACCGCCGGGTGGAAGTTTAATTATAATGACAATATTTTTACTGCCTATACCATGAACCAGAACCGAAAGATAATCTCTTTGGTCACACCGATTACCGACAGCGACTATGGCAATCTGGGTACGATAGAGGCTGCCATGACGATGGAAAATATGTTTCCCAGTCTGTATGAGGAAATTGAAAATGAGTGGAGTTTCTTCTACACCGATGCAGGAGAGTTCTACCTGGGAAATGCCGACCAGAGACAGGTAGAGAACTTATCGGCACAGATTCTGGAAAGCCTTTCTGTGGAAGAGGGGATTAAGACCATTTATCTGAAGACAGAGGGGCGTAACCTGGTGGTATCCGGGATGCCGGTAAAGGAACTGGCGGGAACTCTGTTCTGCGTGAAGGACGTGACGGACAACATTCATGGTGTTTACCGGATGCGGAATATTTTTGTGGCAGTGATGCTCCTTCTCACGATAGGGCTTGCCTTCGTCATCAACTGGATAGTGCAGCGGCTGCTGCGCCAGTTCTATGAAATATTAAAATCCATCCGTAAGGTGCAGAAAGGGGATTTGCATGTTGTCATAGAAAACTGTGGGAAAGATGAAATGGGAGAGCTGGGAACGCAGATTAATAAGATGTTAGAGCGTATCCGTCAGCTTATGGACGATAACCTGAAGCGGGAAATGTTAGTGAAGAATTCGGAAATCCGCGCTCTGCAGAATCAAATAAACGCCCATTTTATCTACAATGTATTAGAATCCATCAAAATGATGGCAGAGATTGACGAAGAGTATGCCATTTCCGATGCAGTTACCTCCCTGGGAAAACTGTTACGCTACAGTATGAAGTGGGTATCCAACAATGTGCTGGTGGAACAGGAACTGGAGTATATTAAGAATTACATGGCATTGATTAACTTGCGGTTTGACTATGAGATATATCTTTCCCTGAATATCCCGGAGCTGATATTGAAGCAGGAGATTCCCAAGATGTCCCTACAGCCGATTGTGGAAAATGCGATTTATCATGGTATCGAGCAGATGGCAGAGGATACCAACATCTATATCAAGGGAATTGTAGAGGGCAAGGACTGTATTATCGAGATTACCGATGCCGGAAGAGGCATGTCCCAGGAGGAAGTGGAGAGGCTTGAGAAAAAGATTGCAGGAGAACTGGATTCCAATGGAGGCTCTGGCAATGGTATCGGATTAAAGAACGTGCAGGACCGTATCCATATTTCCTTCGGGGAAGAATATGGAATCGGCATTGATTCGGCACTGGGGTGCTATACGAAGATTCGGGTAAGAATTCCGATTACACACCCGGAGGCGGGAGAAGAGATAGAGTAACGGAGGGATAAGGATGAAGACCGTTCTGATTGTGGAAGATGAGAAGATGATTCGTCAGGGTATCAAGACGATGATTATGAGAAGCGGTGTTCCGGTAGATGTTATTATAGAGTGCAACAATGGAGAGATGGCACTGGAAGTTATTAAGGAGCAGGAAATCGATGTGATGTTTACGGACATCCGGATGCCAAAGATGGACGGTATCGAGCTGGTGCAGAAGATGCAGGAATGTGAGCATATTCCGGTTACCGTGGCAATCAGCGGCTATGACGATTTCTCCTACGCCGTGGAAATGATGCGGAATGGGGTAAGGGAGTATATTTTAAAACCCATCGAAAGGGAGAAAATCACGGCTGTCCTGACGAAGTTAAATCAGGAAATCGAAGAACAGAAGGAAAAGGAACGGAAGAGCCAGCAGATAGGCTATCAGCAGTTAAAGCATTATATCCAGGCAGAAAGCATGCCGGAAGAGGAAATCCAGACCATAGAGGAACAGTACGCCGCGTATTTTGACATGGGCGATTACTCGGTGTGCTGCCGGAATGAAAAGGCACGGAGGAACGCCACCGGCGAGAATTATATCTATCTGCCGAAGATGGAAGTCAGCGAGATTTTTATTGTGCCACAAGAGAAGTTAAATATCCTGCTAAAGAACGAACTGGCAGACTCCTATACCGGCATCAGTGCCATGCACCATGGCTTCCGGGAACTGAAAACAGCCTATCAGGAGGCGGTGCAGGAGCGCAGAGTTGCCTTTGCCAGGAACCGGCAGGAGAGCCGGTATGGGGAAGACACAGAACATATTCCGAAAGGATTGCTGCGGGAGGCAGAGAAGCTGACAGAAAGTGCTGCCAGAATGCAGCGGGTACAACTGTTGGGGACAGACCGCACCGAAGAACTGGATAAGAGTTTTCGACAGCTTTTTGGAGAGGTAAAGAACGGCAGGATAAGCGAGGAACAGTTGGAAGAGTGTGTGCTGGATTTCCTGGAGCAGATAGAGAATACTTACCGGAATGCGGTGGAGGAAGAAGAACAGGGACTGAAGCAGTGCCGGGAAATCTTACAGGAGGACTGCATCGACAGCTACCAGGAAAAGCTGATGGGCTTTGTCATGCAGCTTCACGAAAAGTTAAATAACCAGTTTGATTTGAATAAAAATACCCAGAAAATGAAGCAGGCGGTGGAATACATTGAAGCGCGCTTTGCCAGTGATTTGAATATGGCAGTGGTGTCCAATTATGTTTCCATGAATTATTCCCTGTTTTCCTATTCCTTCAAACAGTACACGGGCAGTAACTTTGTGAATTACCTGAAAGATATCCGCATGAAAGAGGCACAAAAAATGCTGGCTGACACCGATTTAAAAATTATCGAAATCAGCCAGGCGGTTGGTTATGATAATGAAAAACATTTTATGAAAATTTTCAAGGCAACCTTTGGGGTTTCTCCCAGCGAGTACCGTAAGAATATGAACCGGGAATAGGGAAAATGACCTATTCGGACTGGCGGTGGAAGATTTCCTTCTGGGTATACATCTGTTCATCAGCCAGCCGGAACAGTGTCTGAATCTGTTCCCTTGTCAATGCCATATCCGGGGTGGACTGGGCAAAGCCGCCACTGGCAGATATGGTATATTCTTTGTTGCTTAACTTATTGTAGTTGTGCAGATACTTGTAAACACGGGAGATAAGCTCTTTGGCATCCTCTTCGCTGTAGCCCTTCGTCAGCAGGTAGAATTCATCCCCGCTGAAGCGGGCGCAGATGTCTTCTTCCTTCGTGACACTGGAAAGAGCGTGTCCGATAACCTGAATGGCGAAGTCCCCTTCGTTGTGTCCGTAAGTGTCGTTGATATATTTCAAACGGTTTAAATCAAACATAAAGCAGGTCACGGGGCTGCTCTGGGCAATGGCATCTGCCAGAAGCTGTTCTTCGTAGAGCAGATAACCATGTTTGTTATAAAGCCCGGTCAGGGCATCCTTCGTGTAAATCTCTTCCAGATGGGAAACCAGGACAGAAGTACGCTTCGCATCACTGATACGCTTTAACATCTGGTTGATATTCATAAACCAGTGAACCAGCTGGAAATGGTAGTCAATGCGGTTATTCTCATAAGCCAGTGCAATGTACCCGAATTCCTTATTTTGGAAGAAGAGCGGAATGTACAGGTAGGCAGAGTCGGAATGGCGGTAGATATGCTCTGGAAGCAGGGAATGTTTGGCAAAGCTGCATTCCGGCAGCCGTTTTCCATCTTTCAGACCAAGCTTCAGGGCAATCTCATCCGGATTATTTTCCGGGGTATCCTCATGGTCAGTCAAATCCAAAATATGCTGTGACAGGGAATCCCAGCCTGCGTACAGACACAGGTAGAACTCAGTACAGTGGTCAATGGTCTTGACATAAGTCTCCAATAAGTCCATTCCTTCGTCAATGTCAGTAATATTCTGGAAGGCAGCAGACATTTTCATGGAACTGAAAATGGACTCTTCCAGGGAATCAATGCGGTTCATCATCTTCTGCTCCAGGAAGATGGAATTGGAATCTGGAAGGCTGTGGCAGCCACAGGAATTGCCGCAGACCATGTGGGAAGTTATCAGCGTCAGGGAGTCTGCCTGTTCCGCTCGTAAGAGATGGATAAGTTTCTCCACCGCGGCACCGCCCAGTTCATAGACCGGGAAAGATACGGTGGTAAGGGCTGGTGTGGCATACTGTCCTTCTTCGGTGTGGTCGCAGCCGGTAATCGCCAAATCCTCCGGTAGTTTCAGACCGGCTTCCAGAGCCGCTGCCATAAGAAGCAGTGCTATCCGGTCATTATAGCAGACAACTGCCTCTGGTCTGGTATCCCCCGACTGGAAGAAAGACAGGGCAGCGGCAGCAGAATGTGCCGTATAGGTGCCGGTATAGACCGAAGTATCGGTAATGGGAAGTCCGTTTTCTTCCATTGCTTTCCGGTAACAGGCTTCCCGCTTGTCCGAGAAGAAAGCCTCGTCCATACAGCCTAAGTAACAAATATTCCGGTAGCCGTGTTCTTGGATGAGATGGCTGGTCAAATCCTTGACAGGCAGATTGTTTTCCATGGCAACCGCAGGAAAAAGCTGCGGCAGGGTGGCAATCTCCACCACAGGGCAGGAACAGTTCTGCTGTAAGGTCTGGTAAATTTTTTCCTTTAATTCCGGTTGCAGATAAGTTTCTGCGGCGAAGATAATACCGCTCATATCCTCGTAATTTGGAATGTTCAGGATGCTTTCTTCCCCTAATCCATAATCGCCCAGATTCTCACCATCCATGGAGGCAAAGATTTCTGCGCAATAACCATATTCCAATGCTTTATCAATAATTCCCTGACATACATTTTTCTGGTAGTATCCCATGATATGGGAGATAAAAACACCAATTTTTTTGGAATGATACATAAAACCCCTCCTACGATAAATATCTATCTATATTGTACAAAATCAGGAAAACTATTACAAGCAATCTCGTAAAATATCACAAAAATAGTGGAATCGTTTGTTGGATTTTCCGGGTAGATACGATAGAATAAGAAGTGAAAATGCCAGTATCCATAAAGTGCGTATATTATGTCAAAAAAGTTGGGTTGAACTTGACAGAAGAATCGTGATAAATACGAGATAGAGAAAAAGGGAGGTAGAATAACCGATGCATTTAGAACAGGAAGGTAAGAAATTGCTGATTAAAGACGGCATAGCAAGAGTTGTAATAGAACCATGGGGTAAGAATTCCCTGCGTGTCCGCATGACCAAAGAGGCAAAGATGGATGAAAACGACTGGGCACTGACCGAGCCGGTGGAGGAGACCGAGTCTACCATTACCTTTGAAGAAAAGGACGTAACAGACCCCTGGTATCAGGGCGAGGAATGGAAGAAATATCACCAGACGGGAATCAGCGCAACCCTGGTAAACGGCAAGATTACCGCACAGGTTTCGCACGAAGGATGGATTAGCTTCTATAACCAGAAGGGGGAACTGCTGACCCAGGAATACTGGCGCAACAGAAACCGCATTAACCGTTACTGTGTACCGCTTCGGATTGATGCCAGGGAGTTGAAACCCATACAGGGCACAACCGACTATGAACTGACAGCCCGCTTCGAGGCATTTGATGATGAGAAAATCTTCGGTATGGGACAGTACCAGGAGAAAAATCTGAATAAAAAGGGAGCCATTCTGGAACTAGCCCATCGTAATTCCCAGGCAAGTGTACCCTTTATGGTATCCAGCAGAGGGTATGGTTTCTTCTGGAACAATCCGGCTATTGGTACAGCTGCTTTCGGAGCCAATAAGACAGAATGGTATGCTAAGAGTACCAAGAAGTTAGATTATTTCATTACTGCAGGCGATACCCCGGCGGAAATAGAGGAACAGTACAGCAAGGCAACTGGCAGGACACCTATGATGCCGGAATATGGAATGGGCTACTGGCAGTGTAAATTAAGATATCGTACCCAGGAAGAGCTGTTAAACGTAGCCAGGGAGCATAAGAGGAGAGGTCTTCCGATGGATGCCATCGTGGTAGACTTCTTCCACTGGACCAGACAGGGTGATTTCAAGTTCGAGCCAAGGGACTGGCCAGACCCGGAGGCAATGGTTCGGGAATTGAAGGAAATGGGCATTGAAACGGTGGTATCCGTATGGCCTACGATAGATGAGCAGAGTGAGAATTTCAGCACCATGGCGGAGAATGGCTATCTGGTAAATGCCGACAGAGGAAATTCCAACCATATGACATGGATGGGCAATACCATTTTCTATGATGCGACGCATCCGGGTGCACAGAAATTTGTCTGGGAACGATGCAAGGAAAACTACCATGATAAGGGAATCCGCTGTTTCTGGCTGGATGAAGCAGAGCCGGAGTATGGACCTTATGACTTCGATAATTACCGGTATTATGCAGGAACAGCACTGCAGTGTACCAATACTTATCCGGTAGGTTATGCCAAAGGATTCTATGACGGACTGAAATCCGTGGGTGAGAAGGACATCATGAGTCTGGTACGCTGCGCCTGGGCAGGCAGCCAGAAATATGGCGTACTGACCTGGTCGGGAGATATTTATTCTTCCTTCCGTTCCATGCGGGAGCAGCTGCAGGCAGGGTTAAATATGAGTATGGCAGGAATCCCATGGTGGACCTCAGATATCGGCGGTTTCCTGGGCGGTAACATTAAAGATGAGCATTTTAAGGAGTTATTGGTGCGCTGGTTTGCCTGGGGTGCTTTCTGCCCGGTTTTCCGTATGCACGGAGAACGTTCTCCATGGTACGAGAGGGAGCAGGAGTTTATCAATGGGGTAAGGCAGCTTACCAGTGGACAGGATAATGAGGTATGGAGCTTTGGTGAGGATAACTATAAGATTCTGAGCAGTTACCTCTTTATCCGGGAGAGACTCCGCCCTTACATCCGGGAGTGCATGAGACAGGCAAGTGAAAAGGGTGCCCCGGTTATGCGCCCGCTGTTCTATGAGTTCCCGGAGGACAAGACCTGTTGGGAGGTAGAGGATTCTTACTTCTTTGGTCCGGATTTACTGGTATCCCCGGTAATGGAAGAGGGCGTAAGAGAACGGGAAGTCTATCTGCCAAAGGGCTGTAAATGGACGGATGCTTACACGAAGAAGGTCTATGAGGGCGGTCAGTGGGTAACCGTACCGGCACCGCTTGCAATAATTCCGGTTATGATTCGAGAAGGAAAACAATACGATATTTATGAAGAAGCATAAAAGAGCATTTTTCAGCCATGCGAATATTAAACAACAGCTATATGCCATCTATATGGTGGCAGTAGTTGTTCCCATTACCCTGATAGGTGCATTCCTGCTGGTAAACACCTACCGGCTGTTAGTGGATTACCACAGAGATTTGCTGCAGTCGGACAACCAGAGGGTGCGGAATGTGCTGTTTGAGATTACATCCCAGATTTATAATATTTCTGAGAATATCGCCTTTGATACAGAACTTCAGGAGGTGTTGACCGGACGGTACGGAGAACGGGAATGGTACCTGGATGCGGTAGATGCGGTAAAATGCGTAGACAATTATGAGAATAATTATCCCGAAATCAGTGAGATTGATGTTTATACAGACAACGTTTATGCGGAAGATTATAAGCAGATGATTCGGGTAAACAGTGAAATCAGGCAGCAGGACTGGTATCAGAAGGCTGTCAGCCAGTCCGGTGTCTTCTGGAAGGAAATGAGCTGGGAAGATAAGTATGGGAATACTTACTGGAATCTGTGCCTGATTCGAAAGATACCATTAGTCAATTCCAAGTATCATGCAGTGCTTGTCATGAAGCTCAGTGATGACTATTTAAGAACACGTGTGGACGGCAGTGAATACCTGAACCGGATATCGGTGGACGACGGGCAGATTTTCTATAGCTCAGAGCGTTCCTTATATGGCACCAGACAGATAGTACCGATTGATTATGCTTTGCCTTACTATCAGTATATGGGAAATGCCAGGGTGGATGATGTAGCTTCCTTTGTGAATGTTACAACGCTTCACACCTACCAGTCGGAGTCCAAGCTGTATATATGTACGATTGATGAACAGGGCTATGCCAGAATCCGTAATATCCAGAGCATCTGCCTTATGATTATTATACTGGCAATACTGATACCGGGTCTGGTAATTCACTATTTTACCAACTATTTTACCGGGCGTGTGAATGTGCTGCGGCAGGAAATGCATAAGGCGAGCAACCAGGACTATGAGCTGATTTCGTCTTTTCAGGGAAATGATGAGCTGACAGAGGCATTTGAAGACTTACAGGTCATGGTGCAGAATATTAAGGAACAGGAAGCGAAGGTATACGGAGCGCAGATTAACCAACAGGAACTGCTCATTCAGCAGCAGAGCATGGAATTTAAGATGCTGTCCAGCCAGATTAACCCCCACTTTCTTTACAATACATTGGAAACCATCCGGATGAAGGCATTTACCGCCGGAGACAGGGAAGTAGCAACAGCAATTAAGTTACTGGGGAAATCCATGCGTTATGTGTTGGAAAATACAGGAACCGCCTTTACCACACTGGCGGCAGAGATTGCACACGTGGAGAACTATATCCAGATTCAGAAGCTGCGGTTTGGGGACAGAATCAACTTTGAAAAGCAGATTGCAGAGGATATTGTCATGGAGCAGTACCAGATTCTGCCGTTACTGTTACAGCCGGTTATCGAGAATGCTATTATTCATGGACTGGAGGATAATGAACGGGAAGGACATATCGTACTGGCGGTCTATCGGAGAATTACCGAGCAGGGTAAGATGCTTTTTATTGATGTGCAGGATGACGGAGGCGGTATGGATGAAGAACGGTTGCAGGAACTGCGGAAAAACATAGAGCATAAGGATATGAGCCGTTCCAAAAGTATCGGTCTGTACAATATCAACCAGCGTATTAAGCTGCATTACGGAAGTGAGTACCGGATTCATGTTTATTCGGAACTTCACAAAGGAACGATGGTAAGGCTGCTTTTACCTGTGGATAAAATGCGATTAGAGTAGAACAAAAAAGTGACCGTATTTTTTATTCAATTTTTATGGTATTTCTATTTTTAGCCTATTAT
>ERZ1026850.274-NODE-274-length-33764-cov-5.768133_pt1 | contig 33764 bp, 27 predicted proteins | sample MGYA00380155_ERZ1026850 | MGnify/ENA primary metagenome ERZ1026850 (study PRJEB33269, sample SAMEA4719791) | human gut metagenome | biome: human-associated habitat; feature: organic feature; material: feces | place: Cameroon | collected 2013-10 ... | reverse complement strand
AGTCAGAGCACTTGAGAGCAATTTATGTCTAGCTATTTCATCTTGACAGTTATATATATCACGGTAATTTACATGACGTAATTCATACCATAATCTTCTTATATCCTTTAATGGGCGTATGAAAAGTTTTGCAGAGCTAACACATGCCCAGACATCATCATAATGGCAAATTGATGTTTTTACTATGATTTCACCATTAACCCCATAATATATGTATTGTTGAATATCTGTTAAGTAATATGCTGGAAATGCATATTTTTCTTTTCTGATGCCATTGCAACACATAGGTGATCTTCCATTTTTTTCATCAGGAAAATTACCCAAACAAGAAGCCACTAAATTGTTGTAGGCTACATTATGTGGATATGGTGGAGTGTCTTGATTTGTATTTCTTTCAAAATCCTCTCTAAGTATAACGTCCCCAATATTCAGATTTGGTGCAGCTTGGTAATCAGCAAGACGAGCATTGTTTGTGTTGTCATACCCTCTCGGAATAATATGCTCTAGTGAAATCTTCTCAATACCACCATTTGATGCCTTTTTGTTTAATTTTCGCAAACAATAGCAGCAATATCCATGTTGATTTCTGTAAATTGCGTCTATCATTCTTCTCTTGTAAATACCCATGTTTGTTGATGAGAAGCGATTCCCATAACCATCTCTTTTATCGTAACATACATTTGAGTATCTACCAGTTGTAGTATCCAAACAGCAATTGTCTAAGTAATCTTTTACCACTTGGTCTCCCAAAACTTTATTGGTTGATTTATCTATAAAAATCATTTTATAGTTTTTTACGTTCTAGTTCTATACGACTATTTAGTTCTTGCACAGAAATATATTTCTTGTCCAAGATTTGCCGCTTTAAAACCTCGGCTTGTTCTTTTAAGTTATGGTTAAGCATGAACGCACATTCTGAGATAGCCCATTCTAACACCTCATCTCCGCTATTAACTTTCATTACCTCTTGAACACCTGTATTATAGTCCAGCCCGTAAATATCTGATGTTGGAATCGGTTCAACAGTTTTTCGTTCCATCCTTAATATAGCATTTCTTCCATTTACTGTACTTACTCCTGTCAACACCAGTGGTGAATGTGTAGAGACAATAAACTGGATGTGTGTGAAGGTGTTTGACAGCCTTTCCAATGCTGTTTGTTCCAATTCTGGATGCAAATGTAAATCAATTTCATCAATGACTGCAACACCCGTAATGTCGGTACTTGTTCCGTTGCTTAGCAGAAATGAACGATAGGCTAAATCCAATGCAATATAAAACAATCGTTTATATCCTGCAGGCAAAACGGAGAAAGCATACCGTTCCCTATCAGGAGTAACAATATTTACTTCTGTCCTGTTGTAGATACCTAATTCCAACGATGCCACTTCCATGTTGTTACCATCTCCCTCAGAAAACAACTGTAAACAAGTCGATATTTTACTTATCTCATTATTACATTCTTCTAATTCTTTATTGCTTGCTTCTATAAAGGCGTTATACTTCTCTTTTTCTATTTTACCAGCCTTGTACCTATCCTCTATAAGTCTTATCTCCCTTGGAATAACCTCTTGACGGCTCAACTTATTTCTCAGTCTCTCTAACCAGATATTGGTAAACCCTTTCTCTGAATTCCAATCGGTATATCCCAGCTCTGGAAAACTATTCTTCAAATGAAAATCACGCTTTGTTTCCTCTTTCCTGTTGCGTTGGTTAAAAAGAGTATAATGTGGAAAGCCGTCAGAATAATAAGCCAACAGCGGTAATTGGGGCGAAGGACAGGTGTCCTTGCTCCATTTGTATAGTTCCAAGAACTTCTTTCTGTATCCCGACTTTCTCAAAGACATCTTTGGAGCAACTCCTGTCATATCCCAATCTAAAGGAAAATGCTCTCCGAATATTGCATCAGCATGAATGTTTATTTCATATTCAATAGGTTTGGTTCCTTCATAGTTACAATCTGACACAGAGAAACCTTCTACAGTAGGATATGGGTTATTAAGTCTGAAGGTTTTAACGTCAATTACTTTCGCTTTCTTCCCTTTCCCTGTTTTCTCTTTTATTTCTTCGGAATACATCAAAAAGCTCAATGCCTTATGAATAGCATGTATCAATGTGGATTTGCCCGAACCATTCTTACCGAACAGTACGGTTACACCTGGTGCGAACTCTATGGTGTAGTTGCGGAAGCAACGGAAGTTACGGATATGTAATTTCTTTAGATACATAGTATTATCGTCTTTTAATATCTTACATCTATGTTCACGGTCAAAGTCTTGTTGCCTTCCTTCAGCGTGCGGAGGTTCTTCTGCAGTTCCTCACGATGGGTGAAGCCGAAGCTGTAGCCGAAGATCACAATGTTGTTAGGAGAGAAAGGCTCACCGTTATACTTGTCCATCAAGGCTGCAATGCTGCTTTCGTCGAAGTCGTGGTCAGGATTGATCATGTAGAGGTGGTCGTCCTTCCAGTAGGCTTTGTAATTGCCAAGCATCACCTCCTCGGCATCCTCAGTCAAGCCGTATCCGTCAGCAACAAGCCATGTGCGAAGAACAGCCTCCAGGCCGAAGTCATTAACTTCTAATGGTGAAATGATGTCTTTAGATGGGTCAAACTGCTCCATCTGCATCAGTGCGTCCTCCTTCGGCTCTTCCAAAGTGTAATGCTTGAAGCCAAGGTCACCTGCAAAGAGTGGATTGTCTTCCTTAATTTTCTTAGCGGCTCGCTTGATGCGCTCCATGCCGACTTCATCAATGGTCTTGTAGCCGGCTTTAAAGGCTTCGCTGTCTGGCTTGTATGGCTCGGGAAGCTGAACAAGGATATAATGCATATTACTACCATCAATGCTCATTTCCATAACAGCGTGGGCAGTCGAAGATGAACCACCAAAGAAATCTACAGCCAGGCCTTCCTTAAATGCCATCTTAAGTAAATGCCGAATTAGTTCAACTGGTTTTGGTGTTTCAAACACAGCAATTCCGTCAAATAATTCTTTCAAATCATTTTTAGCTTTCTCATTAGTTGAACCTTCCTTAGCAAAAATCATTGTTTCTGGAGTTAAACCCCTTTCCTTTGCATTTAGGTATGTCTTTACACGAGGAACTCCATTACCATCTTGACCAAACCAAATTCTATTATCTTTTATGGCCTTTTTCATGGTTTCTTCGTTATAAATCCAACAGCGACCACTCGGAAGTTTATGTTTTTTACCATTGGGAGCTACAACTGTATAGAATTGAGATTCCACACCATGACCAGCTTGAGCATGTGCAGGGTCTGATTTCCATAGACCTCTCGGATCATTATCGGGATTACTATAACTTGCCAAGGCTTTACCGGACATTGGAAGCTGATTGATACGCTTTATCTCGTCATCATAGTAGTTTTTAGAATAACAAAGGATATAGTCATGACGAACAGACGTTTCTCTTCTATTTTCACGATTTAGCCTTTTTTCCCAAATAAATTGTGCAACAAAGCATTCTTCTCCAAACACCTCATCGCACAGCCTTTTCAGATTAGCCTGTTCATTATCGTCAATAGATATAAAGATTACACCATCGTCAGTAAGCAAATCGCGTGCGAATGACAGACGGGGCAACATAAAGGTAAGCCAAGCCGCATGGCTGGCACTTCCACGGCGAGTCATAGAAAGGATGCGCTCTGCACGCTCTGGGCTTACGTCCAAGCGTTCAGCAAGTTCCTCAGCAGTAAAGTTGAACTTGTCGTTGTACACAAAGTCGTCATCGCCTTTATTGTATGGTGGGTCGATATAAATCACCTTCACTTTGCCACTATACGACTTTACCAGATGCTGTAGAGCATCCAGATTATCGCCACTAATATACACATTCTGACTGTCCTTGTTCTCTGGCTTTGCGTTATGCTCCTCATCAGGATGGATGAGGGTAGTAGTGTCCATGTTGGTAAGCATACGGGCATAGTTCTTGCCAAGCCAGTTGAAACCGCAGGTCTCGTCGGTGATAGTGGTACCGCCAGGCAATGCTGCCTTGAAAGCTTCTATGTCAAATTCACCATCAGAATGGAAGCACTGAGGGAAATACTTCCTTAGCACCTCCAATTCTTTCAGTCCCGCAGCCGCATCCGCGTTGTGGTTCATTATATCTTTAATCATATTCAAGTCTTTTTAATCAATAAACAATTACCTCCAAACACATTAGGTTGTTCACCTCCGCATTCAGAAGTTATGCATAGACACAGTTCTACTTTCTGCCCATCACGGCATTTTTTGACAAATAATATGACGTAAATGCTTTGCAAACGAGCGCAAAGAGAACTTGTTCTCAAATTGCCGAGCGCAGCTAAGTATTATGCAAATATAGTAAATTCTATCGAACAATGTGAACGGTTCAGACTAAAATTTTTATCGTGGATGATTTTTCTGTTATCTGGATATTGGATTAAAGCCAAGCAATGCACTTTTCGTTCGCAAAAAATACAGGCTTGTTTATGCTTGCGTTTCATTGACTTTATTTATATTTGCATCGTTGAATCATTGTAAGATGACAACAAAGAACTGTGCTACAAGAAGTAAAAAGTAAAGTCTATAATAGGGAGCTATGAGAACAGCAGGAAGAATCCTAATCATATTGGTAGTTGCAGGCGTTGTTTCATGTACGAAACCAACACATAGGAGCGCAGAGCAAGTAGAGCCATCTCTGGGCTATTATGAAAATGAACTTTTCTCTATTGTAATGCCAGAGGGATGGACTTGTGATTCCTCTGACTGGAATGGGTTGGATTCTGTATATAACTCCGTAGATATTTATGACCCAGATGGGAGTGTTGTGTGGTTCCATTTTGTCAAGACGTTCTTCCCTGCCAATTGGAAGAATATAACCGAAGCCAAAGAAATGTCTAAGTTTGCCAGGGGCTTAAGCGGCGGTGATATAGAACTACTCTACGAAGTTGACAGCACGGAAGTAGGTGGCTATCCAACGAGCATACTATGTTTTGCCAATTATGTGGATAATGACACAATCATACAAAAGCAATTTGTCACCTTCCTTCAAGATTCGCGTATTGTCATGTATTTCAATGAGAACTTCTATGTCCAGGACTGGGATGCGGCGCAGAAACTGGGAGATATAATAATGAGCACGATTGAGATCAAGAAAGTGGATAATCCCTTGAGAAATGACAGCGTTTTGAAAAGGGCTGCGAAAAAAGGCTTGAGAACCATCCTTTGAATGAGTAATTAATGGAATACATCCGATGGATTATAACGGAATTTGAGTATCAGAATTCTGTTGATGGCTGAAAATCACACACAAAAAGGTTTAGGGCATCTTGCGTATATCGCAGGAAATGTGCTGTCTTTAAGGACGGAAAGGTGGTGCTCGGCATTGACAATGCGAGGCCAACTTATTTGTAAGCGAAAAGTAGTTGTCTTATGGGCAGGATTCATTTTGCTTCCAGGGCAGGTGCATTGCATACCTCCACCGTCCACCCCAAGGCTGGACGGTCAGAGAATATATACTGACTTGGCAAAGTAAGCTTGCTTCTTCTACCGTCCAGCCTAGGGTTGGACGGTAGTGGACAACTTCTTTCCTGATTTGAAGATATACAGGAAGCGCCGAAAGAGCCTACATCTCCTTGTTCATCAACTGTTTTCCTTGTACAGCCTCGAATTTTCCATCACCGAAAGGATAGGGGGGCCATCCTTGAACTGGTAGCTTCCATCGCAAGAGTCTTCGGCATCATGGATGAAGAAGTGCTTGAAGCTGCGGTTGACGAATCTGATGGACTAGCTCATATATGCGAATTATATAGATGTAAAAATGGCGAGTCAAGGATTCCCGAAATATGAATCAAATTATATAAAAAGAGGGCTTCCTCAGGTGAGACGAATGGATGCCTGGGGAAGCCCGATACTCATGTCAGCTTGACAGAGTGAAGCGGATGGTGAGTCCTCCATGAGGAGTGAGTTCTGCAGTGACGGTTCCTCCGTGTGCAGTGACGGAGTTCTTCACGATGGCCAGTCCCAGTCCTGTGCCGCCCAACTTGCGTGAGCGTCCTTTCTCAACGCGGTAGAAGCGCTCGAAGAGGTGCGGGAGGTGTTCGGGTGAAACGCCCTGGCCGTTGTCACTTACCGTAAATTCATAGGAGTGGCGGTCACCTTCCTCCACCTCGATGCCTATGATGCAAATCCTGGTTGCTCCTGTGGCATAGGCAATGGAGTTATCCACCAGATTGCGGAAGATGCCGTAGATGAGCGTGGGGTTGCCGTTGACTATCATCTCGTTCGGTGTGTTCCTCACCACCTCTATGCCTTTCTCCTTCAGTTGCAGTGAGGTGTCCTCCAGCACATTGTCTATTACCTTCGACACATCCACCTGCTGCTTCATCTCGGGCAGGTCGGCTCCTTGTTCGATGCGCTCTTGTGTCTCGTCGAGCTTGGTGAGTGCCGACATATCCTGAAGCAGTTTGCACATGCGCTGGCTCTGGGCATAACACCTTTCCAGAAAATGCTGGCGGGTATCCTGCGGCATGTTGGGGTTCTCGATGATGCTCTCCAGAAACCCTCTGATACTGGCTGCCGGCGTCTTGAGTTCGTGTGCTGCATTCTGCGTGAGCTGCTTCTTGATGCGCAACTTCTCCTCCTCTGCATGGTGAAGCTTCCAGTAGAGCATGATGATGGTGTGGGATATGTCGCCCAACTCATCATCCGGCAGACTGCGTTCCAGTTCGTGATCCAGCTCCTCGCCCTGTTCTGCCTTGCGTGCGAATTCACGCAGACAACTGATGTGACGGCTGATGCGCGAGGTGTGGAAGTAGAGAATGAAGCCCAACAGAATGGTGAGCATGAAGGCAAAGAGCAGATAGGTGTTGTCGGCCTGAAGCGCCTGGGTGAGTTCGACAGAATAGGGTACTGCCGAACGGATGACCAGACCGCCGAAGTTGGTAGCCGAATAGAAGTAAGTGGCATGCGTGGAGGCTGACAGACGTTTGATGGCAAAACCGTTGCCACGATGTAGAGCCTCATCCACCTCATGTCGCTTCAGATGGTTCTCCAGCCCTTTTGTGTTGTTCTCGTAGCTGTCCATCACCACCCGACCAGTGCTGTCGATGACCGACACGCGCATACCTTCGTAGTTGTGCTTGGCTATGTAGGCCATGAAGGTCTTGCGGTTGAGCAACCCCTTGCGGCGCAGAGAGTGCATCATCTCATAGTTGTACATCTGCAACCGTGCGTGCAGTATGTCTATCTTGTACTCCTTCTCCCTCCTGTACTGGTATATGCTGAAGCATAGGGCGAAGAGTACAAAGACAGTACCCACGCTGAAGAACATGTTCTTCTGAAAACTCTTGAACTTGATCATAAGTTTGTCTCCGTGTTAAGGTTTGCAGCTACAGCCGGTTAGCCCCGCGTAGCTGTATTATCCCTCGAAGGTGTATCCGAAGCCCACTCTGGTCTTGATGTATTTGCCATAAGGGCCAATCTTCTTGCGCAGTCGGTTGATATTGACATCCACTGTGCGGTCCAGCACGATGGCATCCTTGGGCCAGCAATGGTCAAGCATTTCTTCCCGGCTGAATGCCTTGCCCATGTTCTTGAGCAGGAGCGACAGCATCTCAAACTCCAGTTTGGTCAGTGCCACAGGCTCCCCGTCTATAGAAGCCGACTTGGCATCCCTGTTGAGTGTGAGTCCCAGGAAGGTATAGTTGTCCTGCTTGGCAACCTGTTCGCTCTCGGGCTTGGCGCTGCGCCTGAGTACGGCCTTTATTCTGGCCTTTACCTCACGCACGCTCAGCGGTTTCACCATATAGTCATCCGCTCCGATGTTTAGTCCTCGCACCAGGCTGTCTTCACCCTCAAGCGCAGTAATGAATATGATGGGCACATGGGCGGTGACAGGATTCTCCTTCATCTTGAGAGCCATCTGGAAGCCCGACATCTCGCCCATCATCACGTCGAGCAGTATCAGATTGAATGTCTCAAGGGGCAGGCTGAGCGCTTCTTCGGCAGAATTGGCCGTGTGCACCTCGTATCCTTCGGTCTCCAGGTTGTATTGGAGGATCTCACAAAGGTCTTGCTCGTCATCAACTACCAGTATTCTCATATTCTCGTGTGTTTATCTTTTCGTCGGCAAAGTTAGGTCGTTTTGTTCACCCAGCGTGTTTTTCACCATTACGATGTTGTGACATTTGTCATACACATTTTGTCATCTGTCCTGCCGGGCGGTGGAGAGCACGTAGCCTCGTGCGGGATTGCAGATGGTGCTGAATTGTATTCCGCGCTCATGAGCCTCGCAGAGGATGTGCGGGAGGTTGTCGGTGATGCCCGTACCCAGGAGTTTGAACACAGCCTCCTTACGTGTCCACAGGCTGATGAATTCCATTTCGGGGCAAACAGAGGCCATTATCTGCTCCTGTTCCTGCCTGTTCATCGTGCGCTGTACAAGGGCAGGCTTGAGCGGCCGAATCCGTTCGATGTCCAGCCCGCAAGGCTTTTCGCTCACCATACAGCCCACAGCCAGGCGACAATGGCTCATGCTGAAGTGCAGGCCAGGACATTCAGGCAGAGTGGGTTTGCCGTGAGCGTTACACTCAAAACGCGGTTTCTGCACTCGCTCACCACGTAAGGCCAGCGCCCGGCAGAGTTCTATATAAGCCAGGGCAGAAAGCAGCTGCCCTTCGGGATGCCTGTATGCCAGCGCCCGTTCCCGTCGCCACAGGGGCAGGAAGGCGAGTGCCCTTTGGAGAGCATCGCCGTCCATTGCCTCTATATGGTCGTTCAAGCAGAGCGTCATACTTACATGTAACCCTTGAGCATTGCGTTGAAGTACATGGGCTTGAGGAAGTAACGCTTGAGCCACATGGCTGTTCGGCGCTCCTTCGACATGTCTTGAATGGAGAAGGGGAATGTGATGACCGGGCGCTTCTGGTAGTCGAATTCGCACAGCAGCACGTGGTCATAGTCGGTCACAATGGGGCAGCACGCATAGCCGTTGTAGCTGTGTGTGGGCTCTTTGCCCTGCATGATGTCCAGCAGATTGCCCTCTGCAATGGGCAGCTGCATGCGTATGGCCGAAGAGGTTTTGCTGGTGGGTATGCCTGCGCAGTCGCCCAGCGAGATGATGTTGGGGAAGCGTGTGTGCACCAGCGTCTCCTTATCCACCTCCACCCAGCCTCCTGAGGCCAGTTTGCCTTCCTGCCATGAGAGCCCGCTCTCCTTGATGAAGTCGGGTGCAGACTGTGGTGGAACGAAGGACAGAATATCGTACTCCTCGGCAAAGGGAGTCACTACGGGAGTCTCCTGTTCTACCTCCTTGCCTGCCTCTTGGTCCCATACCTTTTCCTTCAGAGTCTCATGACGCTCCAGATATACACGTTTGGCCTGGGTGTCGATGCCTTTCACGCGGCAGTTCACTTCCAGGTTGATGCCTCGCTGGTCGTACAACTGGAGCAGGCGTGGGGTATAGTAAGGTACATCGTAGAGTGCTTTCTCCGAGCAGAAATAGTCGAGCTGCACACTGTCGCGCGTGCCTTTCTTGCGTGCCATATGCTCGGTGAGCATGCATATCTTCTTGGGTGCACCGCCACACTTGTGCTTGGTGTAGGTGTCGGTAAAGATGCCTCGTCCGCCTTTGGAGGTAAACTCCTGCATCGCCTTCCAGTACCTCTGAGCGCCCTGGAAGTCGTAGATGCTGTGGGCGTTACCCTGTCCCAAAGTCTCACGTGAGATGCCTTCCACCTGGCACCAGTCGAGTTGCAGTCCCGGGCAAAGCACCAGGAAATCATAAGTGAGCTGTTTGCCGTGGGCTGTAACTGCCACCTGCTTTACGGGGTCAAGTGTCACCACAGAGTCTTTTACCCACTTTACCCCCTTGGGCAGACACTCCTGCTGGGGTCGCCACACCTCGTCTGGCTGGAAGATGCCGGATGCTATGAAGGTGAAGCCAGGCTGGTAGAACTGGCGGTCACTGGGGTCAACGATGGTGATGTCGGGATGCTCTATGCGTCGCATCAGCCTGGCAGCCATGCTGCATCCTGCTGCTCCTCCGCCAATGATGAGCACGCGGCCCTTCACATCCACCGTCTTCATGAAGTCGTAGGCAGCTTTTCCACCTACCGACAGGACGCCTATTCCTGCCACACCAGCCGCTCCTGCACAAAGGAAGGTGCGGCGGGAAATATGATGCCCAAAGGGGCTTTTGTTGTCTGTTTTACTCATTATATATATATGTCGATACACAAAATTACGCTTTTTATCTCACTCCTCCATCATCTGCTGTCCAAAAAGATGTCGCCCGGACTATGCTTCTTGGGGCAGAAAGCGTAATTCCGCTCTTTCCAGAAGAGCCATCTCGCAGAAAAGCGGTACATTTGTGTGGCCTCACGCGAGGTTTCTGTATAGATAAGACAAACGAGATGGAAATGAATATGTTGCTGGTCGCACTCGTTGCGGCAGTTGTGTTGATGACCCTGCTGGGATTTCTGGCAGGACGCAAACTGGCGGCTCCCGGCGGTCAGGAAGAGCTGAGGAAAAAGCAGGAGGACGAGTTGCAGAAGACAAAGCAACTGCTCTCGGTACGCGAGCAAAGAATCCAGGAAATGACCGAAGAGGTGAAGACTCTCACGGCAGAGCGTGAAGTGCAGCGCAACAGAGCCGATAATGCCGAGCGCCTCATCATGCAGGAGCAGAAGCGTAACGAGCAACTGAAGCGCGAGAGCCAGGAGTCTCTGCAGCGTCAGATGGAGGAATGGAAGCGTGCCTATGAAAACCAGTTGGCCGAGGTGAGGCTCAATGCCGAGCGACAGATAGCGGCTCTCAAGGAGATGAACCAGCAGCAGGTGAAGAGCCAGGCCGACGTGATAAGGGAACAGATGAAGGCTACGTCGGAGCAGATACTGAAGGAGAGGGAACAGGAGCTGGCGCTGAAGAACCGCGAGCAGGTGTCTCTCATCATCGACCCGCTAAACCGCAGTCTGAAGGAGATGCGCGAGGCATTGGACAAGAACAAGGAACAGCAGAACCAGGCACTCAACCGACTGGATGCCACCATACAGGCCAACATGCAACAGAGTTCGGCTTTGGGCGAAACGGCAGACAGGCTTACCAGAGCACTTACAGGTGAAGTGAAGGTGCAGGGAAACTTTGGCGAACTGAAGCTCAGGCAATTGCTCGAGGATATGGAGTTGCACGAGGGAGAGCAGTTTGATACGCAGGAGACGCTTCGTGACCGTTTTGGAAAGGCTCTGAAGGACGATGAAGGCAAGGGACTGATACCCGACTTCATCCTGCACTTCCCCAATAACAGGCACGTGGTGGTGGATTCCAAGATGTCACTCACCGACTATGAGCGCTACATGAATGCAGAATCGCCCGAAGAGCGTACTGCTTTCCTGCGGGCACATATCGATAGTGTGCGGGCGCAGGTAACCCGCTTGGCACGCAAGGACTATTCCAAGTATCTGCCGGCTGGGTACAACAAACTGAACTTCGTCATCATGTATGTTCCCATCGAGAGTGCGCTCAGCCTGGCTTTGCTCAATGATGCCACACTCTGGCATGATGCCTACAATCAGGGGGTGATGATTCTGGGACCGCAGAGCATGTACATGAACCTGAGGGTGCTGGAGATGATGTGGACACAGGTGAGGCAGTTGCAGAACCAGCAGGAGATGATGGATGCGGCCAACATAGTGATAGAGCGCATTCAGGACTTCGGCATGAGGTTCCTCGAAGTGGAGTCTGCTTTGGATGACACACGCAATAAAATGCAAAGGCTCAGAACCACTACAGCAAGTGACGGACGCAGCATCATCACTGCAGCCAAGAACCTGCTCAAGGCTGGAGCCAGGGAGAACAAGAAGAAGAAAGGGGTGACGGAGATGGAGGGGACTGTGTTCCTCGAAGCGGACAGCCAGCTGCAGAAGAGCCTCCAACAGCCTCAAGATGAATGATAACCAAAGCATACAAGCACAAGAAGCACAATGAAATACGACATCATAACCATTCTTGGTCCTACAGCATCGGGCAAAACCTCATTGGCCACACGGCTGGCTCTCATGATGGGCAATGCCGAAATCATAAGCGCAGACAGCCGCCAGGTGTATAGGGGGATGGACATCGGTACGGGAAAGGATCTTGCCGACTATGAGATAGAGGGTGTGAGCATCCCTTATCATCTGATAGACATAGCCGATGCGGGCGAGAAATACAACCTCTTCCAGTTCCAGCAGGACTTCTGGAATGCCTATAACGACATCCGCAGCCGGGGTAAGTTTCCCATCTTGTGTGGTGGAACGGGCCTCTACATCGAGTCCGTCCTCAAGAGTTACAAGATGGTGCCTGTACCCGAGAACCCTCAGTTGCGCCAGGAACTTGAGGGACGTTCGCTGGAGGAACTCACCCGGATGCTCAGCACATACAAGACTTTGCACAATACTACCGACGTAGATACGCCCAAGCGCGCCATCAGAGCCATCGAGATACAGCAGTACTATCGTGAACACAAGATAGACGAAAGGGAATTCCCCTCGTTGCGTAGCCTTACGATAGGCGTCAATATCGACCGCGATCTGCGCAGGCAGAAGATTACCCAAAGGCTTCACGACCGCATGCAGCAGGGGATGTTGCAGGAGGTGGAAGGTTTGCTCCGGCATGTGCCTGCCGAAGACCTCATGTATTATGGACTGGAATATAAATACCTGACCCTTTGTTGCCTGGGTCAACTCACGCGTGAGGAGATGCTGCGCCAGCTGGAGATAGCCATCCATCAGTTTGCCAAGAGGCAGATGACGTGGTTCCGAGGCATGGAGCGACGCGGTACTCCCATCATTTGGCAGGATGCCAGTGAGAGTCTGGAGAGTAGGGCAGAACGTATAATGAAGCTTCTCAAGGAATGATATTCATGCAAATCGGTCAATGGAAAGGCATGTGGTCGCCATTTCCATTGACCGGTTTCCTGCTCAATAGCATTCTGTAAGGTGCTATGAGTTGATAGGTGGTGGAAAAGAGGTCATTCTCATTAGTCTTTTTTATGACAATGGATGTTTTCTACCTTTTCACGTGCACGGACTTTCTTTTCATCGTCTTCGAAGAATTTATAAGTGATGACAATGGGTGCTCGCTTATGTTTGAGCCTCACTTTTGCCTTGATTCTCACGAAGAGAGTATTGCCAGGTTTCTTGCAAAGTTCTTCTCCAAGGTTTAGGAAACTGCATACTGCTTCGTATTTCCCTTTCCCGTTTCTGATAGGGATAACCCCAGTCGCTTCAGTGCTTTGTCTTTTTTGTATGCTGCTGTCGGCTATCTCAATGTGTGAGAAAAAATCCACTTCTTGTTCTACCGCACAATAGCCTATAATTCTTGGGGGGATTTTATATTTGATACCATTGTATTCTATATACGCACGCTCTGATTTAAAGCATCTTGGGCTAATATGATGGTTCCATCCGCTGCGAAACTCAGAAGCACTCACGCGTTTTCTTTGCGCTTGACATGCCAGCGAGATGAACACCAACGCAATAAGCGGAATAAGGTTGCGAATGTAGTTTTTCATATTGATGCGCTTAAAGATACTGTGATTTTAAGTTCGTTGCCTGAGACAGATGCTATAGCGATAGCTTGCATTTGTATCTGTACGCTTGTGCTTACGTTTGTAACGGGATGTATTTTGAATCCTTCAACCGTCCCCTCTAGATAGAGCGGAGTGCCTATAAACGCAGGAGTAGATGATGCAGTTGATTCTTCTCCTCCTCCAGTTTTGTATTCTCTTATCACCTCGTTCCCGTCTTCATCTGTTTCTGTTACCGGATTCTTGTCTCCAGAAACGTTAAAAACGGCAGTAAACATATCCATTATGTAATTGCCATTGGAAGTCTTGGTGCAACCTCCTGATACGATACACCTGCATTTAAACCGATATAGGTTGTTGTCGCATGAAACTGTGCAGGAACCAATCCCAGAATCTGTGAGGTGAATAACATCTTCGCTTCCGCAACCGCTTCCACAGCCACTTCCGCAACCGCTTCCACAGCCACTTCCGCAACCGCTTCCACAGCCACTTCCATCAGATGATGACTCTGTTACATTTCTAATCTCTTGTGGGATGATGTCCACCTTTGCAATGCCATCAATAAGATGCATGCCTTTTTCTTTTCCGTTTGTTTTCATAAAACTCGTTGTTAAAGTTAGTAGTTGTTGGATACTGTTATAATGCCATAATGGAGCATGTATTGTATTTCCTCATCAATCAGTTCAAATGCAATAGAATCCGTTGCTGTTGAGAAATATTTTATAAGATTTTCTTTGAGTTGAAGATATTTGATTTTTTTGTTATTAATTAAGGATAAAATGTTTTCTCCCAATGGCTTGATAGTTACACTTTCGTAGGCTTTCCATGAAATGGACGGAATAATGCAGACCATCTCATTCTTAGAATAGTTCCATGTGGATACAAGTGGGTTCTTTTCAACAAACCAATTGTCTTTTTTTTCTTCGTTTTCATGTAAGAAAAGGTATGACCGATATTTTTTCTGTTCTTGAACTAGTAATCTTTCTTTGCGATCTATGTTTGAGTTGTATGACAGGTCACATAATAGTGGATGCCTATTAGGAAATGCAACAACTATCCGTTTGTATATGTCTGGATACTCTCCTGCAAGTATTGTCTCCAATGTGTCACAAATGGTTTGAGTCTGCTTGTGGCCACCAAGTATGTGAAAGAAAGAGGTATTTCGGTAGTTTTTTAATGCGCAGAATTCATGAGCAGTGTAACCTTTATCCAGCATTGGATGTCCTAGAACACTAGCAACATTTTTTTTGTGTTTCTTTATGTATGCCGCGAATATGATTTGTTCGAATAAGACATTGCATTGTACGAGAGAATTCTTATTTGTTGTGTTGTTTAGTTGGTTGGTTGAAATGAAACGTTCGGCTTCTTGGCAATAGTCGTGTATTGTTGCTATGTCTGACCCTCCGAAAAATCCCATGTTGAATGATTCCAAAGTTTCAGATGCGATGGATTTCTGGATGTACTCAGGGAAAGTGAATTCTCCTTGGGTTAAAATTCTATCCATCATACGCTTGTAGTAGGTCGTTCCAATTTCTTTGTTCTGCGCGATTAGCGCTGCATTGAGGATGCTCTGTGGGATTGGCTTAGGGACATAGATGTCTCCATCAACATGCAGGAATGGTTTTGTTTGTATTGAGTATGTTTTTATCTTCGCGTATGCCCAATGCTGAGGTAAGCACAGATTATCGTCGTATATGATGTTTACTTCCGTATATGGGAGATGAAGTTTCTCTATTAGAATTTCATACCCTTTTGGGTCTGTATAAAGGGCAATTTCGTCATAGTGCTCACGTAGCGAGCAACAACTTAAAGCCCATGACATGAGGTTGTATTCCGCATGTGGCCATCCGAAAGAACTGGTGAGCGGATTGCCTCCCCCGCTCCAGAAGGTTTGAACGATTCGCATGCTAAATGTTTTTTAATGGTTTATTTCATTGTTCGCTTACAAATATAGCTTGATTTATTTTTTTTGAAAAGGAAATCAGAGAAAATGTTTGTGAGATTAACTCAAATTAACGATTGTTTGGCTTTGCTTCTTGTTTTCTCTGTGAGTTTCATGCCTTTGTGCTCTGCAGAAATGCGTTATGGGTTCCACATTAGTATGTTTTGGCATACAACAAGTCCGCTGATGCCAAGAGCAGACGGCAGGAGCGGACTTAGGGTGTGGTAGCCTGAGGGCTTGTTAGTCTATTGTGACCAGGCGGTTGCCTGCCAACTGTACATGGTGGGCAAACGAAATGGAATCCCCATGACTGACAGATGACACGTCGATGCCGCGGCGCTTGAATTCTTCGATGAGAGCTGTGTTGTGGCAGGCACGAGCTGATGTCCAGCCGCGATTGCCAACTTGGGAGTTGAACGAATCAACCAATGAGGTGAGGGATGCAGCAGCAAAACGGGCTGCGTACTGTGATAATAAATCTTCCATAATGACTTTCTTTTGAAGTTGAAATACTGTTTTGACGCTCGTGGGAACCTTCTCCCCTTGGCACGTCTGATTCTTCCATATCGTACCTTTACCACCGTGGCAAGCCATTGCTCGGTTGGTGAGTTCGCTATCATAGCGACTGCTCTTGATGTCTGCTACAAAGGTAATGAGAAAAATCGGAATGCCGAAGGAATTCTCAAAAGAAAGCGTACATCCTCGCCCAGATACCTTCTTCTGCTTCTGGATATCGGCAGGGGGAAAGTCAATCGTCTAAGAGGCTGGAGTAGAAGCCGGGCTGACGGCTGTGGTGATTGCCCTTGTCTTGGCGAAGAAGCCAATGAAGGGGTTTATAGCCCCTCCAAAGCTTTTCGGTTGAGCCGTTCCAGTATCTCCAGAGTAGAACCCTCTGTGCTTACGCCAGCCCGCTTGGCCTGTTTGACTACATCGGCATGATTGATTCTCTCCAGTATCTCCAGAGTAGAACCCTCAGTGCTTACGCCTGCCCGCTTAGCTTGCTTGACTACGTCGGCATGATTGATTCTCTCCAGTATCTCCAGGGTGGAACCCTCAGTGCTTACGCCTGCCCGCTTGGCTTGCTTGACTACATCGGCATGATTGATTCTCTCCAGTATCTCCAGGGTGGAACCATCTGTGCTTACGCCTGCCCGCTTGGCTTGCTTGACCACATCGGCATGATTTTTCTCTTCTAACAGTTCCAAGGTCGATTTCTCCCTCTTCTGTGGTTTCGTGGGAGTGGATTTATGGGGAGATGGTTCCGGCTTCTGCTTGTCTGCCTTGGCCGATGGGGCAGATGCCTGAGGAGCAGGAGTCCTCTCCTTCTTATCAACTGCTGTCTCCTCCTTCTTCTTCTCTATCTTCTCCTTCTTGTCAACTGCTTTCGCCTTCTCTTCATCTCCTTTCTCCTCTTCAACATCTGTTTCCTCCTTCTCGTCATCTATAAGGTCGTACAGCATGGTATCCTCGTCCTCATAGTCTTCGAGAGAATCATCCTCATCCACAGTACAACTGTCGGCTGCCACTTCCTCTTCTTTTGGAATCATTGTAGAGGAAAGCGTAATGTTCCTGCCCAGATAGATGGCAATGGCCAGCAATATAGCCAAGCCCACAAACAGCCACAGGTAATTGATATGAATGGAAGCAGACGGCTTTGGTCCGTCCCCCATATTCCTGTTTCCATTGGGCTTCTTGTCTCCACCGTCTGATGGAGGAACATCCTCGGCGGAACGTTTGGAATAAGACTTCCTGTAGTTTCCCTCCGACCGGTTATAGGATTTGGCATATCGGCCCGACTGAGCCTTCTCGTTTTGTATGTCCTTGTTTGTTGGCATAGTTGATTGTTTCGCTTGAGTTAATACCTTGATTTAGCAAAGTTACTAATTCTATTTGAAAGAAAGGGCTGGAAAGGCGAAATGTTTCCGCAGCCAGAGTATTTTGCCCGGATAATGGTTCTCCCGCATTGTCTCCAGCCGTAAAATCTGACCGAAGTGCTTTCTCAAAGTGGGAAGTGACAACAGAATCCGTATGGCTTTCGCGATGCAGACTACTGGTTCAGTACATGGAGAGAAAACGTGTCCAATGAAATCGGGTGAAAAACGAAGCAAGGATACTTGGCAAAGTAATACTGGATACTTGGCGATTTATCCTTGGATACATTGCAAAGTATCGTTGGATACTTTTTGGGGGCAGTTTTCCGCTGTCTTTTCCTGAACTCACTGAATCCGGAAAAGACAGTGCGTATCTTGGCTGTGCCAAACGGAAGACGCCTTCACCCCAGAGAGGGCAGGAGTGTCAACAGAAGCAGTGCAATTCCAAGGCAAGTGACAACAGATTCAGTATGACTTCTACAACACTGTCCACTGATTCAGTCTATGAAGAGGAAAAGACACAGGCTACAGGCACAGAAAAATTCCCTTATAAGGGAATTTAAATTGTCTTATAGGACAATTCAAATTGTCTTATAAGACATTTCAAATTGTCCTATAAGACAATTTTTACGGGATTAGACTTTTCGGGGCAGTTTCCCGCTCTTCCAAGCATGATTTGCCGGTGAGGCTCTTTAGGATGGATTCCATGTCCGTTCATGCAAGGATTCCCAGGGGAAAAATGTTCCGTCCTGTGATGTTCCCTAAAAAGGAACAAGCCCAAGCAGGGCTGGTGGCTCGGCTTGGGCTTGGCTTTATGGGGGAGTGCGAGGGATTATTCCTTGGCGGGCTCTTCGGGCTTCTGAGGTACCGACTCTCCATTCTGGAGGATGGTGGCTGCACGCAGTACGGCAGGATCATCCTCGTTGAGGAACTGGATGTAGTCGTTCATCTCGAGGGCGTTGTAGATGATGTTGCCATAGATAGCGCGCTCAAAGAGCGTACGGCTCTTGCGCAACATGAGGTTGCGGCGGCGCAGAGAATGCTTCTCACCGAAGCGTGCGAACTTCTCCAGCAAACCTTGACTGCGCAGGTACTTCTCCATCAGGGGCGCTGTGGGGTAGCTTGACAGCTTGTCGCGGTTGGCATCGGTGTAGGCGAAAGCGAACTGGCGGATGAGTCCTGTGAAGAGCGCTTCGCGATAGTAGGAGGTTACGGCGGTGGTGTCTTCGGGAATGAACACATCGGGGACAATGCCTCCGCCGCCATAGACGGTACGTCCGATGCGGGTCTTGAAGGACGGACCTTCCTGATGGATGCTGTCCTGATAGAAGAACTCACCGCGCTCGTATCGAGCCATCAACTCGTTCTCATACTCCTCGTCATGCCCCTTCTCGTAGGGTTTCTGTATGCAGCGGCCGCTGGGAGTATAGTAGCGTGCGATGGTGAGACGTACTACGCTGCCGTCGCGGAACTCGACAGGCTGCTGCACCAGTCCCTTGCCAAAGGAGCGGCGGCCGACAATCATTCCACGGTCATTGTCCTGGATGGCTCCTGCAAATATCTCGCTCGAACTGGCGCTTCCCTCATCCACCAGCACCACCAGGGGGATGGTTTGGAAGGTACCGCGCCCATCGCTGCGGAACTCTTCACGCGGACTCTTGCGTCCCTGTGTATATACAATGAGCCTACCCTTGGGCAGGAACTCGTTGGCCATCTGGATGGCGATGTGCATGTAGCCGCCTGTGTTGCCGCGCAAATCCACTATCAGCCCATTCATACCCTTGACGCTCAGTTCGGCCAGAGCCACCAGCATCTCGGCATAAGTCTGCTCGCCGAAGTTCTTCACGCGTATGTAACCCGTGCTGTCATTGAGCATATATGATGCATCCACGCTCACTACCGGGATATCGCCACGCACTACGGTGAAGTGGGTAACTCCCTTGGTGCCATGGCGCACAACGCCCAGTTTGACCTTGCTGCCCTTTGCACCCTTGAGTCTTTTCATTACATCATCGGAATCCATCTTGACGAGAGACTTGCCGTTGGCACTCACGATGCGGTCGCCAGGCAGCAGACCTACCTTCTCGGCCGGTCCACCGTGGATGACGGACATCACATTGACGGTATCCTTCTGCATCACGAAACTCACGCCTATACCGCTGAACGAACCACGGAGGTCATCATCGGCCTTCTTGGCATCCTGCACGCTCAGGTAGCTGCTGTGCGGATCAAGTTCCTTGAGGATGCCTGGCATGGCATCCTCCACCAGCTGCGACATGTTGACAGTATCCACATAGTTGTTGTCGATAATCTGCAGCAGGTAGCTCAGCTTGTTGGTACCTGTGTTGATGATGCTCAGTCGGTTGCCCGAGAAATGACTCGTGCAGAATGTACCGATAAGGATGCCCACTATCACGCCCAGCGATATGAGCAGCGGAGTGATGCGTCCCTTGATGTTGTTGTTCATATTCATCTCCTTGTTATATCCTATATTATTGTCCTAAGACATTCACTTTGTCCTATACCCATTGGCCGAAGTTCCAGCAATCGAAGCTTCTTCCATCCCCAACTCATAATTCAAAATTCACAATTCTAAATTACCAATCGGTTCCCTCCGGCCTTTATTCTTCGTCCAGCTGCTCCACTTCGATGCCCGCCCTGCGGAGCAGATCTACTCCGTCAGTAAGCCTGTAGTCGCGTGCATAGACCACCCTGCGGATGCCTGCCTGTATGATGAGCTTCGAACATTCCACACAGGGGGAGTCGGTGACGTAGAGTGTGCTGCCGTCGCTGTTGTTGTTGCTTCGTGCTATCTTGGTGATGGCATTTGCTTCGGCATGTAGCACGTAGGGCTTTGTCTGGTTGTTCTCATCCTCACACACGTTCTCGAAGCCCGACGGGGTGCCGTTGTACCCGTCGCTGATGATGCGCTTGTCCTTCACGATGAGTGCACCCACCTGCCGGCGCTTGCAGTAGCTGTTCTCGCTCCAGATGCGTGCCATACGCAGGTAACGGCTATCGAGTTCCTTCTGTTTGTCCATGATTCTATACAGGTTAGGGGGTTAGAGATTATGGGTTAGGGTGGTGTGGCGGCTCCCTCGGTGGGGTTGGATTGAGGGAGCACCCTTGTTCCACTCCTGTCTTCTGCTTATGCTTTGCTTATGCCGTTGCGCTTGAGCAGAGCGTCGATGGTGGGCTTTTGGCCTCGGAAACGCTCATAGAGGCGCATGGGCTGCTCTGTGCCTCCGCGCTCCAGCACCTCATGACGGAAGCGTGAAGCCGTCTGGCGGTCGAAGATACCGTTCTGCAGGAAGAGGCTGAAGGCATCTGCGTCGAGCACTTCGGCCCACTTGTAGCTGTAATATCCCGCAGCATAACCACCGCTCATGATGTGTCCGAACTGTACCGACATGCAGGCCTGGGGCAACTCGGGCAGGAGTTGTGCTCTATGCCATGCTTTCTTCTCGAAGGCGGGAACATCCTCGGCAAACTCCTCGCGGCGGTCATAATAGGCCATGTCAAGCATGCAGAAACTCAACTGGCGCACGCATTGGTAGCCACATTGGAAGTTGGCACTCTGGCGCACACGCTCGATGAGTTCGCCCGGGATAGGCGCTCCTGTCTCATAATGGAAGGCAAAGGTGCGCAGGAACTCCTCCTGTGTGGCATAGTTCTCCATAAACTGGGAGGGCAGTTCCACAAAATCCCAATAGACATTGGTGCCGCTGAGCGACATGAAACGCACGCGTGAGAAGATGCCGTGAAGTGCATGGCCAAACTCATGCAGGAAGGTTTCCACCTCGCCCAGAGTGAGCAGCGAGGGCTTGTCGGCCGTAGGCTTGGTGAGATTCATGGTGATGCTCACGTGCGGGCGATGGTCTTCGCCCTCCTGGTCAACGAACTGCTCGGCATAACTGGTCATCCAGGCACCGCTCTGCTTGTTCTCTCTGGGATAGAAGTCGGCGTAGAGAACGGCCAGATAAGAACCGTCCTCATCGCGCACCTCGTAGGCTTCCACATCGGGGTGATACACCGGGATATCCTCGCAACGGTGGAAGGTGATGCCGTACAGACGGGTTGCCAGCCCGAAGATTCCCTCCTTGACGTTCTCGAGACGGAAGTAGGGACGCAACATCTCCGAGTCCAAATCGAAACGTTCCTTCTTGAGTTTCTGTCCATAGTAGGAATAATCCCACGGTTCAAGCTTGAAGTCGTCGCCCTCAAGACGCTTGGCCAGAGCTTCCACATCGGCCACCTCCTCGCGGGCATGAGGCATATAAGCCTCCATCAATTCATCGATGAGAGCATACACATTGGCTGTGTTCTCTGCCATACGGAGCTTGAGCACATAGTCGGCATAAGTGTCATTGCCAAGCAGTTGTGCTATCTCACGCTTCAGATTGACGATGCGGCTCACTGTCTGGCGGTTGTCATGCTCGCCGCCTTGGCAGCAGATGGTGTTCTTGGCCGTATATATCTGGCGGCGCAACTCGCGGTTGTCGGCATAGGTCATAAAGGGACCATAGCTGGGCTGGTGGAGTGTGAAGAGCCATCCGGCCAACTTCTTCTGGCTGGCAGCCAGTGCAGCAGCCTCGATGGCAGTATCGGGCAGACCGGCCAACTGCGCCTCATCGGTCACGTGCAGGCTGTAGGCGTTGGTCTCCTTCAGGCAGTTCTGGCTGAACTGAAGGGTCAGTCCCGAGAGTTCCACACGCAAGCGGGTGAGCTTCTCCTTGTCTTCATCGCCCAGGCAGGCACCTCCGCGCTGGAATCCGTCGAAGGCATTGTCCAGCACCTTCTGCTCTTCGGGAGTGAGTCCGGTAGCATGTTCCTTGACGTGGCGGATGCGTTCGAAGAGCTTCTTGTTGAGCAGAATCTTGTTGGAATGCTCGGTGAGCAGCGGCGAGAGCTTCTCCGCCAGGCGGTCGGCATCATCAGAGGTGCAGCAGCTCAGCAGATTGAAGAATATGGTGGTGGCGCGATTGAGCAGTTCGTCAGTAGGCGGCAGGATGGTGTTCTCAAAGGTCGGTTCCTCGGGATTCTCCGTTATCTCCTTGATGGCAGCTTCCTCCTGTCGCATTCCCTCCATGATGGCCTCTTCATAGTCGGCCAATGTGATTTGGTCAAAGGGTGCGGTGTTGTGCGGTGTTCCGTACTCTCCGCCGAGGAGTGGATTCTGTCTTTTTGCGTCTGTCATGCGTTGTGTATGTTTGTTGTTGTGTGTGTTCTATACCTTATATATAATATGCGTGCGCGCGTGAAGCGGCTTCCTGGCTCTCACTCAGGTGCAGTACTGTGGCTGCCGATGTGCTCCCGCAGCGTGCGCAGAGAAGGGATGCTGATGCAGGAGCGTGAGATGCTGATGGCCTGTTGGCCTGCCAATGCGTTGAGCATACGCGATACCGTGAGGCGGGTTTCCTCGATGTAAAGGGCCAGGTCGGTCATCTTGATGCCGAGCGTGATGTTGCTGTCATCCTCGCGGCAGACGGTCTCCAGCAGATGCAGGAACTTCTGGCTTACGCTGCGCGGCGGACTGGGCATCATGAGCATACTCTGTTTGTGGGTGATGGCAGACAGATAGTTGAGCAGATTATAGCGGAAGATGGGAGCGCTCATGAGTATCTTATCTACATCATTCTTGCGTATGCTGATGATCTGCAGCTCGCTCTCGGCATAATAGGAACTGTGAAAGTGGCATTGCAGACCATAGAGGTTTTCCGGCTCAATGGCAACCGGTGGCATCATGCAGGCCGACAGGGTGAGCTTGCCGTCAGGCGTAGTCTGCCTCCTGAGAACCTTTCCGCTGGCCACCAGAATGAGGTGGGTGCAGGCATCCCCCTGGTTGAGCAGAGGAACACGGCTGGGTGGAATGACCTCCATCTCCAGCCCGTGCGAATCCTCCAGCCTGGCCAAATCCTGTCCGCTTAGCCCCTGCAAGAGGGGCATACGCGTGAGGAGCCTGTATTTGGTGCTGATGTCCATCGTGATTCTTCCTGTCTGATTGCTTTTCCTAACTGTCTGTGTGCGCTTCCCGCATCCTGCTTACTTCTCTCCCGAAATCAGTTTGCCTATGCCGGGTGTGCACCAGGTGTCATACTTCCCGTCGGCTGTGGAGAGGATGAAATAGGCCTGCAGCTCGGGATGCTTCTCCAGCACCACCTGTGCGCTGTCCAGTCCCATCACCATGAATGCCGTGGCAAATCCGTCGGCCATAGCACATGTGGGAGCCATCACAGTACTGCTCAGTATGCTGTGCTGCACGGGAAAACCGCTGTGAGGGTCTATGGTGTGGGCCACCCGGCGGCCTTCGTGTATGTAGAAATTGCGGTAGTTGCCGCTGGTGGCAATGGCACAATCATTCAGTTCGATGATATCCTGCATCTCCGAAGAGAGGTTGTTGGGGTCGTCATCGGGCTTGTTGATGCCTATGCGCCAGGGAGCACCCTTGGGGTTCTGTCCGCTTGACACTATCTCTCCACCTATCTCTATCATGAAGTTCTTGATGCCTTTGCTGCGGAAGAGCGAGGCTACCTCATCCACTCCAAATCCTTTGGCCACAGCTCCGAAGTCGAGCACCATGCGTGGGTCGGCCTTCTGCAGCTGGTGGTTGTGGATGCTCACCTTCTGCCAGCCAACCAACTGGCGCAGGCTATCGACCGTGGCTGTATCGGGCCATTGGTCATGCTTGAAGCCAAAGCCCCAGGCGTTGACCAGAGGAGCAACCGTAACGTCGAAGGCTCCGTTGGTGGCTTCGCTGATGGAGCGTGAGAACTGGAACACCATCTCGAGCAGGGAGTCGGTCTGCAGGCTCTCGCCTGAGTTGATGCGGCTCACCGTGCTCTGCTTGTTGAACATGGAGAGTGAGGAATCTACTGCAAGCAGGCGCTCCATGATGTCGGCATGCAGACTGCTGCCGTACTGGTATTTGACATGATATACGGTACCGAATATGGCCCCCTCTTCACTCTGGTAGGGAAGCTTGGCGGCATCGTTGGTACGCATGATATGGATGGTGGCCAGTGTGAGAACAACCAGCACGGGGATGTGCCAGAGCCTGAATCTGTTTGTCTGTTTCATGTAAGATGTTCTATAAGTACTTTAATTCCAATTATCAATAAAACGCTTCCTCCTATCGCCCCAGCATGCCAGTTCACCCGCCTGCCTATGGTGATGCCAGCTGCCAGTCCTGCTATGCTGAGGGCTGTGGAGCAGATGCCTATCACCCCTACCATATATCCCATGCCGAGCAGACTGTCGGCGGGCAGGCAGGCAAGCGAGATGCCCACGGCCAGAGCGTCGATGCTGGTGGCGACGGACAGCACCAGAATGCGGCGCGTGGTGAGCATGGGAGACGGGCCAGACGGCTCACTGCCGGGATGAAGGTCTTCCCATATCATGCGCCCACCCAGGTAGGCCAGCAGGGAGAAGGCTATCCAATGGTCAATCTGCTCGAGCATGTGGGCAAAGAGAGACAGTCCCAAATAGCCCAGCCAGGTCATTCCCGCCTGGAAGATGCCGAATGAGAGTGCCATGAACGTCATGGGCAGGAGTCTGACCTGACGTGCTTGCAGTCCTGCGGCTATGCTCACCGTGAAGCAGTCGATGGCGAGCGCCAGACCTATGAGCCAGATTTCTATCGTGCTCATTCGGCCTGCGGAGTTTCCTGCTGTATGGCGGGAGCGGGCTCGCTGGCAGTTTGCTTCTTCTTGCCACCATTCCGGCGTGCCGACTTGCCGATGTCAAACATCAGGTTTACCGAACCGCCCCAGGTGGTGTTGCCGTTCTTGCCGAATCCCGGTGCGTACCAGGGTTCGCCGTATGCGGGAGTATCATTCTTGAGCCTTATCTTATATCTCAGGCTCCAACCCATGCGCACGATGCTCCACAACTTGCATTCCACACCGGCACACACCTCCAGCCATTGCTTCTTGGCCTTCAGGTCCTTGAAGTTCAAGGGAGCGTTCACTCCATAGACAGGGTCTGTGAAGTCGGGGTTCTTGAAGTCGAACTTGTAGGAGGTGAAGCCATAACGCAGTCCGCCAAAGAACCTGTTGCCGTTGACCTTCTTGTTGAAGTTGTAGTCCATTCCCACTCGGTAATAGGGAGCTGTGGTGCTGAACTTGTTGCTGTTCTCGCCACCTTCGCGTGTGCAGTCGCCTATACCCAGTTCCACGATGGGGTAGTATTTCTCCAGGAAATTGAGTCGGCCATAGACTTCCATGTTTGCAAACTTCAGTCCCATACCCTTCATGGCAAAGCCCACCAGGTCGGTACCCACCGCGATGCCGCCAAAGACAGGAGCCTTCTCCTCCTTGGGCGCTTGGGCAGGCACAGGTTTCCCCTGGGCTTGGGCTGTATGTACAGCCAGGAGTGCCAGCAGGCTACAGGTGAATGCGTATATTCTCAGTCTGGTCATAATCTACGAGGTTCCTGGTTATGGTGACAGAATCGATGAAGGTACTGGTATGGCGTACCGACTTTATCTGGTGAAACATGGTGGTGGGGCAGTCAGGCGACTCGAAGTGAGGGGTGTTGGTCTTCTCCACCCACAGGGTGTCGCTCAGGTCGTACTCCTCTCCGTAGATGCGCAGCACCAGCGTGTCGGCATCCTGGGAGTAGCTCAAGGGCAGTTCCAGCTTGGTTGCCCCTATCAGGCTGTTGACCAGAATGGAGTCGGTACCCAATGCGCTCACCGTGAGGGTGTCGGTCAGCTTCACCGCCTGGCCCTCGGAATAGAACGAACAGGCGAGCGAAACCGTATTGTAGAGCGTGCAGTCGATGCTGTCGCAAGCCGCCAGAGCAGCTGCTCCCACGGCTATCGCCCCCAGAGTGTGTCGTATGTGTCTGTTGCTCATATCCATTCAGAATTGCTTCTCCACCTGATAGTTGTTGCGCTCGGGAGAGTTTCTGCTCACCAGTTCGCCCAGGAAACCGGCCACAAAGAGCTGGGTGCCAAGCAGCATCATGGTGAGAGCGATGTAGAAGTAGGGGTTGTCAGTCACCAGCGGATATGCTTCGCCTGTAGAGAGGTAATAGAGCTTCGTTGCTCCTACGATGATGACTGCCACAAAGCCCAAGAGGAACATGAGCGTGCCGATGAAGCCGAACACGTGCATGGGCTTCAGGCCGAAATTGTTGAGGAACCAGAGTGAGAGCAGGTCGAGATAGCCGTTCACAAAGCGGTTCCAGCCCATAAACTTCGACTTGCCGAACTTTCTGGCCTGGTGATGAACGGGCTTCTCGCCGATGCGTGCGAAGCCTGCGTTCTTGGCCAGATAGGGGATGTAGCGATGCATCTCGCCATACACCTCGATGTTCTTTATCACTTCGCGGCGATAGGCCTTGAGTCCGCAGTTGAAGTCATGCAGATTGTGAATGCCGCTCACCCAGCGTGCTGTGGCGTTGAAGAGCTTTGTGGGGATGGTCTTGGACAGAGGATCGCCCTTACTACGGTTCATCTTATAGCCGCTCACCAGGTCGTAACCGTCCTCGCAAATCATTCTGTAGAGTTCGGGAATCTCGTCGGGAGAGTCCTGCAGGTCGGCATCCATAGTGATGACCACATCGCCTTCGGCCTTGGCAAAGCCGCAATACAGAGCCGGGCTCTTGCCATAGTTTCGGCGGAACTTGATGCCGCGCACCACATCGGGGTGTTCTGCGCGGAGCTTCTCTATCACCTCCCATGAGCGGTCGGTGCTGCCGTCATCCACGAATATCACTTCGTGGCTCAAGCCGTGGGCATTGGTCACTCGCTCGATCCATGCAAAGAGTTCGGGCAGAGATTCATCCTCATTGAAGAGGGGTATTACAACGGATATATTCATAATTCAGAGTTTTCTTGTTTGTTTGTCGTGCTGTTCAGTTCTTCTCATCGGGGCGGTTGAACTTCTCCACGTTCTTCAGCCTGCCGAAGATGGCTGCTATGAGTGCCATGGGAATGGAGAGGAAGAAGTTGAACTGCAACATTCCTAAGATCAGGTCACCCATGCGTATGTTGCTCAGAAGTTTGGCCATCTCCTTGGGGGCAATGCCTGGTGCTGCCTGCTTCATCATCTGTGCATACTGGTCGCTGCTGAGCAACTCGGTCATCGTGCCCAGGAAATGGCCTTTATCAAGGAAACATAAGTAAAGGTACTGGCCCAGTGTGGTAATCAGTCCGGCAAAGAGGCAGGTGAACCACGCCACCGTGAAGCAACCGGAGAAGCTCAGAGGCGCGATGAATGCACGATAGCGCACCACGATGATGAAGAGGACGTATAGCGAGAGCAAAGCCACCGTGTTGCCCGTGATGCCTATAAAGGGGTTGCGTATAGAATACATCGAGCAGATGAATGCCACTATCCACATTCCTCCCACCAGCAAACCATATCGCCCTGCATAGTTGATTCTGCTTATGGGCGTATTCAATTCCTTATTGTCTTGTTCCATCGTATCTCTTTATTTGTGCAAATTTACGGCTTATTCTCCAATAAATAATACGCGCGCAGGAGAAATGTTCTTTTAGCAAAAAGTTGACGTATTATTTGGTGGGGAAGCAGGAAATGCCTACCTTTGCACACCGAAATGGGGAAGTCCCATACGGCATGCTCCCTCTTAATCCCCCAGGGCTTGATCGCAGCAAGGGCAGGAGGTTGTAGCGGCGCGATATGGTAAGCTTCCCCACCCCGCCTCTTTAGCTCAGTTGGCCAGAGCACGTGATTTGTAATCTCGGGGTCGTTGGTTCGAATCCGACAAGAGGCTCAAGGATAGACGCAAGGCTTGTTTTAAGTCTTGCGTCAATTCGTTTTCTGCGAAAGGATGGACGTGCAAAACATTTGCTTAACAGCATCTTGATTTAGAAACAAGCGAAGGGCGAAGTTCGGCAGGGAAAGATGCCTTGCCTGACGTAGCGTGCTGCGGAGCCCAAGCCAATGGCCTGCGATGGCAGTTGCAGCGTGCTGCGTTGACTCATGCAGCGTAGTATGATATCTGTTTGGGCTAAACTCGATGGCCGTTTGACCCAACCCCAACAGTTGTTTTGCCCAAATTCGTCATCTTATGAAGAACTTTATCTTGACAAACCTGTCGAGTCGGGCAAAATGCTTCAAAATGCGAAATGACATTTCGGAATATATCTGCGCGTCCGCACTATTGTGCAGGCAGATTTTCTTTGTTATCTTTGCAGTCCGAAAATTATGCGATGAACCAGAGGCGGCTCGCTTTTTCCTGTCTGCATGCAAGCATCAAACAGTCTGACAGATGCCAGGTGAAGAAGGATGAGCAGGAGTATAGGACGGTTCGAGGAACGAGAGAATAACAGAATGTAAACAGCACGAATATTATCAATTTATGACAGCAAAACGTCACTTTACTTTATTCCTTCTGGCCCTGCTCTCTGCTGTGGGCTGCTTGGCAAAGAATGCCGTTGCTCCCATGACAGCAGGCAACGTGTTCGTCAAGCTCGGAGATGCCGATGCAGTTGCGCCGATTAAACTGACCAACTGGGGCGATACGCAGGCATTCAGCATCACCTACGTATTATATTATATGGATACACAACAGAGCGACGAACCAGTGACCTTGACCTTTGACAGTCCGATGGCTGACGGAGAAATGCGCGAAGTGAATGTTCCCATCAAGGCTGGCAAGAAGTTGGGCAAGAGCGAGGTGGTGTTCCTCGTCACCCATGTGAACGGCCAGTATAACGAGACTTCGGTGGCCGATACACACATCACCTGCTGCACGGTGAGCAAGATGCCTTACAAACGGGTACTGGTGGAGGATTATGCAGCCATGTGGTGCTGGCATTGTCCCGTAGGGCTGGTGGCCTTTGAAGCCATAGCCCGCATGTATCCCCAGGATGTGGTGCCCGTGTCGGTTCACAAGGCAGATGCCATCAGCCAGGTGGTTTCACCGTGGGTATATGACGGACTGATAGCACAATATGCATCCACTCTGCCTGCCGTGTGGATAGCCCGCGACACCAAGGCAGCAGGCTTTGATGTGACCGACTCATACAAGATAGAGAAGAGCAGAGTGACCTGTATGAACATAGACGTGCAGGCCCAGTGGGACGAGACAGACGACAATATACTTGTTACCACAGAGGTGGAGCCTTGCATGACGCCCGAAGAGGGGAGTGCCTATGCCGTTGGCTACGTGCTTACAGCAAGCGGACTGACCAACAAGGACTGGCTTCAGGAGGCCAGTTACTCGGAATATGCCAGCGACCTATATAAGGATGCTCCGCAGGAGATGCGGTTCTATGCCGATGCTGCCAACTATGTGGAGGGCTACTCCAAGGTGAAGGGAGTGGTGTACAATCATGTGGCCATAGAGTCGAAGGGTATGCAGAGGGGAATGGAAAATTCCTTGACGGGCGAGTATAATGCCAACGAGGTGAAGCGGCATACCACCACCTTCGACAACATCAGCAGGTATAGCGTGATAACCGACCGCAGCCAGATAGAGATAGTGGCTGTTCTCTTCAACACCCAGACGGGCAGGATAGAGAATGCCGCCCGCTGTCATGTGGGCAAAGGAGGCAACGGCCCATCGGGCATCAAGCAGCCAACGGAACTGGCAAAGCCCAAATGTGCAGGCATCTATGACATGCAGGGATGCAAGGTGACGGGCAAACTTCTGCCTGGCATGTATATTGTGGATGGCAAGAAAATGATGGTAAAGTAACTCCCAAGCCGTAACGTATGAAGAAGTTTGTATGCACCATATTGGCATCGGTTCTGATGGCCGTGAATGCTTATGCAGCTCCAGTAGATGCAGCCAGGGCAAAGGCTTTGGCCCAGAGGTTTATCGAGAAGCCCGTGAGTATCATTTCGCCTGTCTCCAAAGGCCGCAGAAGCAAGGCTGCCAATCCCGCTCTGCATCTGTTCAACAACCAGAACGGAGAGGGTTTTGTGATAGTGTCGGCCGACGATAGGGTAGGTGGTGTGCTTGGGTACAGCGACCAGGGTCGGCTGGATACTGCGAATATGCCTGCGCCCATGAAGGCTCTGCTGGACGGTTATGTACGGGCGGTAGAGGCTGTGAGGGTGGATAGCGTGAGTGTGACGCCTGCTTATGCCCGCCCACCAAAGGCTTATGTGAAGCCGTTGGTGAGTGCAAAATGGAGCCAGGAGTATCCCTACAACTATTACACTCCACGCAGCAGCACGAGCGGAAAGCCTACCTACACAGGATGCACCATTACAGCAGCCGCCCAGGTGCTCTTTGCCCATAAGTGGCCCAAGATGAGGCCCAAGGGAGTTACACGTGGTGAGGGCGCTATGGCACTTGACCATTATGACTGGGACAATATGCTGGACGACTATACCCATGGCTATAACGACGCTCAGGCTCAGGCTGTGGGCGCTCTGATGCGCGATTTGGGCAAGTTGGCTCATGCAACCTATGGGGTGAACGGAACCCTTAGTGACGAGGGAAAGGTGTGGAATGCCTTGCAGAACTATTACGACTACAACGTGCGTCAACTGGAGAAGGATCTTCTGCCCGGCGGAGAGTTCGTGCAGGCCATCTATAATGAACTGTCGATGGGTTGCCCTGTGTTTATGACGGGAGGCGACCATGCTTTCGTATATGACGGTTATGACGAGAACGGACTGGTGCATGTCAACTGGGGTTGGGCCGGACTGGACAACGGCTATTTCGATATCAATACGGCCTCGGTGACAGGTGGCGGATATGGTAGCGACGGCTGTTACTACGAGAAGCAATTGGCGCTCTTCATCCATCCCAACAACGGAACCATCGAACCGCTTGCCCCCAAGCCTGTTGTGCTATCCATCAATAACGACAAAGGCTTGCAGTTCCAGGCAAGCGGGGAAATGACCATCAACTCGAGGATACCTGCCCAACTCAAGGGAGTGGGCGCACGCAATCTGGCTCAGGATGCCAATGGCGCTTATACAGGACAGGTAGGCATCGGCCTGTTTGCCCAGGATGGTACATGCCTGCACGTATTTGGCCAGACGGGAGTGTTCACTTGGGCCACTTATTATACTGCCTACAATTACGAATTTGACTGGTGGGCTGCGGACTTGAGCGAGATAGACGGACCTGCCGACGGCACTTACTATCTGCGTCCTCTGGGCCGTCGCCTGCTGGACAAGGATAAGGGCGAATGGGGAAACTGGACTCATATGGTGAACGGCAATAGCGTGCCCATGATAGTCAGCGGGGGAAAAGTGACCCTGGTGCAGGACGACGGCAAGCCGCATCTGGCTCTGGCGGGAATGCCAGAGGTGCTGGAGCCTGCCTACGTCTATAGCAGCCAGATGACGGGCATCCTGCTGAATGTGGCCAATCTGAGCCGCTACCAGGCTCGTGGAGAACTGCAGGTGGAGCTGACGGGAACGGGCAACCTGGATGGTGAAACCTTCGTTGTCCCCAATTCCTATCTGTCTCATATGGTGGCCCAGCGCATGGACACCACCCAATGGATAGTGAAGTTTGTGACCTCATATACGGGAAGCGGCGGCAACCATGCGCTTCAGGCCGGCAAGTATCGCATGAAGCTCAGGTTTCATCATAATATAGAAACCAGCAGTCCGGCCTTTTACGACATCCCGGTTCCTGAGGATTTCCTGTTCGAAGTGCTGCCCGACAACTATAACGGACGCGTGACGGTCACTTCGGTCAAACTGCTGGACGAGGAGGGCAACTCCGCTCCTTCGCATTACTTCTGCTTGTCAGACTCACCCAAGGTGACATTAGGCATCTCTGGCTATGCCAAATATCTCACCCAGAACTACTACAGTACACGCATGCGCTACCGCCTGGTGGATGTGGCAACAGGCAAAACAGCCTACACGAGCAAGGGCTATAACGTCAGTTTTCCCCGCAATTACGAGGCCAATCTTTCCAGTTCAACAAGTCATTCCATCGACCTGACGGAGCTGCCTCGGGGAACCTACGAGATACATGTGGATGTGGAGCGTGACGGCACATGGCTCGACCGCTGGAATGCCAACACCCTTCGCCGCAGGATTACACTCTATGATGCAGCCCAGCCTACCCATGTGGATATAGCCGCTCTGCCTGCCGAAAGCCTCCCGGGAGTGATGAGTATCGCTGCCTTTGGTGCGCCTTTTGATGCTTTGGTGCCTGCTGGCGCCCAGGCTTGGTATGTGGAGCAAGTGCAGGACGATAAGGTACAGTTGAAGCCCCTTCCCGATGGCTATGCCATTCCAGCGGGCTGTGGCATTATCCTCACATCGGCTTCCATGACAGATGCATTCCACATCGAGCAGGCTCCGAAAGCAACTCCCGTAGCCGACTTGACGGGCAATCTGCTGCGTGCAAGTACCGCTGGTGACCATATTGTCACCTCTCAGGACCATGCCTACGTGATAGATACCCAGGAGCAGACAACAGCCTTCTCCCGTGCCGATGTGGGTTCCACATTGCCCCGTTACGCAGCCTACCTGCAGTATGAGGCGGATGCCGGCACAACCAGGCTGAACATCTCTTGCGATGCAACGGCAATAAAGTTGCCCGGTCAGGACAGTCCTCTCGGCCGTCCGGCAGATATATATGGAACAGATGGCCGCAGATACCCCTCTGCCTCCCGTCCTGGCCTATATATAATAGGAAAGGCCAAGCGCCAGGTAACAGGCAAGTAAAGCAGGATTCCCCTCTGTCGATTGCAGGAGGAAATGTAGGAACCATGGCAAATAAATAATAGATATGACGATTATACATGCAAACGACCCGACGACCAAAGTCTTGTCGTACCTATATGAGCAGCGGCATGACATTTCTGCATTTGTAACGGAATCAAGCACCAATGGAGATGTCAAACGTGCCATTCGTGATGATGACACCATTATGATGTTGGGGCATGGCAATCAGTATGGATTGTTCTCAAAGCCCAATAAGAACGGCGATTTCAAGCGCTTTCTGATAACAGACCGTCATGTACAGTTCCTACGGGAAAAGACATGTATCGGGATATGGTGTTATGCCAACGTGTTTGCCGAACGGTATGGGTTGCATGGCTTGTTTTCTGGGATGATTATCTCTGAATTGCAGGAAGCCATTGACTGCAATATTCCTGCCACTAAAGAGGAGATTGACATGGAAATGGAGAGGTTTACCCGTCGCCTGAACGACTGCATCAATAGGTTTGGACTGGCTGAGACAGCCATTCGTATGAGAAGCCTGGACGACGTGAAGTCAGAGCTGACCATCTTCAATTACAATAACCTGTACTATTATGAGTGAAATGAGAACAGTTGTAGCCAATATCTGTTTCTAATATAAAGATAAGTTTGATTAAGGAAGGGAAATGTTGTAGAACATATGGAGTTAAGTTACGGAGATAATTCACATTCACCGTGACTTTTTACATAAAGCACCCACTTTTGATGTTATTGTGTTTCCCTAAGTTCTTCAATGAGATTTTCAAGAA
>ERZ1026850.272-NODE-272-length-33931-cov-6.170977_pt1 | contig 33931 bp, 27 predicted proteins | sample MGYA00380155_ERZ1026850 | MGnify/ENA primary metagenome ERZ1026850 (study PRJEB33269, sample SAMEA4719791) | human gut metagenome | biome: human-associated habitat; feature: organic feature; material: feces | place: Cameroon | collected 2013-10 ... | reverse complement strand
GTAGTGGATAAAAACACTCAGTTCTACAGTTCCTTATTGGCCAATTCTGCCAATTCAGACTTCAAGTCACTCTTCTTTCCTTCTGAAGAAACACTGACCGAAGCCTGCTTCGGAATCACGAACTCTGCTAATTTTATGTAAAGTAAGATAAAATCTTTCGGTTCTGCAACTAATGACAACATTTGTTGTACTTTATCGACGTTCCCTTCCACGATGTCTTTGATGGCCTCCTTGACAGAAGCACTGACTTTGTTAGGCGTACCGGCTTTTCTTCCACCAGTCTTAGGCCTTTCCCCTTTCTTTCTTGCCGCCATACAATTACCTCCTTCTTCCGTATGGCTGATAGAATAAAGTCGAATGCTTAACAAAGCTTGGTTCCCTGAACAGGTCAACGATCTTGGACTCCAGTGCAGTCACTTCGCTAAATAGACTTGCACCAATATTGGTCCCGAGCTTTGTGTACCAGTCTAACAATATTCCTCGTACCACATAATCGTGCATCATACTTGCAGCGACTTTCAAGTCGTGGTCCTTGAATGTTTTAGGCAATATGAAATCAAAGACATACTCCGAGCAGGCCTTATTTTCATTATCAACTTCGACAATAGTTTCGTCGGCCAAGCAGAAAGACAATCGCTTTCTCAAACAGGCCACTCGCGCATCCATAAATTGATTTAATATAAAACCATCCAACGGCTCTTCGACATCGGAAGTCACGCTGTCCTTATTGATACCCTCTATATTTACGGTATCGAACAACTTGTAAGTCAGAGCATCTATGCCATTCAAAATGCCAGACGTTCGTAAAATTACCCTGCGAGTTTTTTTAAAGGAATCCTTTTCAATATAATCCATCATAATTCAGGGGGACATTTAGTGTGCAACAATTCCTGTAATGCTATAACATCGTTATTTTGTAACAGCGTTCTCTTATTTGACAGTTCAGTCAAATTCGATACTGAATATATCTTCGCCAGAGACGCATTTACCAAATATGAATGCAGGACTTCGGTAATTGACGTGGCTTTTCCTTTCGCCCTTCTTGAAGATATCATCAGCTCGAACCCATAACAACCGTTCGATAGATTACCGTCGCTCACTTCGCGATCATCGGATGTTACCATATATCGGGATAGAAGTGACGTGAGACGAGCATAGGACTCGTTTAGGAATTGTATGAGCAATCCCTTAGGAGGAAGAGGCTTTTCCGAACCACACTCCACCATAAACTGTCCACTTATATCATCAATAAGATTCGTTAAACGTATAGCCAATTTCATAACAGGCCAAATGTAATTACAAATCCTCTTCAGACAAGTCTATTCTTCCCCTAACGCGCAACCGCAAATCAGCTTTACTGCTGATGGATATATGTTCTCTGCCAGCTTTCCGGCGAGATACTGTTTTTCTTCGCCATTGTTATCGAGCCCTATATAATCAGATATATGTTGAACCACGTGCCCCTTCTCGTGGTCAAGAGTATTATAGAATTGGGCTGGGGATGACGTTTTTCCGATGACCATAACAGTCTGCCTTTTCCGCACATTCGTATACGTCAACCCTCCATCCAGCCCCATTGTCCTGAGATGGTGTCTTACCTCTCTCAACGCCATCGAAGATATTCCTGTATTTTCTATCGTGCCAATTACGTGTTCAACATCCTTATCGGACATCTCATAATATGCCACGACAGTCCAATCCCATCGACTAAGGTGTATCTTATCTTCAATCACAGCATATCCTCCCAGATTATTGGAACGCCCTTTCCTATACAATCAGCGAAGAACCTCGTGAAAGGCATACCGTCATATGCATCTTCATCATCGATATAATCCTTGATAAAACAAGCGACTGCACGTTCGTCCACCAAAGAAGAACCAAAGAAATCAGACTTCGCCATATTAGCCACATAGAACGCATCGTAGCCCTTGTCGTTCTCAAGTCGAAGACTAAATTGGCCTAACAGGTCGTCAATCATTTCTTTGGACCAAACTTCAATTTTTCTGCCGTTTCTATCCTTCATCTTAGAAACTGCCCACTTCGCCATCTTAGGCGAGAAGTGCCACCCGTATTGAGAAAGGTAGTCTTCCATTCCGGAAGGAAACCTGTCCCTACTATCCAATCTTGTATTACACATAATCACAAAAAAATTTAAAGGACTTGCCTGCATTCAAAACGGACAAGTCCCAAGACAATAACTAACGATACCTTCTCATAGAACTACGTCCTCTGCGATAGCCCATTTCTTCATCACCCTCTGACATATCTCGCTCTCCTCTTCTCATCCCGAGCCTATAGCGAGAGCCTGCACCATCGCTTTCTTTTTGAGAATCCTCCATTGCGGCCTCATATCCTTCATTAAAGCCACACTCGTAAGCCTCTTTCGCTTCATCTTCACGACGCTTATCTTCATAAGATTCGCGTAGCATCCATACTTTTGACATATATTCTCCTCCTTATTTAAGTAGATATTCCAGAGTCTAATCGACTCATAAGCTTCTCGTTCATCTCAACGAGCTTCATAACCCGCTCTTTCAATTCATCAATTTCGCTACGCTGCTTTTGGCGTTCAGCAAATTCCGGGTTGAGTTTCGAAAGTATTTCGTCACAACTTTCAATGACGCCACGATGATAATCAACACTATTGATGGCGTCAATACTCCTAGACTTTAGACTTGTCACTTCTGAATTCATCGCCTCCCTGCTTACGGAAATAACAATTCCCGTAGTTCCAAAATCAGCTATATCTGCACTTGCAGGTAATTTTTGATAGCTCATCTCACGATTATCCACATTGACAGTTATGTCTACAACCATTTCTTGCGGTTGTCCGAACATAGGCTGCATTTGATACTTAGGCATAGGTTCGGACACCTTTACGATTGTCCCGACGTCAACGTATGGACGTGAATCCTTATGAAGGATATACACCTGGTTTCCCTGTCTTAAACTCTGAAACATATCTACTATTTTTTAACATTAAACAACACTCATCAACCGAGTTATATTCGTGGTCCTGTCGTACCAGAACAAATACACACCATCGCCTGGCCAATTTGCAGTAGTCAATGCTGCTCCGGATGCCGTGTATACCGGCACTGTCGAACCATTGACACCTATCGTTGTGAAATTGATTGGCACTGCCGTTCCTGGCGCCGTCGGCGTTCCGCTGACTTTCACGGCAAACAATCCCTGAAAATTCATTCCTATGTTAGGATGGGAATTAAAAGAGAACGTTTCCGCAGAAGTAGTCAAATCGACCCCAACTGTCTCCAAACAAGGAATTCCGCCTCGGTTAACAAACCTTAATAAATTAACTGCCATCACAAGGCCCCTCCTTACGACCAAATTGAACCGTTAGGACAAACACCATAAATAGCACTTGCATAAGCCGCCGGTACTGCGGTCAATTGTGGATATGGCACGGCTACAGTTGGCGGAGCTGCTGCTTTTAACGTCGCAATATCTTTTGCGAGCGGAGATACTACAGAAGCGATGTATGACTGAATCTGGCTCGTCTGTGCGGCATTGTTGATGTGGCTCTCCAACGCAGCTTTCTCAGCAGTCAACGTGTTGATCTTGCTTTGCATCTCCCGCATCTCAAGCGCACAGAATTTCTCGTTAATGAGATTGGTCTGAGCAGAGATGGCTCCGGTGACAGCACTTGTACCACCATCTATCTTACCGCCGAGAATCGCAGTCTGTTCAGAATTGGCAATTCGGTTTTCATATCCCTGGGTAGTAACCAGCAGCTTATTGTCGCAGCAACATTGTGCCAACTGCGCAGCCAAAGTCTGATTGCCTGCCTGAATAGAATTAATAATCTGCATACCTGTCATACCAACCTGATTACCTACAGACTGGACACTTGACTGTACTGAGTTAATAGCCGTTTGAATTGCATTGATGTCACAATTCAACGTAGCAGCTAACTGGCTAATTGCGTTTCCATTTCCATTAATGGCCTGAAGAAGAAGACCTCTTCCGTAGTCATTGTTAATCTCGTTAGCAAGACCACTTCCGTTACCTCTTCCGAACATTCCATTGCCTCCCCATCCATAAAGGAAGAATAGGAAAATAACCCAAAGCCAGTTTCCATTACCGCCAAATCCTCCGTTACCTCCATTCATCATAGAGAGCAGAAGATTCGGGTCTACAGCGGAAGAGCGTCCCGCTCCCCCGTCTGGAAAAATGTAAGTTTTACTTTCTTCTGACATAAATATCTTTGTATCCCATTTGAGGAATACGATGCAAAGCTATCTATATACAGAGGTCTTTCATATCATTACTACATAAACAAAATAATCCTCCATAGACGCGCGTCTATGGAGGACTACAAACAAAAAACATTACTACTATTCCATATGTATGGCTACATCTTCTGTTTCCGGTATAGTTTCATTTAATTTATCAAGCTCCGCTTGAGCCTCATTGATATCCGTTCGCGCCTGCCGTCGCATAGAGAGAGTCTTTGTATACTCAAATGTAGTTGCAGCACCCTCGGCAATCTTGGCGGCCACATAGTCGGTTTCTTTAAGTTTCGCCTCCCTGTCTTTGACGAGGGAGAACAGGACGTTTTTTCTGTCCTCGATTTCTTGTCTTGTCATAACTTCTAATTGTTAAGCATCATCGGTAACTTTCAAAAGCACGAGGGGAATAACCAGGCCCGAGCCGTACAAGCCGCCTCCCCCGGCAAAACCGACGCCATCCGTAATCCAACCGCTGTCATTGCCGTACCGAGAACAAGCCCAAACGAAGCTGTTATTACCGAGAGCAGGTGCGCCTATTGCTGCGAGGGCTGCATTGACCTTGTCCGCGAATTTGTCCGGTGTCGTCGGATAACGCAACTGGCCTACAATACTGAATATGCGTGACATCTTTCCGATTACCCATTCACCGCGCTTGAGCAGTTCGTGGCCAAAACCACGCTCCGCTGCTAATCTCGCTGCTGGGCTGACATACTTTTCTACACCGTCTTGTCCGACATACTTGAGACTGGCCAGATAGTAGGTGTTCTGCTTCTCTGTGCCGTATGTGCTGTCGTCAAATATCCCATACTCCGACGGAAGCACAGGAAGAAAACTCTGCATAAACTTGAGCCAGCCTTCCTCGCCCTCTCCGTAGATTCCTCTCAGGTATGCGCAGTGGTCACTTTGATATTTTGACTTGCCGAGATAACCCGGCAAGCATACCGGATATGCCAACTTAGCCGTAGTGACGTCTGCGGTCGGATTATAAGACCCCGAAGAATTATCCGCTCTGAAGTATGCCAATGCTCGCGGCATATTCGTGATGGTTCCCTCGCCGTCTCTTCGGCCATTCATTCTGAACATTCTTGACGTGGACTTCCACTGCGGAGCAGTCGCTGCGACAACAAAGAGACCAGACTTAGCTGTATTGAACACACCCTGCGACCTTGACGTGTACTTGAAATGCAGAAGAACGTCTCCATTGGTGTCAACTGTCGCTACCCAGTCTTGCGCGATGAACGGCTCGTTTGCCTTGAAATAAGCATTGAGCTGCGATACCAGGGCTACGATATTGTCTGCCTGGTAGGTGATTACATAGTCGTGATTTGCAGACCAGCTGTCGGATGCCTCCCTGATGCTCAGAACTCCAGTGTGCTCTGCTCCGTCAAGCGTATAGCCTGACAACTTGAAGTAGTATCTGGTGGACAACGGAGCACTAGTGAACTTGTGGCTCATTACCGCCACTTCACCTCTGAAGTCAGGATGATCCACACCGATGGCCACCACTCCCACGATTTCGTAGTTGCTCATAAAACTCTTCGAACTGAACGTCTGAGGAGCTATGAACCTCAATGCGTGCAGACCATCGAGAACTGCTATGCTTCCGGTAGTGGCGGAGGTCAATCCTACCACCACATTCCGTCCGTCGTACTTACACTCGTTGCTCGCGCCGATAAGGGAGACCTGACTCTCAAATGCACTTTTAACCGCGGCCTCGTAAGCCGCTTCATTCTCATAATACTTTATCATAACCAATCATTTTTAAGCCTGTCTCCAATCATTTACCGAATCCACCGAAACCGCATAGTACAAGCCGCCAGACGCCGCGTCGAGATTGATGTACATCTGTCCCTTGAACATCGGGCAACCGTCCCACGGCAAGCCTTCCGGAAGATTCGTAGGCTTGGTAGCCTCCGCCGGAACTCCGTGTCCGAATAGCGTCATCGGATACTTACACTTTGTGATTTCACTAACGTCGAGCGTGCCGGCAGTCGCATTGCCGAGAAGCCCACGACTCTGCTCGATAGCCTTGATTCTCTCTTCGAGGCTGACCATACACTCGACCATTGTCCTGTGCTCATAAATGCCGAAGACCTGGGAAATGAGGTTCGCAATCGCGCCGTGCTTCTCGACTATCACCGCCGTGTCACTGATTCCCGGCTTGTATGAGATGACCACCTTGCAGGACTGAGGAATGTTCGCAACGTAATACCCGCTGTCTGGAATGGCCACAAATCTATCCTCGTTGTTCGGCAGGTATCTCGTCTCTGTGTATGTCTCGACCGTATAGACAGGATAGCCGGTGTCCTCCGTCGTCTCATCCTGAGTCGCCGTCTGATTGCCGGTCTCCGCGTCAGTCGTGACCACGTAATAGAGCAGCTGGCCGTCAGGGTTCTTCTTTTGCACCGTGCGCTGCCTCTCTATCTGCTCGTAGATGGCGATGACAGAAAGGTCGAGACCCTTGTGCGACGCATCTGAAGGATTGAAGCCTGTCTTGATGAGCAGCTCACTGCAAGCATCCACATCGAATGGTTTGCTGATTGCGAACGCCGCATTTGCCACCGCAGAACGGGATTCGCATTTTACGTATTTACCGCTTTCTCCCATCATCAAATTAACCACTTTTCGTGTCGCACTGTAGCCTAAAAGGGTATTCAAGCGCTCAATGATTGATTGTATTTGAATGACAGATTCGGTCGTTGCTTTCTTCGCCAAAGCTACATTTACCTCATCTTTAGTAAACACAGTGGTCTTATCCGGTTTCTTCTCATCAACCAGATTTATCGCTCCGACTAAAGTGTTGTTTAATTCCCGATAGGACTCTTTTCTTTCGTTTCCTTCAGTATAAATATCGTTTTGCAGTTTCTGCTCCGCAGATTGTCTTTCTTTTTTCTCAAGAGCCAACGCAGTCTGGGAATCATTTGATATCTTCTCGATATTACGCTGTAACTGCGCATCCGAATTCTCTCTTCCCGATTTCTCGGATTCTAAAGATTCATTGCTCGCCTTTCCGGAAAGGGCCTGGTCTACTTCCTGCTTTGTGTACGTATCAGCCTGGTCTGACTTCTTGGCAATCTTCTCGTCAAGCCTTTGCTCTGCCTCCTTTATCAGGGCATTAAGACCTTCGGCAAAGCGTTTCAATTGTTCTAAATCTAGAAATTGGTTCATTGTATTTTATTTTAATGATTCTAGCAGGGCGTCGATCTGCTCTTTAGAAATAACTTCTACAGAAGCTGACAAGCCGTCACGCGCCCCCGTCAATTTCACATTACCGTCCTTACTCAAGACCAGCACTATCGTTGGTACTGTACTTCCATCTTCGAGTACTTCTATGGCAGTTGAGCCGCTTTGGATGCCATCTAACTTGTCACCGAATGTGCTACGCATTTTGGTTTCCAGTTCTGCATTCTTCTCGTCGGAATACTTCTTGGCGCCGTTGATAGTATCAGACTTGGATGTATCGGTGTCTCCACCTATTAGTTGAGACCTTAAAACATCTAAGTAGTTCTCTTTCGAGGATAACACCCACCATTCAAAAGTAGATTCCAATTCTACAGTATTAGACTCTTCAATCGAAGCCTCTGTCGGTGAGGACTGCGTAAGACCGTCTTCTATAAGTTCAAACGCATTGGCATAAATAAACTTGCAAACCTTTCTTCCATTGCGCGAAAGAGTCAATTCCAAATCATATTTTCCTATAGCGAATTGCTCCCCTGCGAGAAAAGACCACACTACGGAACTGAATGTCTTCCCGTCTTCATTAACCGGAATAGTAAGGCTACTCACATCGCAGCATCCTCTCGTCGTCTTATATCTTAGACTTACGGAAAAACCTGAAAGGGAAAGCAGTTCTTTGTTCGAAGTAACAAACTTCCATTTCACGGTTAAGTCCTTACCTTTTTCAAATGTTCTCATCTTTCTTTATGTTTTCATTGTTTGCGAACCCGGCAATCGAAAAGAAATAATTTGCCTTATCCATCTGATTATATACCGCAAGTACCTTTGCAGTAAGTTGATTGATTATATTGACGATTACTCTTTTAGCGACCTTATAGCTAGTATCCGTGCTATCTGGCAAATACGAATAGAAAGGAATATACTCCATATGCTTTATTGCTGCCTGCGGCTCTTTATAGGATTTCCTTAAGGAATAATACGTGAAAACAGATTTGTCACCTCCGCCCGAAGAACTGCCTTGCGAAAGCACTAAAGTCGGGTTATCAAATGTTCCACGTGTATATTTGTTGTGCTGCATTCTCCCTTCTACGGACTGTTCATTAACGACATCTGACAAAGTCACAGGACTATCAGATGCATTAAATGCTACGAGCCTTAATACTTTGGCGTCTATTTGAAAAGTCAGCACGTCGTCAGTTATTCTTGCTGACGACAATTCTGATTCTTGGGCCACGATGCCGTTTAATAAATGAATCGGAGCCAACGAATGAATCTCATTTATAGCCTCAGGAAGAAGCTTCTTGCACAATTCTTCAAAAGCGGTTGAATCATTGTCATCAACCGCCTCCATTTCCGAATCGTTAAAAGACTGTTCGTCAACATTTCGCCGTACTAACTGTATGGCATCATCAATCAACAGGTCATACATTGTTATTCCTCAAAAGAATAATTAGGGAACACTATTCCGAGCGCATTGGCTGCTTTTGCGGCAGACGCTACTGTGCGCAGAGAAACCGCCTTAACGCCATTGGCCTTCAATACAGCAACTGCTCCTTCAAAAGAATTCACCTCTGGATATACTTTTTCCTCATCCGTAACAGAAGCCGTCTTTAATACGCCTTCTACGGAATGTTCCGATTTACTAACATTTGGCGCATCGTCAATCCCGTAAGTCTGCTCCAAAAAAATCCTATGTCCAAACATAGAGGACCCTTCAATTATGGATTGCACTACAGGATCGCCGGTTACATAAGTGGCATTTCGATGATTCTTTTTGTCGAGTCGACCATTTGTAAAAGGCACTCGAACAAGAGCCTTGCCTGCTCTTAATTGCACTTCACCCTCTGCAATTCCAGGATATGAATAAACTTTTCTTAACATATTAAACAATTTTAATGGGAGGAGAACAAACTCCCCTCCCTATTAAACTTAGACTGCATCCAGCTCTCCATCAAACTCTACCCAAGCAGCGCCCTTGTACTTAATTATGGTACCGGCCTTAAAAGAACCTATTTCATAACCTAGGTAGTACATCTTGGTCTTATCCAGACTGTCCGTAGAAGTAAGTCCACTAGGAACCGCTTCCACCTGAGAGCTAATACCACCAAGCTGCATAACTCTGTCAAGTTTTTCGGCCGGAGTAACAATCACTGCATTGTATCCTCTAAGACCAATACAGTCAATCTGGGAAATGATAGTACGCTCTGCCTCTCTTGACTCCCCGGTCTTCTTAAGGTCTTGCTTGGTCTGCTGCTCATTGCGCTTATAGTAACGAACGGCGTTCTTCACGTCAATGATCACAATTTCATCCTCATATCCGATATCATCAAGAGTTGGATCGTGAACGAAATTCAAAATACCAAATGAATCGTGCCACTTGTGAATTGCAATACCCATTTCGTTAACATCCTGGAATTTGATATCTCGGTTAATGACGGCCGTATTGGCAAGTTTCATTATACGCTCAATTGCATTACGCCCACAGAATGCATACGCCTCGACGCTCTCCGAATTCTTCGTAAACTGAAGTCTTGTCATCGCCATAAAATCGTCGTAGGTGAAGGTCTTCCCGTTGTAGGCATAGACCATAGGAATCTGGCGAAGGATACCCTTTGAGAAATAAACGGCCTCAATATTACCATTGAGTTCCTTTATCTTCTGGTCTATTCGCCTCATTCTACCAAGCCAGTGCGTACGTGCACATTTACGCTTAAAGTTGTACAGACCGTTATGAAGCACGTCCTCTGTAATGAAAGGTACTTTCTTGGCCATATCCTTCCACTCGTCCGTGATGATAACCGATGCGTTCATCTTCTGCAAATATAGCGTATCACCCTCAGGCAAATAAGTTTCAGGAGCTACGAGCATCTGTGATTCCGAACAAGCCGTCGAACCAACAATGAATTTAGAGCCTGCCGGGATATTTATTGTGCCTGTACCCTTAGGGTTAAGTGCCAAGAATCTAACATTCTCTCCATCGTTGTCGATTACGTAGAGTGTCAAATAACCATCAGCCGTCTTTCCGTCATCGGCATAGCCATCCACATTTTCAACAAATACCTCAGAGCATACCGTAAGGGCATCTGCGTTATTGAGGAATCGAGAGCAAGGAATAGTGATAGTCGCCTTACCGATATTGAAAGCGTTTCCACTATCGTTATATACATCCTCAAGTTCTGTTGCGCCGGAACGGAAGTGTGTATGTTCGTAAGATTTACTCTTCACCTGCCTACACATAGTAGCGACGCAATACTCGATAGGGAACCTGAAAGGACGGAACTTAGCCACATCCGGGTCTATGTCTTCCGCTTCAAGTTTAGCATCCCTTACATCAGTTGCGGTAGCTACGCCATTCTGCTTCTGTGTATTCAAGCCTTCACTATCCGGACTCAGACTGTCACGCAATGACTCTTCCGTTTGGACCTTCGGTGTGACTTCGCCTCCGGCCTCGGCTCCGGAGATATCGACTGCCATAGCAAAGCTACTATCCGCACCTAGTACGGCAGCAGCAATCACAAGAAGCACTGACAGAATGCTTATCTTGTGAACATTAAGTTTATGAAACATCTTTATCATATGTAAATAGTTTTTACTTCCTTCTCCCTCTCAACATCCACGGATCGTCCTTAGGACTTGGAGTCATTTCAGGTTCCCTGCCTCCCTGTCCATTCAATGATGGTGGCATTGACTGTACGTCCTGTCTCCTACGAGTTATCTCCTGGATCTTGGCATTTCGTCCATTAACTTCTCCTTCGTGTCTTGCGGTGTCCACATCTTCGGAATAATGGTCTGACTTCCAGCCCATCTCAAATAGCTCACGACTATAGATACCATTCATAGCATCTTGAAGAATGTTATAAAAACGCATAAACACATTCACCTTCTCATCCTCGGTGAGCCCGTGCTCATTTCCCCATTCATCAAGATTGACGAAAGACTCCTTCAGGTTAGCTTCCTTCTCCGCCTCGAATTGCTCGTCCTCCGCCTTTGCCTTGGCATCCTCCTCTTCAATCTTTGAAATCAGCGATGCCGTATCGTCATTCTCCAAAGCATCCATCGCCTCGCGACCATACGCCTTGTATAGAGCCACTGCGGGATTACCTGTATCTGCCAATATGCTCAGGAACAAAGCGGACCTTTTAGAGTTATTGAACAGAGCAGTCAATTTGTCCGCACTCTGGTCATATTCCTGCTGCTTAGCAGCATATGATGTTATCTTTTCCCCATCCTCCAAAAGGGCATCCAGAATACTCTTCTCGAGATTACTTATACTATCTAGACTGTTTTGACTGTCTGGACTGTCAAAATTTCTGTCAGGGAACCTAGATTTCATTTTTTCGACTATCTGCTCCCGATAGTTGTTAGTAGGCTTATTTTCAATAGAATCCATTAAACATTAATATTAAAATTACATTTATTAATAAACCAAAGATAAAGGACTGTTAATTAACTATTGGTCTATTCTTACCTAAAGTATAACTTTACATAAGACAAGATAGCACGCTACTACTTATGGACTAAATGAAAAAAGACAATTCGCTTCAAAAGAAGAGAGACTCCGACCTATACGATGTTTACGTGAAGGGGCTAAACTCCATTCACTTCAGCAGTATGATTGAAGCCGTTAATTGGGCGAGAACACAACCGGCTCCAAGCTTTTACTTATCTCCAAAAGCTTTAGTGAATTACATCCGAACCCTGAGGAACGGGAGCACGCCATCGAATATGTTCAGTTGGAACAAAAAGAAAATCGATGTCCTTTATCGAATGTACCTTGAATTTATGGAGATGCATCCCGACAACACGCTGTCAACGGAGATGATATGCGAAGAATTGGTCGACAGTCCTGCACCTCGTTTCTTTATAGGAGAAGACTGCGCGATGAAGGCTATAAGAAAGGAACGCTATAAGCACAGAAGAATTGCAAGATGAATCGTGTTGTCGTTCTAGTGTTATGCATATTGTATCTCTTGATGGGAAGTCCGGCATTTCTTCTTTCATCAGAGACGCCGGATATTATAAAAGCAGTTACATACCATTGGTTTCACGCCAATGTATTTCACCTGTCTGCTAACTGCATATCGTTTTGGCTTATATACAAGAGCACGCCGAGACGAAGAGAAAAAGAGAACATTCGACAATTCGTCATTTCGTTTCTCATCGGAACAATCGTTTTCTTTTGTTCGTCCCGACCGATAATAGGCATATCAAACATTCTATTTGCAACCATCGGACTGCGAACTCCGTCCTTTAGGAGCGATTGGTGGAAACGCCCGGAGACACTGGTGTTCATAGCTACTACAATCATTCTTCTTATGGTCCCGCAAATATCATCAGTAACACACATCATTTCATTTACTATCGGCGTCTCCATCGCCATAATGAAACGCAAAATCACAAGGATAAAAAATGACTACAGACACGCAGCTCATAAATAGCATTCTGAAAGAAAATGAACGGCGCTGGGTGACGTTACGTTCGGATTACAACCCAGTCACCGGAGAGAATGCACCCGGAAAGCGTGTCAAGCTATGCCTACCTGATTTTGCAATACCGGTTCAATACATTCCTAAGAAGATGATGAAAAATGCCTTTATCGCAGAATTGGCAAAGGCTGGCAGCATAGAGGCTTTTTTGAAGAAGCATCCTGGCGACCCTCTAATCAATACGGCGCACGATGTTGAAGTCGAGATTAGAAGGATACGACACAAATACGACTATACCTTTTGGGCTTTCTTTTGTTTTCCCATCATAGCGAAAGAAGGTAAGGATATCCATTTCAAACTGAATTATCCACAACTCGAGGTCAACCAAATTGTCGAAGAGCAGATTGAGAAAGAAGAGCCAATAGACATCATCACCGTCAAGGCACGTCAATGGGGAGGGTCGACATATTACATATCAAAGCACACTCATATTCTATTCAAGCTGGACCCATACCACTCGTTTATCATAGCGGCGCACGTACAAGGCGCAGCAGAGAACATCCTTCGAATGCTAAAGAAGGCAATAAGCGAGTACCCCGCTTGGGACCTTGGTTTGCCGGAGAGCGAAACCCTCCAACTCCTTCCGGAAGGAAAGTCAGGTAACGCATATTCCATTAAGGATAGCAAAGGCAATAAGGTTCTTCCTGCACTTATATATGTAGGCTCAGCACAATATCCGGATTCCCTTCGTTCGCCAGCCGTTATGGGAGCGCACTATTCGGAGGTCGGAGTATGGCCAAATACCCCGGAAAGACGACCGGAACAACTAGTAGCTTCTATATCAGGAGGTATTCTCAAGAAGCCCCTGAATATGCAGGTAATGGAATCTTCTGCCAAAAGTGCGGATGATTATTTTCATACCGTCTATCAGTCTGCAAAAAAAGGTGAATCCTCTTATCGACCCATCTTTATTCCGTGGTATCATATTCCACACGACACTCTTCCCATAAAAGACAAGGCCAAGTTTATTTGCAATCTTATTGCGCATAAGGATGACGAACAGCCATACGGAAAATGGAAAGACCCAGGGAAACACTATTGGTGGCTATGGACACTCGGCGCCACACTGGAAGGTATCTATTGGTATATGATAAAGCGAAGGGACTTCACCACATACGCCGAGATGGCGAACGAAGCTCCATCCACAGACATTGAAGCGTTCCAGGCATCCGGAAATCACGTATTCGACATCTATCAAGTAGAGGCATTGAGGCAATATTGCAAGGAGCCTCTGTATAAAGGTATGTTAATAAGTGACGACAGAAGGGACAAGGGCGTTCTGAAGAATATCCGCTTCATCAAGCACGCTAATGGTAATTTGAAGATTTGGGAAATGCCGGACTACTCTCCTATCAGCAACCGATACGTCGTCAGTGTCGACATCGGAGGTCCAAATCCTACGTCAGATTATCATTCAGTACGCGTAATGGACAGAATGATGATGATGCCGGAATACAACGGGAAGCCTAACATCGTGGCTGAGATGCACTACCACTGCAAAAGGGATGACCTTGCTTACGACTGCATTCGACTCGCAGAGTGGTATAACCACGCACTGCTCGTAATCGAAAGTAATACTTATGAGATGTCCAATAAGGAAAGAGACACCGGTGGTGATGGCTCCCAATACATCCTGGATGTCGTGGGCGACTTGTACTCAAACTTATATGCAAGAGAGTCATCTCCTGAGGATATATTAGATGGGAAACCGACCAAGTGGGGATTCAGAACAGACCATAGTACAAAGCCGAAGATAATTGACCTTATGCAATGGGCGATTGCGGAGCAGTCCTGGATTGAGCCCTGTAACGATTGCATCGATGAGTTGGCATTATACATCTCACACAACAATAAATTCGATGCTCCCCCTCACAAGCACGACGACGAGCTGATGAGTACAGCCATAAACCTATGGGTTTGCTTTAAGGAAATGCCATTACCCAAATGGATTACAAAGACTAAGTTCAAACGGCAGAAAACCGAAAATAGCATTGTTGATTTTTAAACATTTAATCACTTTAGTATGAAACAATTAAAAAAGCTTGCGGCACATTTTGTCACAATGTACGCTAACCGAATCTTCAGTCAGGCGATAAAGGCCGCCGAACTACGGTATGACGAAGAAAAAAAGATGATGTTTGTAATAACGGACCCCGGTAATCCCAAGAGGCTTATCGTTATCAACACGAAAGAGTTCTTGAGCCTGCGCCATAGCTACAATATACCATCAAAGGCTCTCCCTATACATAAGATAAAAAACACTTGTTGGTATCATACCAAGAATGTATCGGGAAAGGACAGGATGACGGACTATGACTTAAACGTCCGCCGACTTGCCTTCATAAGAGCATCACTTGAAAAAGCCAAACTGATATAAGGATAGTCCCTAAGTGGGACTATCCTCGTGTTCCACTTCTAACGATAGGTCTGGTAGACTGGACCGGCAATCCATATTCAGACACTTGAACCGGGTCCTGCATTTCCTCTACCTGACGTTGAGCCTCTGTCCCCATTTCACCATCCTGGGCAGCTTGCATCTCAGCTTGACGTGCTTGTCTTGACTGAAGAAGCTTATCAGCAAACGGGAACGACCCATTCGTCAGCAGTTCCTCAAGTGTTATTGCCCCGGCATTGAAGAAGCCCATCAGGTAATCATTGGCGATTGCACGATATACAGGCGTATCATTACTCTCCCTAATCAAAAGGTCGAACTCAAGATCTTTGACTTCATTAAGATTAAGTTTCTCCAAATCAAAAATTCCGTCAATCATTCCTGCGATTAGACGCCACCTGTCCGCATCATAGAACTTCGCAATATTCTTTGCCTTCTTCTTGGCATTGTCCTCCATAAATACACGCACATCATCGAGAAGCGATGCGATAGGAGTAGATGAATTGGCAGTTTGCTGAGCATATAAAGCGGCTGAAGTCCCGGCATAGGGCTGCTTCCCCTGAAGCGCACCTGAGATTGCCGTCGATGATTCCATCAAGGAACGAAGCTGCTGGATATAATTGCTGGCATCAAAAGATATGGCGCTTGGATGGAAGACTTCAGGCTTTGCGCCTCGTGCCTTATCTGCATCATAAAAATAATAATTGCCCAGGCTTATGGCGTTCTGTATGAAGTCCTCGTTTTCCATATCATCCGGAACCAACTGCTGAGGCATCATCACGACACCCTTTACCTGGTTTCTTACAATCCAATCCTGAAGTACGATTGCGCGATTGATTGCGATTTGATGGTCTATCGAGTCGGTTATATAACCTGCTATTCTTCCATCCGTAAATGGTGTAATCATCAAAGAAATGGGATGGCTTCCGTCGGCATAGGGAGATTCACCCTCCCATAAGATAGTTCCATCGGGTGCGAGGATTCTGCAATACCAGAGCGTATCAATAAAGGACTCCGTTGTAATATAAGGAATCTCGCTCTCCTTTAGTCCGGACGATAGTCCAAGCAATCGCCTTTCCTTATTAATCTTCTCAATTTCATTAATGGACTCCTTATCATCCGCATCGATTATCTCAAGTGTTCCTTCATTCCAATCGTGAACACGTATGCGAACTTTCGTTTCCAGAGTCCATATTTCCGCCACGCAACATTCGCCGTATTTTACCGGCGTCATAAATGTCAGATTGTCGGTATTATTCACGTCATCGATATCAATCACATTACTGTCATCATAAGTACAATTCCCTATGCCATAGATATCTTTCAGTTTCTTATAATCTTCAGGGCTTTGAACGAACCTTGCAGTCAAGATGTTAAAAGGCAAGCGATACCAGCATCCGACCATCGTCATATCCTCAAAGTTAGGATCGCGCAGCGTCGTTTCTATTATTAGGTAATTCGGGTCGATATACTTGGTCCACGAATCTTCTCGGCGACGTTCATTGTCACGAAATCCATAGCTCTCGTGACAAGCGCCAATACCACCGATAATAAGGTCCTTTGCACATAGCTTATAGATTTGTCGTATTCGATTCTTGTTGTTATTGGCCTGAAGGCCCTTTGTGACAAGCTCGCCAAACTGCTGTTCATCCCTGTCAATCGCATTGCATACAGGCTCGTTTTGCTCTTTAATCAAAACGCCCACGATTGTATCCACCTTGCTTTTTATCTGATTGGACTGCTGCGGGATATTTCCTTCTCGACATAAATAATCACGCATAGAGATGGTTTTCTTCTCACCATCTATCATAACGGTCACTTCATCTCCCCACTGGTCGCCATAAACGAATCGATTATTTCTGGCACGAGCACGCCTAACCGGCTCGAGTGACTCCCAAGCATTTCGCGCCCTTAAAAGCAAGCCGATGTCCTTTTTATCTGACGAAAGGGTTTTTCTTCTATGGTTGACTGTATCCAACTCCGCTATGTTCAATGTCACCTTGACAAGTTTCTTCTTCCCCATAATCACCTACGAATTTTAAACACGGCATAATACACAATGCCTGCAATTATTATTATAATAAGTATCCTTCCCAGCATTATTTGGAAAGACTCCCAAACGCTAAGTCTCCGTTCTACTTCCCTTACGACATACCTAATTTCGTTTGTAGACACCGTCGTCTCAGCGACCGTCGTAATGTACGGAATCGCAAGTCTCTGTTCTTTTGTCGACAATGTGTGATGCAACAAGCCATCCTTTATCTCTGCACTGCTTTCCGCATATCGGTTTTCGAGATGGGAAATACTATCCTTGGTAACATTGACTTCCTTTATGACGGGAACCTCAAAGAAGACAGTGTCCTCGACGACACGCTCGCGTATGACAGTATCGCGCATTACCTCATAACTACACTGAGGATGCAACCTTGGACTACATCCCGTAAGCAAAAGGAGCCATAACAATAGTATCTTATTCCACGACTTTGCCATTTGTCAATTCTCGCCTATACCATACCTTTTCTTTGAACCCGCGACGATGCTTCCCCTGTGGGATAATTCCGGACAAAACCTTTGCATCAAATGAAGCTCGGCTTATCCCTAGAATAGAGCAAGCTTCTTCCTTGCTGACCGGGATATCTACGGCGCTTTCCAGTTCGCGAAAGATTACATCCATCTGCTCTTGTGAAACCTCACATTTCCCAGCTTTTATTCGTTTGCCAATAACGATAAGAGCACGACCTAACGTGTCATTATTAATCGCCGTCATCGTTCTTTTTGTTAGTAATGATTGAGGCCATAGAAAGGCACGCACCAAATGCGAATACCAGGAGCCTCGCAAAAGTCAAGACCGGCCCAAACATTCCTTTTGTTTGAAATCCGATGCAAGCGACCATCAGTGCCATAAACACTACCATTGCCTTATGCAATTTGCAGAAATGGAATCTAATGGAAATCAATATCATTAGAATCAACAACAAGACGGTGGCCAAGCTTATGGTGACAGGCTCATAGTGCCCCATTAAAAGCAAACCTATATGAATCGTGGCCAATATGGTCGCGATTATCGGAATATATTTTATACCCCAAACGATGGCCTTACTTCTTACAGATATGTCCTTTACTTTCATCTTCAATGCTTTTTAGAACTTGATAATCCCTGCGCTTATATAGAATCCTTTCGGCACACTCTTCCCTATAGCAGCACCAATGGCTCTTAATCTCCTTCAGTTCCTTCTTCACCTCAGTCAGCTCCTCGCAAATCCGTCTCGTCTCAGCCGTTATTTTCTTCTGAACGATCTCGTCAATTCGGTTATACAAGTCTGCTATACTATTGTCATTTGATATCTCTATCGTCTTCGCCTTTGCTTTTTCTCCTCGCGTAGGGAAAAAGCGTTCTACAATCAAATAAATAATTCCTCCCGTCGTGGATAACTGCAAAACCAAAGACAATAGACTTTCCATAATCTCACTCATTATTTAATAATTATAAACACCCTCTCACCACGGTTCAACGCAGGAATGATGTAATTATCCACCAGACGTCTGTAGTAATGAGTTGAATTGGATATCCACCCCTTCTTATCATTCGAGCCTAAGCCGATACAGCCCAGGGATTCATCTGCGTTATTGAAAGGATGAATGCGTACACCGCTGAATCCAGGAACATCCAACAATTCGGGAACCATTCCTTTTGTCGCACGCGCCCAAGGCCGTGAGGCAAATTTTTCACTATGCGTCATTATTACCTCATAACGGCCAATCGGTATAGCCGTCTTACCGAAGACCTTCTTCTTCTGTATCTCTTGTAAGCTCATATCCAACGTGAGTCCCCTGTCTTTGTCCTCGAGGGAATCACATAACAATATGTCGTTTACATAGAAACGCCCTATTGTGTATCCATCAGAATGAGCAACTCTTATATTCTTTAATTCCATATTAATTTACTTATACACAAAAGTATAAAGTGAATAATTATATCTCAGTCTATTCTTACCTGTTCTTTGTAGTCATTTCCTTGACCATCCTGCGGCGGACTTCATCCTGCCGCCTCATCAAAGATTTCCTTTCCTCGGCATCAGTTTCTTCTCTAATCTGACTATCATACCGTTTCAATTCAGACTGGTACTTATCATAGACCTTATACACTTCATAGTCCGATGAATGCATATACTTTCTTTTAGCAGACAAGCCTTCCTTCTTGCCAATTCTATTGGCTACGGATTTGGCGTGCAAAGCCTCGGACTTATAGTAATTGAACAACCCTGTAACATAGGCATTGCGAGTGCGCTCATCATTGACAATCAGCACGCGATTCAAGAACGGCGCGTTACGAACCGACAAGTCTTGATTAAACACATCCTTCCCAGTAACGGCATCAACAGTTCCCGAAAGTGTCCTAATCCCTCGATTGACGGTTGTAAGCAATCCTCCTCCGAGAGTTTCCACGATATGCTGCATCACCTCAGGAGGTACGTTTACCCAACCCGCATCGTATTCGTTACCTCCGGATAGTATATTTAAGAACTTCGACGCATCCACGAAACCTGAGCCGGTTCCCGACAGAGCATACTGATAGCGAGGAGTTCGCTTTCTCTCTTCATCGGACAAATACTTCAGGTCATTATACACGCGGGAGCCCGTGAAATCCTTATTCGAAACGATATCCGCGATCGGCTGAACCACCGAAGGTACGAAGTCCCTTACGAAGTCCCTGAATTCGACTCCGAACGGTAAGAGAGGCAACGGAAGCATATCATTTATGGCGCCCGACATCTCCTTTAAAAGGTTTTTATGCGGAGACCTTCCCATAAGATGATTGACGAACATATCACCGAACGCATAGAACACTCGTGCCTCTTGTGGCAAAGCCCACTTAAAATAGATACCGTTGCAGCCCAGAAGTAAATTATTCTGTCTGGTATAGTCCGGCATATCCAGGTAATCGTTATCGTCATCATCTCCGCCGAGCAGCCCGTGTGCCAGAGCCCCTGCAACTCCAAGCAAGAAATATCCGAGCATACAAGATGCAAATCGTCTTGAGTCCTTTGCATATAACTTGTACATCGCATTAAGCGCCTGCACACCGGCATTGAAGAACATTATCATTCGTCTGCCGTAAGCAGGTATAAACGACACCACGTGCCACAGCACTATCTCTTTTTCGTTTAGATGTTCGCCATTCTTTTTCAGCAGCTGCCTCAGTTCTGACTTTGAGATGGCCTTTCCGGAACCCTTCCTGTTAAAGTTCACCGTTATCTCCTTCGCCGCGCTCACGGCCGTAACCACATCCTGTCCGTTCTCTCGAGCCGTTACATAAGCTGCAAATCTCGTCATCTGCTCCGTAGCTTCTCCCAGATTCTGCCAAGCAGCCAAGAACTTTGACGCCTTGACCTTATCAGGAAATTTAGGGTCAATAGTCGCCTGGATCTTCTGTTCCCAGTAGTCATTACTATTGATGACGGTGTATCCCGTTATGGCACCATTCTCAGCAAAATCCCTATAATAAGACTCCAGTTTACTATTTCCTAAAGTGCCGTTCCGATAACTTCTCATAAGCTTCATCAATCGTCTCGGCGAAAGAATGTTCTTTCCAAAGGATTTGACGTCATTGCCATTAATGAAAGAAGACATCACGCCGAACAGAAGGTCTCGTTGCATATTCGAAATCCAGAACTCCGGGTTCAGCGACGTATTTATGGCAGACAAATACCGCAGTATCTTTCCGAAGACGACCTTGTAATCCTTATCTGTCTCAAGGTTCAGAAGTCCATTTACAGCCTGCGCTGCGCGAGGATTGGAGTTGATAAGCATATCCACCTCAGAACCTAACACACGGCACCTTATGATATGCTCCGGTGTTTGTTTTGCATCGATGAAAGCCACGTCATCATTTACATTCAACTTGCCTTTCTTCTGATATGCCTCACCTTTCTCCTTGGCCGCCTTAAGGTCATTTTCCCAGGCCGCATAAGCTTCCTTTGCCGCCTTAGGGTCCAGCCCCTCTGTCACAGGGGGATATACAGCACTGAATATTCGTTTCGTACTACCCGGATGCGTGCTTTGATAGTCGCTTGTAGCTTGAGGGTCATACCTGTACCAAGTCTCACCCAGTGACACAAGGTCTTGATTTGGCCTATTCGCAATAAAATAGTACAGGGCCAATTTCGTTCTGTTCTTGACACCTGCAGCGATGGAAGAAGATGCCATCGTACCTATCCAATTGAATGGGTTCTCCGCCTCCGTGGTACGTCCCTTTGCTGAAATGATAGCCGGCGCGAAGCTATCCGAACGCGAAGAATTATAGTATGACCATATGTCCTCAGCGGTTATGTCCTTAAAGCCACGTAGTGGAACATAATACTTGAATTGCCCACGCACGGCCTCGTATTGCTCCTTACTGAGCATATTGGACTGATATTGCCCATCGAGCGTCGCTTTCGTTGCAGCATTGATTCTATCCCAAAGTTCATCGGCAACCGGCATCGTTATCTTATTTTCAAAGTCTGCTACTTCCCTGATAGCGGCCTCTTCCATATCGGCAACATTGTCAAACATTGGTTTACGAACTTTTCTTGCCGCCTGATTATAGGCTTCATCTGTTTTATATGCGCTTCGAGGCTGAAGACCAGGATACTCTGAATACATAGATGTCAAACCACCATAGTCTTGCTCTCTGAACTCGTTGTACTTGATGTCATTTCCGCTTTCAATACGCCTGAGTGCCGCTTCATAATCAGCCTTTGCCTTTGCGATTAGAACATTATTATCATCAATCTGCTTATCAATGGCTGCTAAGGTTTCCCTGTCGCCATCCATAACTGCCGACTTGCGTTTTTTATTCAATTCAGCATTGTCTTTTTCTAGGGTATTTACCGTCGAATTCAGAATATTCTTATAAAAGGCTTTCGCATCTCTCTTTGCAAATACCACATTGCGCTCTACGGCGTGCTTCAGAATGACATAACGAGACAGGTCTTCGTAACTCAGTCCTGTGTTGTTAACGATTCGCCCTATAGTGTCGAACATCGGCTGTAAATAAGATCTTGTGTAATTCTCCATTTCTGCAAGACCCTTGGAAGACTGCTGATTCAATGCAAGTCTGATATCTTCAAACGCATCTGCTTTATCCCCCGTCGCCAATTCTATAGCCTCTACCATGTCGTTGATGGATGTGAACATATCCACAGCCCCTTCCTTCAATCTATTCTTGAAGTATGATGTCGCCTTAGCATACATCTCTGCTGCGGAAGATGACTTCATATCCTCACTAATCGAGAAGTTGACCGCATCCGTCGTTGCCTTCTCTTGGGCAAGTTCAGATGTTGAGAACCCTAATTTATGAGCGGCAAGCGCCTTATATGCAGACGACAGAATATCTAATTGGTCCTTATATGCCATTCGACACAAGGCCCAGAGAGCGTCATATAGAGACAATTCCCTAATGCCAAGATGACTCTTCATCAGGTCACGGACATCTCTTATAAGTTCCCATTCCTCTTTGCTGAAAGAACCTTCTTTAATAGACAGTTTCGCAAAATAATCAGCAGTAGCTGAAGCGAAGTTGTATCCAAACGATGGTGCTCTTTTGTTTATTTCGCCACGAACGTCATCCGGCAACGCATCATAAATACCCATAAGGACATCAAACTCCTTAGCTCTCTCTAAATGACCGAACAATAGTTCATTCTTATTATCAAGGCTTTCTATGCTGAACTCCACGGAATCTTCTGGACGAAGTGTAGGATTTACAAATTCTTTTACTACCTTTGCAGCAGATGAAAGTCTTGAGTTACCTGAGGTTTCCGCGATTGGTGCGGAGTGATGCAGGAAATTCAAGGCTTTTTCTTTGTTTATGTAGGTAGCGAAACCGTTATTTATCCAATTTACTATTTTTTCCTCGTCCTTACCGAAAACTGAAGATACTATATTGAAATCAATGTCATCCTTTCCTGTTCCTAAGTCTATAGTAACGAGGAAATTTCCATCAGTTGTCTTCAACTCTGTAAGAATAGAGCGGTTCCCGCTCACGCCATAGTTGTTGAACACAGCTATCGGGTCAGACACGGCTCGAGGAAGATTCATAAGTTCATCTAATTCAAAGCCGTGCTTTTTCATTTTCTTGATAACCTTATTACCATATAGCTTCATAGGCTTATCGATTACCCCGGCAGCTAATAGTATTCGCGAAGGTCTGCCAAGACTGAGCGTAATGGAATCAGCATTTGCCTCTGTGAGTCGTGAGAGGTCTTCATTGAATTTTTCGTTCACTTCACTCAAACCTTCCCCGATGCTAAACTCCACGGAATCCTTTATTCTATTTCCCTTATTGTCCGTTTCGACAAATGGAACGCCCCTCTTCTCGAGTTCGGCACGCAATTCCGGAGTAACAACATTCGAAGGCATCGTTATCTTTTTGCCATTGAACATCTTCACAATTTCGTCTGCGACCTCGCTATTAGGAACAATCCGCATTGGCCTATCCCATCGAGAGAGGACCACAGTGCGCTTCCCTGATAGTTTTGCCTGGACCACACCGGCCTTCCATTCGACGGCTCCTACCTTATCCTTAGCCTTTTCTGCTTTATATTGAGAGTATAACTCGCTAACAGGGACTTCCACCTCGACAGTCACTAATTCAGGTCGGTCCTGAGCTGAGCTAAACTGGTCGTTGAGCGGAGTCACGGACGTATGGATATAAGGATTATAACGTGCCTTGAGGCTTTTTCCGTTGCCTTTATTAAGTGTAAAACGTCCCTTTTCGTCAACGAGCTCCGGATTCTCATCGGCTTGTTCCCAAACCTTTCCTAAATCCTCTACCGAGAGTCCTTCTCGCCATTCGCCATTCACCTTCCCTGACATCGGCGGATATAGTTTTCCGTCGACCAGCTGCATCGCCCTATAGACCTTCATCTTAGGTTCAGCATTTAGCCTACGCAAAGTATCTTCGTTATCGACAATCGAGTATCTTACACCGCTTTCTTCGAGCTCGGCTTCCTCAGCAGAAATTGGATTTTCAAAATCTTTTACTAATTTTGCAATAGAATCCAGGTCAAGATATTCAACCTCAGCGAGATTCGTTCGCTGTTTGTCTATTAAGGCTTGGATTTCTTCTTTATTAAGATATAACGCCTTTCCTTGATTTATCCAGTTAAGCCACTCCGCGTTGTCTTTATTAAAAATGCCTCTAATATCATTTACTATCAGCCCTTTTCTCTCTTGATTAAAGTGAATGCCGACAACAAATTTTTTCTCGTCTCTTTCTATTGCGACTATTATATTCTGAGCTTTATCCTTATTCCCATAAGCAAATACGGCAATAGGATTTTGCAGAGCAATTGGCAGATCCTTTATATCCGATAAATCGAATTGATGATTTCTTTGCTTCGCTTTTTCTGCAAGATGAGAGGAAGACAATTCAATAGGAAGTGACGGCACCCCTGTATTTATGAGAATATTGCTTGGGTATCCTAATTCATAGATAAAGCCGTTGCGTAATGTACCATCAATTTGTTCTTGAAGCTTATTATTGAATTTCTTGTTTATGATGATTGCCTCTACTTTATCTTGAGTATCAAAAGGAACTGCATCGACAAAAGTATCGCCATCGTTGGATTCGAACATTATGTGGTGATATTCAAAGTCTTTACCTGCATATTGTTTTCCGGGGAAAGGAAGAAGTCCGTCCTCCATAGCGCGCTTTGCTCCGCTACTTGCAGAACGAACACTACCATTATAGTATTCTTCAAGAGCCTCCATAAGTGTAGCTGCGTCTCCGTTAGAAGACAGAACATCAACAAATGCGTCGTAGATGTCATCTTGTTTATCCAGACCTTCTCTAAAGTCACCTATAGAGTAGCGGATGTCATCGTTGTCGGCAGAGAATTCCCCGTTGTTATCTACGGCCGTCTTTATCTGATTAGGCTCAAAGACGACATACTGGATTTCTTTTTGATAACGTCCCTCTTCATAAATACCCGTAAAGATTACGCCATCGCGTTTCAGACGTCTTGCGCTATCCATCACAGGAGCCATCGGGTTTATAGATTCGCCTTCATTGTAATAATCTCTTTTAATGTCATCCACTATCGGATTTCTAAGATTAAGAAAGACTGGTTCCGTATGTCCCCACTCGATATCCATACTAGATAACTTTTTAGAGATAGCGCTTCCACTGTCAAACCAGCCACTCCATATCTCTTTTTCTATCGAATCCAGAATATAATTGACCATTAGTTCACGTTCACTGGACTTTTCGACATCTGTAGGAATGTACTCATAGACATACCCTCTCAGGAAATCATAATCCGAGTAGCCGTCGTTTTCCTCCAAGAATTCTTCATAGGCCAGGTCACTTTCCTTACAGGCATCAAAGAATCGTTTTATATCGTCATCTGGCTTAATAGACAATTCTCTCTTTATGTAATCAATTAATTCCGCTTCATTAATGGAGCCATCGGCAGCATCTTCAGCAAACAGGTCCGCAAGAGATCTACTGTCAGTAAAGAAGAATCCTCTTTTTGCGGATTCGGCTTGGGTCGTTCTCCCCATCTTGGATTTGTCGAATTCATAGAACCTGTAAGGCCCACCGTGATATACCACCAATGGCTCTCCGTTCTCGTCTATAACTTTAGACGAACTACTTGGATCCTTTTCCCAATCACCGAACCAATTCTTGAATGACGTAGTGCGTACTTGAGCCCACTGACGTTCATTTAGATTAGACGGCTTTCCATTAGGAGCCTTCATAAACGTGCCGTCAGCTTTCGCTTTTTCCACAATACTATTTGCCTCATCCTCCGCCACGCTGAACCTTACAGGGCCATCAAGGTTGTCCTGTAAGTCTATATCGTCAAATAAGCTGAGTTCTTTAGTATAAGATAAATTAACACCTTTGGCAAGGTCCGATATAGGCATCTTTATAAAGTCTTCCAAAGACACCTCAGACGCTTCTTCCCTTGTCCATCCGGTCATCGTATCCTTAAGCCAAGCCCAGAAATCGCCAAGCCAGTCTTTTAGTTCCTCGATTACTGCGAGTTTCTTTGCCTTGGCCATTACCGGTGACTGTTTGTCATCAAGAATCTTTTGACTCATCTTTTCAAGAATGGCAGCACCATTTTCCCCGGAAAGACGAGCGTGTACTTCAGAAGCAAGTGCCCTGTCATCCAAAGCTGAATAGTTAGGGTCGTCTCTCAGCTCATCCCAGAGAGGTGTAGCCCTCATAAGCTCAACACCCCTAAGCCACAACTCGGGGTTATTCTCCTGGCAGGCCTTGTCCCACAAGTGCGTGTACTCGTGAATTGGAGTGTTAGGGTTCAGATGTTCTTTGTTAAGTAAGATGCGTCCTCCGACGACTGCTCCATAAACAATGTCGCCATCACGTAGGAATTCAATACGATTGGTAATCTTTAAATCGTTTTCATCAAAGATTACATAATTCCTTGCTCTATCAGAGCGACCACCAGTCATATACTCTGCAGGATAGGAAATACCCGTAAAGCCTGCTTTATGAAGCGCCTCTGATACTTTTTGGGGTCCTAACATTTTACTTAATGTCCTTATTTCGAAACCAATGTCTATGCCAGACATATTGTTATTATAGGACTTGAATTCTTCCACAGATGCGAAATTGCCTTCCACGCCAAGGAACTGCATAGCCTTTATCCACATTGGATACTGTTCCGCAGATACTTTTCTTTCCCAATGAAGATAAATTCCAAACCCACCTTGATTCTCGTTTCTTTTCTCTATTGACTTTTCACGTATTGCACTATCTATAGCACTTGGTTGCGAACTGATGTCATCCGGTATGTCCACTGTGTATAGAATACGTTTCGGCAAGTCGCTTTCGGAAAGCGCTTTCAATTGTTTAAAACTCTTACGGAAATCGCCATATAGATATTCATCTGTTTCTTTTTCAAAGATACCCTCAAGTCTTTCAATAAGTTGTTTTTTAGCGTCCTCGAATGGAACGCCTTTGGACATATTGTCCTTTATATATCTAAGAAACCTAATGAATATTGAATTGCCTTTACCTAAAGATGCTTCAGCATATGACCTACCTATTCCTTCTACCTCGGCAACGTATGTCCCCCAGCCGTAGGACTGACTGCCTTCGCCCTCTCCCATATGAGAGTGGTCGAATCTGTCGAATTTGGCGCCACTGCCGTGATAAACGGTCATAAACTCAGGAATGGCATCAGCATTCACCTCTTCAATCTGAGCAAGACCTGTAGTATCCTTATACTCGCCGCTAAATAGAGTTTGCTTTATAGACTTTACGATTTCAACCAATGGCTTTCCCTCTGCCTTGCGAAGCTTGATGGCATCATAATAGAATTCGGTAACGTGTGCCTTTCCATCATTGTTTACGCCGTTGTTTTCCCTTGCGCTTATGACTATACTAATGCCTGTATCCTCTCCGTGATTATCGAAGGTAGATGTCTTGGCATTATGGTTCGCAAGACGAATTGTGACGACCTTTCCGTTCTTTGCCTCAAATGTTGCATATTGGCTACGACTGCCGTGCATCGTAGAATTAAGTGCCTTTGCCAGAGTACCAAGAAACGTTTTTTCTTTTGTAGTCGGTTCTTTTTCAAGGTTTGATGTAAGATTATCTAAGTTTTTTATTATCTTTGCACCGGATGCACTTGAAACGACGGTTTGTAGATTCTCATTTTGAGAGGAGACGGTTTCGAGTGCATTTGCCATTTCTGCCATCTGTCTCATCGCCTCATCGGAAAGCGACTCTACCGGAACCCCGGCATTATCAAGCATAGTCATAGCGGCATCAAAGGCCAATTGTTTCGCCTCAGTATTGTTTGAGAGTGCGTCGGAAGGGCTAGATTCCTTTTTACCTATGCTGAACAAAGCCACTTTACCCGTTCCTTCATCCGTGCGCTCCCGTACCGTTCCAAAGATATTGCGTAGGTCGTGGTCAAACTCCGTCAATTCCTTTTGCGTTGGATAGACATATCCCATAAGAGCCATCGGTGTCTCCTTGAATTCTTCAAAAGTGAGCACCTTCTCTTTACTATCTTCCGCTCTATGCTCGTTCTTTAGATTGAGCATATTGATATAGGACCTGTAGCTATTCCTCGCAAATGTTTCTTCGTAACTTGGGTCTTGTGATGTTAAGAAATGATTATTCTCGCCTCTCTTGTGCAATTCGTCAAACACCCACGTCTCAAACAGCCTTGCAGTTTCTTCGACCATAGAGCCCCAATACCCTGCACCGCGTTGGCGTGAACGCTTATTGAACTTAGATTTCTCTACATTATCGATGAGCTGATTATATGCCTTTCGCATTTCGTCTCGCATTGGAATAGTCTTTGTTTCCGTGACCATCCCTAAAGGTACATTAGACTGCCTTGCAAAATAATTATCCAATGCGTGCCACCATTCGTGAGCAAGACTTCCGGCGCCAGATGGCTTCGTCAAATTAATAACAACTTCTTCTAACTCATAGTGTGCTGCTGCCTTACCGCCGCGTCCTCTAGAGCCGAAAGCCATACCTAATTCTCCATTTAGGCTTATTGCCATAGGAGAAATACCCAAGAACTTCGCGAGATCCAAGAAACTATCGTAAGCGTTATTAAGAGCAGCTTGCCTATCTGCCTGGTTCGCCCACTCGCCGAATTGAACGCCACGGAATCCGAATGTACTTCTGAATTCTTCCGCCGAGACGTCTTTCCCCTTTCTATAGTCCTCTCCTACTCTTGACTTGGCATCTCCATCAAAATACGTAAAGCTACGTCTTGTTTGAGCGATATCGGCAATGATGGAATCTATCTCAGCCTTATGCGACTCGAGATACTTCTCAGCTGCTTCCTTCGTCTCAAATCCATCTGCTATGGAATACGGCATAGTATTGAATACATCCCTGGATTTAGGAACATACTTATCACTTAACGTTATCGCATATCGACTCTTTTTAGCCCCGACATCCCAATATCTTTCTACCAAAACGTCTTGACTCTGGCTTCGTTCGTTCTTCGCTGCTTTTTCTTCGGCCAATTGCTTATTAACGATATCGTTGTATTCATCGTGATGTTCCTCAACCCAAGAAACACCTTCCTCTTTGCTTGAAAACGACTGACCGATTTCAACCTGCTTTCCATATGCGTCGAAGAACGCATTGTATTTTTCATATTCAACCTTTCCATTAACTACCGTTCGTCCTTCCCCTTTGAAGAATAAAGTCGACATAGGATGGTCAGTATCCGAATCGGCATTCTCAAGCTTTGTAGCATATACTATTTCATCAATGACCGCATCGACGGAATCAAGTTTACGCCTAGGATAATACTTAGATTTTCCATTTGCATCCAGCAGTCGATAATATTCGAATGTACTAGCCGGTTCAATCTCCACTATAGGGCATTTCTGTTCCCCATACGTATTATAGTCAAGCTGCTCGTAGACTTTCATAAAGACCGCTACCGGATTGACAGGATAACACTGGCCATTGTATTCCCTTCCGTTATTCCAGGATTTCAATTCCGCTTTTCTTTCCTCTATTTCCTGCTCTTTATAGGCTTTCTCGGATAACACTCTTTCTATGATGGCATCGCGTTCAGCCTCGTCAGCATTGAATAATTCAGACAAAAGCTGGATGCCAACATACGCTTTCTCCGCCCACTCCTTATTTTTCTTTTCTTGCGTGTTGCGTTTATAAGACCTAGATGAAGGATTAATTCTAGGCTTTGCGTTAGATAGATAAGCCGACATTACAGCCTCTGCAAATCTCGCGTCACGAGCCCTAAGAGCACCATTTTCTACAGTCTTATTAAGATTTGGACGTTTGAATACCTTTGAAAATGGCAAGCTGATTAGACTCTCGACATTGACATTTTCCATAGATGCGGCATATTCTCGCAGCATATCCTTTCTGGCACCGGCTATCTTCTCGCCCACATCCTCAATCCTCTCCTTCGGTTCCTGTCTTGTTTCTGGCGACTGTTCAGGGACTGGCGTTTCCTGTGCAGGCTCGGCAGTTATTTCCTCATTATCCAGTGGTTCACCCTTTTTGTCGACCAAAAGTTTACCCTCACCCTTCTGCGCATCGAAAGTGGCCGCTTTGCGAGTATCGGGTCTGTTGATCAAGATAAGCTTTCCGTCTTCAGCCTCCCCGAATAACATCTTATTTGTCAAGGACAATTTGGCGTTAAGGAAGCGAGCTGCATTTACAAACTTAACCAGGCGATAGTATTCGAATCCGACTATTGTACCGTTCCCGAAGTCAATAAATACCGTTCTGCTTTTCCACGTATCCGCCTTTGCCTGTCGCTCAGTAGGAACCTGTGACTTTATTTGCTCTAGGAACAATGCCAATTTTTCAAGATTGACATCTACCGGCAACACATTCTTCCTATCGAATAGGTTCTCCCAATTAGGATATTTATGCTCTATTACTTGACCTTGTTTATCGGTTGTCTTTCCCTCCAGCTCGGCAGGATAATCGCTTTTAATGGCAAGTAAAACGCTGGCATCAGACGCAACAATCATCCCATTAGTGTGATAAATACCTTTTATCGCCTGATTCTTCACGTCTTCATCGTCAGGCCGTACAAATTGTAACGGGTCCGGTCTTTTGGCTTTCGGTGCTTTTGGCTCTTTCGTGGCCACTTTGTCCTCTGAACCCGTTGTCTTTTCCGCAGTCGGCTTTTTTGCATTTTCACTATCAGCAGATGCTTTGACTTCGGTTTCTGTTTCGTTGACGTTCTTAGCAGCCTTCTTCCTTTCGAACTTCCCGGAGGCGACCTCCTTGTTAAACGACTCGGCTTCGTCGTAAGTGTCAAACTCTAAGTTCTTAGGCATATCGCTCGTGCGATAGAACGGATTCAAATAATAACCGGCTTCTTCTAATTGTTCTTCCTTTGCAAAATGGCCATCATCTCTCCCCTCGATAAACACTCGGTAGAATACCAGTCCATCTTTGGTTCTAACTGCCTGGATCTCCGAATTCTTTCCGTACCCGTGAATCTCACCGGCATAGTCTTCCTCTGGACTTACGACCTGGTCTATTCTTTCATCAAAGCCCATCTCCTTTGCACGCGCTTTTGTATATTCAACGAAGTCTTCCTTCGATTGTTTTTGAGAATCGGACTTGGTCTTTGACAGGAACTCGGCATAGTCATAAGCGGTTTTGTTCACCACAAATCCATTCACCACATATACGGTTTCCGGTTTGTGCTTTTCCATCCACTCGCTCTGCTCCTTCTGGTCCATTCTATTCCAACGGGCACGAGGCGGGTATGACTGTTCCTTTTTTATCTCGATTTTTAGAGAGCCATCTGCAAAATGACTTTCTACGAATTCGGCAAGAGTCATTTCGCCCGAGTCGAAAACGCTCTTTTTACTCAGCACCTTGTCTGCTGAAGATGCAGCCAGGGTCGTCTTTTTCTCAAGGAATCCATTATACTTCGTTCGCTTGGCTTCAGCCTGCTGCGCCTTCTTCTCGGATATCTCCTTTTCTATTTCCTTCTGTTCTGAGAAGGCGATTGAATCGTTAAGGTTAGACAACTCGTCATAGATGGCTCGAATGCGCTCGTTATACTCCTTATATTTGTCCTCTATAGCAGCTAGGGCCTCTTGGACATCATCAGGCTGCATTCCAAGAGCTCTTTTTTTAAGCTCATTTCTCTCGGCCTTGTATGCATCATATTCAGGGAATACTTCTTTAGACTCTTCCGTTCCGATTTCCAATGCGCGTTCTAGGTACTTGACGCGCGCCTTCATCTCATTGACATCAGAATCGGAATTCCATTCCTTCTTATGATAAGTAGATTGAGCCGTAGAAGCATTAAGCTTTTCCTTATCATACGCCTCTGAACGCTTCATATAATCCGACATAGTGCCGCTTTCTTCTGCGCGAATTGGGTTAATGTCGACCTTTATGCCGTCTATAAACAGGGCATCATCCTCGTTGTTCAGCACATTGAACAAACCATCTTCCTTCTCTGCGCCTTTGTATTCCACCACCACATCAAGGTCGGATTCGTTCTTCGCATCGCCTCTAGCCCTAGAGCCGTGTATTTCTATGTCCAGGACTTCCACATCGAAGCCGGCATCAGCGAGAACACGCGCCACGTGCTCCCTAACCATTTCTTTTATTTGCCCTCGAGAGTAGTTCTCCAATCCCTGAATAGGGCTTTCTTTCCTTTGTTCGGCCCATTTGAGGAAATTATAGGCATCCATAAACGATTTGAACCCAATACCGACTTCATCGTATTTAATAAGGTTCACTTCCGGATGCTCCTTCATATACTCATCGGCTAGACTCTCCCACTTATCCTGTTCTTCTCGGGACGCATCGACATCTGAGCCATCAATAACGAAACTCGTTGGGTTCTCGTTGATTTTGGCGTCAAATAATTCTATACGGGTAATACCTGATGGCTTGCCGTCTATATTATAAGATTGGATGAAATTCTCGTATGATTCATCACCTGTGCTGCTTTCATTGACAGTTACGCGGCCCTTCAATTCCTCAGGAAGCTGAGCAAGCGTATCATTCAATATCTCGCTTGCAAAAGAAGATAATTCGTTATTATCTTGTTTTTTCGGTTCGCTTTTTGTACCTTCGCTTGAAGTGTTAGATGAATTGATACCGAGACTGGCAGGCTGAGTGTCAGAGTTTGTAGGCTTGCTCGAATCATTAAGAGGAACTGACTCCTCAATTTGCGTTATCGGATGCAGACTAGACACAGTATTAGAACCATTACTATCTTGCGCAGGAAGGAGGTCCGGCACATCATCTTGATGTTCAGCTAAGTGCCTGTCAGAGCTGTTGGATAGTGATGGTTTTAAGTATAATATCGAATCAGCCAACAACTTCTTCTTAAAGGCGGCTTTTTCGATAAAGTGATTACTTATAACGACTTCTTTATTATCCTTGCTTACTGTTACAGATGCAAAATACTTAACCTTTTCGCCGTTGACAACAAATGTTTTGACGAATAACAGTGACGTATTTCGTTCGGCTGTGTCTGAAGTGCTCGGCTCTTCTATCACAATATCCGGATTGGAAAGAGTCGGGTAAATCATACCAAACTCTTTCTCTCTCTTCTTCAGTATTATTTTGAAGTATTGGTTTTCTCCCATTTTGACCTTTCCGATAGGTGTATCCACTAACCCATCTTCGCCAAATTGAGATAGCCAATTATCTGGAGTAAGCTCTATTTCGGGTGCAACCTCCGCAGCGTTCTCCATTTGAGCTAACAAAGCATTTGCCTCGTCGCTCGTGAGAGAGCGACCTATTACTTCTTCGCCGTGTTCAGAAGTGTCGCCCTGTCGAACGCCTCCCAGCTGCTCATTTGAGGATTCTCCTTCATCAGCTCGTTCATTCTGGTTTGCAGACTTTCGTCCACCTCGACGCTCATCCCGATGCCCGTCTTCGGATCGTTCAGATACACTATTCTCTTTTCCTGTTTGTCTTCCATATTCTTTTGTTATTATAGTAATCAATTCATTCGACAGGCCTAAATCTCGTAATGCCTGAGTATAATTTTCGTTGGAATAAGCCTCTTGGATAGTGAACGCGACTATCTCGTCCGCCAGAACGCCTGCGCTGCTTCCTTTATAATTTGATGCCACGCTCTCGCCTACTATGGCTTCAAGAGTCTTAT
>ERZ1026850.271-NODE-271-length-33938-cov-9.480861_pt1 | contig 33938 bp, 28 predicted proteins | sample MGYA00380155_ERZ1026850 | MGnify/ENA primary metagenome ERZ1026850 (study PRJEB33269, sample SAMEA4719791) | human gut metagenome | biome: human-associated habitat; feature: organic feature; material: feces | place: Cameroon | collected 2013-10 ... | reverse complement strand
GTCGCACCCCGCATGGGGTGCGTGGATTGAAATTTAGCCTTTACAACAGGATATGTACCATTTCGCCTGTCGCACCCCGCATGGGGTGCGTGGATTGAAATTAGCTCTTTGTAATATTCATCATCCGTTTTTTGCTGGTCGCACCCCGCATGGGGTGCGTGGATTGAAATAGCGGTATATGCTGAGGTGTGGAAATAAAAAAAAGGTCGCACCCCGCATGGGGTGCGTGGATTGAAATATATCGCCGAACGGAAATAACAGAAACTCCTGCGTCGCACCCCGCATGGGGTGCGTGGATTGAAATTGCTGGCACTGTGACTGTTTCTGCTAGCAATATCGGTCGCACCCCGCATGGGGTGCGTGGATTGAAATTGAGTTTGATTCACAAGTACCAATCAATGTATCAGTCGCACCCCGCATGGGGTGCGTGGATTGAAATTGCGATACTAAACGAATCCATAAGGTTGGTCAAGTCGCACCCCGCATGGGGTGCGTGGATTGAAATATAAAAAATTTCCTCTCTTTCCTCTGCAAGTTCACGTCGCACCCCGCATGGGGTGCGTGGATTGAAATCACACTTTAGCGTGCAATGGTACAAGCGTGCAATGTCGCACCCCGCATGGGGTGCGTGGATTGAAATGTTTACATTTATGATTGAAGGCGTTTCGCGCGCGTCGCACCCCGCATGGGGTGCGTGGATTGAAATAGCATAGTGCCGTAATGCGCTCTACGCCCGCCGGCGTCGCACCCCGCATGGGGTGCGTGGATTGAAATTTGGTTGGCTGAAATTCTGGCTGGAAACTGCAAAGTCGCACCCCGCATGGGGTGCGTGGATTGAAATGATTTGTCGATTTTGGACAGTGATATATCCAGAATGTCGCACCCCGCATGGGGTGCGTGGATTGAAATTTTTCGCGCCGAATACGTCAATTTTGAATTGTCTGTCGCACCCCGCATGGGGTGCGTGGATTGAAATACCTGCGGCGCGTCTATCTGGGCGTGGTGGAAAAGTCGCACCCCGCATGGGGTGCGTGGATTGAAATTTGTTAACAAGGCAAAGCAACCGCTTACTGCCTTTGTCGCACCCCGCATGGGGTGCGTGGATTGAAATCGCGAAAGACAATTCAAAATTGACGTATTCGGCGCGTCGCACCCCGCATGGGGTGCGTGGATTGAAATAAATTGAGCCAGTCCGCTCTACAAAAATCGGCAGAGTCGCACCCCGCATGGGGTGCGTGGATTGAAATATTCCATACACTTTTTCACACCATTTGATAATAGTCGCACCCCGCATGGGGTGCGTGGATTGAAATTTCTATCTATGTACATTTATATACATTTCCAAAAGTCGCACCCCGCATGGGGTGCGTGGATTGAAATATAAACACAACAATAAAAAAGAACACAAGGTATATGTCGCACCCCGCATGGGGTGCGTGGATTGAAATTTTGATGCATACGGCGGGAAGTACAGATTACTCTGGTCGCACCCCGCATGGGGTGCGTGGATTGAAATTTTTGCGGGAATCGAATGTGTCCAGCGTGCGCATGGTCGCACCCCGCATGGGGTGCGTGGATTGAAATGATTATAACGTCTACTTCGCGGACTGGGCGCGTGTCGCACCCCGCATGGGGTGCGTGGATTGAAATGGGTAAACCGGCAGGCTCAGCATCGCGCCGTGTGGTCGCACCCCGCATGGGGTGCGTGGATTGAAATACGATGGACTTGCTCTCACGAGGCAAATACAGCGGTCGCACCCCGCATGGGGTGCGTGGATTGAAATATAACAATCGTCAATGAAGATTTCTACCGAGAGGGTCGCACCCCGCATGGGGTGCGTGGATTGAAATGCGGTCGAGCGATCCGCACATTGAGCGAGAGACTGCACGTCGCACCCCGCATGGGGTGCGTGGATTGAAATCTTTGCCAATCATAGCAGTGCCTTGCCTTTTCCGCGTCGCACCCCGCATGGGGTGCGTGGATTGAAATACGCCAGCAACATCTTGTTTAACAGCTTCGATTTCGTCGCACCCCGCATGGGGTGCGTGGATTGAAATCGCTGTTTTTTATCTGTTTGTTTGCTGATAGGTTGTCGCACCCCGCATGGGGTGCGTGGATTGAAATAAGATATGCGCCCGTTTCGCTTTGCTCACGCTACCGTCGCACCCCGCATGGGGTGCGTGGATTGAAATCGACGGATTGTCACCCGTGCCGGTGATGTCCGTGGTCGCACCCCGCATGGGGTGCGTGGATTGAAATTCGGTCAGGAGCGGGTAATCTCTGCGGGTTTCAGTCGCACCCCGCATGGGGTGCGTGGATTGAAATCCAATTCTGATAATAACAGATTATCCAAACTTTGGTCGCACCCCGCATGGGGTGCGTGGATTGAAATCGGCTCGATGCCGGCCTTTTCTACCGTCACAACAGTCGCACCCCGCATGGGGTGCGTGGATTGAAATGCCAGCGGCAAATTCGACGCACGTTCTCACGTACTCGGTCGCACCCCGCATGGGGTGCGTGGATTGAAATATCTGCAAGGTTCTGCAATTTCTTCCGTGTGATGTCGCACCCCGCATGGGGTGCGTGGATTGAAATGTTTCGGGCCAGCCGCACGGCCGAAGCGCGTCCAGTCGCACCCCGCATGGGGTGCGTGGATTGAAATTAGTATATCTGTGTGTGTCGCTGAACGCACTGTGCGTCGCACCCCGCATGGGGTGCGTGGATTGAAATAACATGCTCTCCCGCTTGAATGATATAATCTATCGGTCGCACCCCGCATGGGGTGCGTGGATTGAAATATAAATGCCTGCACGAATATCATCAAGGTATTGGTCGCACCCCGCATGGGGTGCGTGGATTGAAATCATATTGTAAACCGCGCCCAAACCGCCTACACGAGTCGCACCCCGCATGGGGTGCGTGGATTGAAATTCTTCTGAATATGATGACCCAAAATATATCATTAGTCGCACCCCGCATGGGGTGCGTGGATTGAAATGTGAAAGTTCGCACTTTGCTATATGCGTCATTAGGTCGCACCCCGCATGGGGTGCGTGGATTGAAATTCTGTGGTTCTTGGTATAATTACTACAACAAGAAGTCGCACCCCGCATGGGGTGCGTGGATTGAAATATTTACCCTCACTTTCTTCAAACGCAATCAATTCGGTCGCACCCCGCATGGGGTGCGTGGATTGAAATATTACCGCGCTTGCGGACTACATCGAAAACAACAGTCGCACCCCGCATGGGGTGCGTGGATTGAAATCTTATGCTTTAGGCATCGAAACCGGAACGCATAGGTCGCACCCCGCATGGGGTGCGTGGATTGAAATTTTTCGGTACGTACAATGTATATGTAATTGATGCGAGTTGTCGCACCCCGCATGGGGTGCGTGGATTGAAATGAATAGCGGTCACTTTGTGTGTGCGGTCAAAGCATGTCGCACCCCGCATGGGGTGCGTGAATTGAAATCAAAATACACGAACCATTGCCAGCGCGCAACGCACGTCGCACCCCGCATGGGGTGCGTGGATTGAAATTTCATCGTCCAGCCCTGAAAAAGTCCAATCTTTTGGACACCGAAGTCGCACCCCGCATGGGGTGCGTGGATTGAAATATGGCATTTATACCGAAAATGAACTAAAAAATGCTGTCGCACCCCGCATGGGGTGCGTGGATTGAAATTTTTTCCTCTTTCTTTTCTTTTTTTCAAGAGCAGGGTCGCACCCCGCATGGGGTGCGTGGATTGAAATTGAGCGGTGTTGCCGCTACGGTCGATACAATTGAGTCGCACCCCGCATGGGGTGCGTGGATTGAAATCACATCTTTGTACCAATGTGGACTTGCAACAGCGGGTCGCACCCCGCATGGGGTGCGTGGATTGAAATCACATGATGTGAACATGTTGCAATCCAAAATTTGCCGTCGCACCCCGCATGGGGTGCGTGGATTGAAATCGCAAAAGGGGATGCCACCAACACGCCTTATGCGTCGCACCCCGCATGGGGTGCGTGGATTGAAATTGTCGCGTTTTAATTGTTTAGGCGTGAAATTAACGTCGCACCCCGCATGGGGTGCGTGGATTGAAATAGCTGTCAGCGTGCAAGAGCCGCCGCCGTCGGTGTCGCACCCCGCATGGGGTGCGTGGATTGAAATTGTCGCGTTTTAATTGTTTAGGCGTGAAATTAACGTCGCACCCCGCATGGGGTGCGTGGATTGAAATAGCTGTCAGCGTGCAAGAGCCGCCGCCGTCGGTGTCGCACCCCGCATGGGGTGCGTGGATTGAAATTCCAAATTTTTGTCAAGTCCTCAACAGATTCTTTGGGTCGCACCCCGCATGGGGTGCGTGGATTGAAATTTTTGCAAGCTGGTATGTTGCACAAACGCATTTGTCGCACCCCGCATGGGGTGCGTGGATTGAAATTTGTTTTAAGCCATACGCATATCAAGAAAAAGCGAGTCGCACCCCGCATGGGGTGCGTGGATTGAAATGGCGGCGGTTTGCTTTTATCAAAAGGCGCAACGCACGGTCGCACCCCGCATGGGGTGCGTGGATTGAAATGCGCTGCGTCTGCGCGGTACATTAAGTGCTGCTATAGTCGCACCCCGCATGGGGTGCGTGGATTGAAATACGGATAAGCCATGAAACGCTGCACATTCTTGCGTCGCACCCCGCATGGGGTGCGTGGATTGAAATAATTTTTACGCTTTAGGTATCAAACTATATTCCGTCGCACCCCGCATGGGGTGCGTGGATTGAAATTGTTAGCGTGTGCGTGCTTGTCGCGGCCGTTACTGTCGCACCCCGCATGGGGTGCGTGGATTGAAATTACATTTGCAGCAGTCAACGTTGCAAATAATAATGTCGTACCCCGCATGGGGTGCGTGGATTGAAATATCGTTGTATGTTATTTCTATTTTGCGTAGAGCACCGGGTCGCACCCCGCATGGGGTGCGTGGATTGAAATTTTCGTTGGCTTTTTGCGCGGTGATGGCATTTTGGTCGCACCCCGCATGGGGTGCGTGGATTGAAATAGGGTCGTAGACTTCCACACAATCAGCAACAGCACGGTCGCACCCCGCATGGGGTGCGTGGATTGAAATTCCGGTCATTACTTCCGTCAAATTGATATATCCGTCGCACCCCGCATGGGGTGCGTGGATTGAAATTATGTTCCGTCCTTCCTCTAACCACTCAATATATGGTCGCACCCCGCATGGGGTGCGTGGATTGAAATAAGCCGCTGAAAAAGCCCTTGATTTTGTCCAGACCGCGTCGCACCCCGCATGGGGTGCGTGGATTGAAATCGCGTATAACTGGTTTATGATTGGTTGCCATCCAGGTCGCACCCCGCATGGGGTGCGTGGATTGAAATCGCCAACGTGCCGAAAGCGGTTGTGGATAAGTTAAGGGTCGCACCCCGCATGGGGTGCGTGGATTGAAATGGAATCTTAACGGCGCCGTTGTCATCCAACTCAGTCGCACCCCGCATGGGGTGCGTGGATTGAAATAAAACCACCAAGGTTGTACCGGTAGGCGGAAAAGTATCGTCGCACCCCGCATGGGGTGCGTGGATTGAAATCGGCACAATGCCACAAAGCGTCACCCTATATCGGAACACGGCACTATCCTTTCTGGATTTTGGACTTCCTGCAAAGCCTACAGAGCAAGAGTTGCGGTCAGTTATTCGCCGTAAACGAAGTTTTTCAATCTTCCTGTCCACAAGTTTTCGGGATTTACATCTTCTAGGGCGCGATACAGTGATTTAGATGCACGTCCCTCAAGGCTATGTCGGTTGTCAGTATCTTCGATCTGTTGCGCTTCCAAAGTTCAAAAATCAGGATGAAGTCTTATTTGCTAGGGGTATGCAGTATCGGGTGTTGAATGTTCGCATAGAAAATGACCGCTATTTTTTAGAAATCGAGGTGCTTTCGAATGTCTAAATTTTTGAGAGAAGAAGATATTAGTGCTGGGTTTCGCTCTCCGCTTTATAGCGTATTGGTAGATATTCCTCTGTGCAATGTCTGCGTTTATTGGAACGGTCCCGGAAAATGCAAGAAATGTGGAGTTCCCTCTGAAGAAATTCGCTGGGGAAAATGTCGTGACTGCCCTGATGTTGTTTTGAATACATCCCATTTTTTGTATCCGAAATATCAGAATCTTTATCCGGAAGAATGCAAGGTCTTGGCAAAAAAATGATTATGATTATCTGGTGTTCAAAATCCTCACTTACTTGTATGTCTGTTTCCGGCGCAGAGGGTATTTTGAAACATCCACATTTTTGAAAAAGGTTATTTCTTCGGAAGTGTCGGAAGATTATGTTATTGACGTGCTGCGTTTCATGACACGAGAGGAACTCATTGACGGTCTGAATTTCGTCGCACCCCGCATGGGGTGCGTGGATTGAAATTCAAAGCAGTGATTGCTGAGGGGATTATCGAAACAATTAAAAAGGTCGCTGATGAACTCTTCCCGCCAGAGGGCAAGTAATCAAGCGACCCAGAAGGAAGGGCGAAAGCCCCTCCTTCTTAACACAGTATATCACTTGCTGAATTCTATGTCAAAAAAAATCATTCTCATCCTTGTCGGAATCTTTGTTCCTGTTTTTACAATCTGGAATGTTTACGATTTCTGTGCAAGGGGTAGTCGCTCTACTGCATTTTCTATTGAGACAAAGAAAAAGCCACTACGCTGTTACGGAAGGCAAGGGTCATAATGCCCAAGAGTTCCGCACAAGCACGTAATGGCTATATAGCTAGTATACGCGATGCCGGTTCTCCTGTCAAGAAAAACCATTACGAGTTCGAAGACAAAAAAATCCCTGTGTCCTATAAATCGTAGAACACAGGGAAGAGAAAACGGCATGTGAGAAAGTAAATATTAGAAAGTGTGTCTTCGTACATGAGGTGTGGAGAGAATAGCCGTTTTGCTTGATGTTATCCACAGTGCCCGATGCAGGCACTGTGGAGATGTGGAATAGAGTAAGAATAGAGAATAGACGAAAATTTGTACGGCTTACAGTTTCTGTCGATTGTAAGCCTGTTCCATGGCTGCAATCAGCGGGAGCTTCTTGCCGCTCATAAAACGAACCATGGCACCGCCTGCGGTGCAGACGTAGCTGATCTTTGTCAGATCAATAAACTTGGTTGCGCTGGATACGGTGTCACCGCCGCCAATGACGGAATAAGCGTCGCTGTCAGCAATGCCGCCCCAGATTCCGCGTGTACCGACGTCGAACCCATCCTGCTCATAGATGCCGGCAGGGCCATTGGCGAAAATGGTCTTTGCGGATGCCAGCAGAGCCTGATAATCTGCGATTGTCTGGGCGCCGATGTCGATAAACTGCGCATCCTGCGGCAGATTGTCAATGGTGCATTCCACGCGCGCGCCATCCTTATTATATGCGAGATCGCGCGGCAGTTCAAAACGATCCGGATATTCGGTCAGATATTTTTTGGCAGCGTCTACAAAACTCAGCATGTCTCGGTCACGCAGGAACTTCATCTGCGGTTCGCCAAACGTCACACCGTTTGCGATGTGCATGATGATGCCGGTGACACCGGTAGTCAAAATTTTGTCTGCGGTACCATTCTTGAGAACGGATTCCATCATGCCGAAGGCATCAGAAATCTTTGCACCGCCGAGTACGAACATGCACGGATGTTCCGCACCGTCTTTGACGGATGCCAGTGCGGCATATTCGTCAAAGAACTGGAAGCCGGCAGCTGCCGGTAAGAAGTGCGGGAATCCAACCATAGACGGAGCGTCGCGGTGTGCAGCAGAGAATGCGTCGTTGACATATAAATCAAACAGCGGAGAGAGTTTGCGGATGTGCCACACGGTTCCCATGTCCTCCGGCTTCAGCTTGACGAAGTTAGAGAATGTGGACAGCTCTTCACCGAGATAACGCAAATTTCCGAGGATGATTGCCTCGCCTGCCGGCAGATTCTTAACTGCTTCAATCGCAGCAGGACCGCAGACATCGTCAATGTAATGCACCGGATAGCCGGTCAGATCGGACAGCTTTTCTGCGTGTTCTTCGAGCGGAATCAAGTTTTGATAGTCCTGCGTGTCACCCTGATGTGCAATCAGGGCGACAGCGGCGCCGTTTTCCAGCATATATTTCAGTGTGACGGCATTTTTCTTCAAACGATTTTCGTTGACAATCTTCTTGGTGACCGGATCAATCGGAGAATTGATGTCCGGGCGGAACAGGATTTTCTTGCCTGCAATATCAAGCCCGCGCAGGGCGTTCATTTTTATTTCCATTTTGCCATCCCCAGATATTCATTCGTCTTAGCGGTTGCTTCTTCCATGGTATCCTGCATGTGCAGCGCGGCGCGTACACCGTCCAGTGTTTCCGGAATGGTGACAGCTTCCTGCGGGATATAAATCGCGAACATAATCTGATCGCCGTATTCTACAATGGATTCTTCCCACAGACCGATTTCATACATATCGCCGCGCGGGTTGCCGAGGTCGCGTGCATACTTGAACATGGATGCATTGCCGAGGAAACCATCTGCGATACGGACAACACGGATACGGTCATGGGTCTTGAATGCCTCAAGTGCCTGCTCCTTGGTGATTTTCTGCTTGCCCTGTGCGGTAATGGTAATGATGTGACCGTGGGTGACCGGTGTGTGAACCAGAATGCCGGTAGCTTCTACATGCGGCATAATGGTCATCAGATCCACAGCCTGATGCGACGGAGCCTTGTCAATCTTCAGCGCATTGGTCAGTCCGCGATGATAGTCACCCGGATCAGCAACACGGCGAATGATGGTGATTGCTACGCGCTCGATACCGCCGCAGTTGCGGTCAAGGCAGTCAACGGCACGAATCAGACCGGTGGTATTGCAGGAGGTCAGCTTGAGGAACTGCTTATCCAGACCCTTTTCGTAGTTTGCATAACCGTGGAAGAATACGTCAGCGACGTCGTTCTTTTCGCCGCCCTGGAAGATGCACGGCTTGCCCATGCGCTCAAACAGCTTCTTGTTTTCTGCGCCAACGCCTGCCGGAGTTGCATCGAGCAGAATGTCGCACTTTTCTGCGAGATCCTCCATGGTGCCGCACACCGGAACGCCTGCTTCTGCATAAGCATCTGCGTACTTCGGGTCAGACATATACAGGTCATACGGCATGCCCTTTTCCTTGAGGGCACGCACGCCCAGATTTGGTGTGCGGTTTGCAACACCGACGAGTTCCATATCTCCCATGCGGACAACACCGTCAGCCAGACGCTGACCAATGGTACCGTAACCTACGACGCCAACTTTTACCTTGTTCATCATGTATTCTCCTTTTATGCTGTCATAAATCTTGTGTGAATGTTAACGATGTTTTACGTACTCCGGATTGAGCAGGCTGCGAGGCTGATCGCCGCGCATGTACGATGCGATGACACCGGCACAGTGATTGAATACCATGCGCACAGCCTGTGTAGAAACAGCGGCGGAATGCGGTGTCAGAACGACATTTGGCAGCGTTTTCAGTTCAGAATCCGGATCAAACGGCTCTACCTTGAAAGCGTCCAGCGCAGCACCGGCGATTTTGCCGGAACGCAGTGCGTCTGCCAAATCATGTTCATTGACGACGTAACCGCGGCTCGTATTGATGATATACACGCCGTCCTTCATCAAATCAATGACGTCCTTGCAGATAAAGTCCTTCATGGTCTTGACTGCGGGCAGATGCAGGCTGATAATATCAGCGGTGCGCACGGCGGTTTCCAAATCGACGATTTCTACACCCAGCGCGTTGGCAGCCTGATAATTCGGATACGGGTCATATGCAATGACCTTGACCGGGAACACGCTGAGCAGCTTGGCAAATTCACAGCCGATATTGCCGAAGCCAAGCAGTGCGACCGTGCCTTCCAGCGTCTGAGACATCTTTGCGGTGACGCCATCCGCGCGCAGGCTGCGGTCATAAATGGTAATCTTGCGCAGAATCGCAAGTGTCAGGGCGAGTGCCTGTTCTGCGACCGCCTTGGAATTGACGCCCGGTGCGTTGCACACGGCGATGCCAAGCTCGGTGGCCTTTTCCAGATCGACGGTCTCGAAGCCAGCGCCAAAACGAGCGATGCCCTTCAGATGATCGGCACAGGCGGAGAGCACTTCCGCGTTCCACGGTTCGCGTCCCGCTACGACATAATCAAAGCCCTTGGCTGCGGCGATTACTTCCTGCACGTCCTGTGTGTGATACAGCGGCGTATTGACAATTTCTGCGCCCTGTGCGACGGCGTCATGAAAAACCTCGTTGAGATCGAGATTCAATTCGTTCTGCACCAGAACAGCAACTCTCGTTTTGTTCTCTGGCATGATGGTTCCTCCTTTGGGGAATCGGTGCTGCGGCTATTCGCCGCAGCATTCGTGTGAGTGAGTATGATGATATAGTGAAATGGTTAGGCTAAATTTACAGCTTTTCGCTGAGATACGCAGAGAGCGTTTTTGCGTCCTGCTCCTCGCTGTCACCAGAGAGGAGGAAGGAAATATGATCTCCGCCCTTGATGGCCATGCCGATGATGGACAAGATGCTGTTGGCGTCAACGGATGCGTTGTCCTTTACCAGACGAATGGTAGAAGATAACGGCTTGATTTTCTGTGTCAGCTCCGCAGCAACCTGTGCATGAACGAATACCGACTCGGATACTGTATGTTCAATGGTAATCATTTGGATTGGCACCTCTTTCTTGGTGGTTTGTTTTTGTTGATTTATCTTTTGTGACTACAAGTATGACGTCAAAACAGGGGTGAAACAAGTGGATTTCTGGCGGGAATTTGGCGTCATGTATGTGGACACGGCAAAAACATGTGCAAGATGCCGAGAAAAAACGGCATGAAACAAACGGCACATGTGGGATATACACAATGTGCGAGAGAAAAACAATGCAATTCGTTAAAAAAATAACAAAAGAAAAATTTCCGTCAATTCTGGACAAAATTGAGAAAATGTGGTATCTTTCTTGCAAATAATCACGAAGCCATCAGAATTTGTCAATAATTTAACAAACGGGGTGGCGGGAAGAAAGGTGGGAAGAACATGGAGCTGTCACAGCGAGCAAAACAATTGAGCATTCTGCTGCTGGAACAGCCGGCAGGATGCCCGCTCACATTGGCGGAATTGTCCGAACAAATGCATTTGAGCAAGCGAACCATCCAGCGGGCGCTTCCGGAAGTGCGCGACTGGATGAAAGCGCGGAATTGTTCCATGCAGTCCCGCGCGGGCAGCGGCATTTTTCTGGAATCGAGCGAGGAGACCAAGCGCGATCTGCTGTTGGAGCTGCAGGGAAATGCGCATGGACTGGAAAACTTATCGCAGCAAGCGGAACTGTTGGAGCTGCTGCTCGATGCAAAACGGGTGTTGTCCATCGAACAAATCAGCGAGCGGCTGTTCTGCTCCAGAGATGCCGTGGAGAAGCAGCTGCCGCAGGTGCGGAACTGGCTGGCGCGGTATCAAATCACGCTGCATGTACAGACCGGTGTGGGCTTATATATTGAAAGCACAGAGAAAAATTGGCGGCGCGCGCGCATCGAACACATTGCGGCGTTTCACGCAGACGCGGTGATGACCTATTTCTCTGCGCCGGAGCGCAATGAGCCGCCGCAGCTGTTTCGTGTTCTTTCGCGGGACGAACAGCTCAGCCTGCTGTCTATTTTGCGGCGGGCGCAAAGCTATCAGGAGATTTGCCTGACGGATGAAGGCTTTCTGCGTGTATATCTGTGTGCGGGGCTGATGCTTCGGCGCATTCGGCAGGGGTATCCGCTGCAGTTGGAGCGGGAAGAACTCGAACGGCTGCAGCAGCTTCCGGAATATGCTATGGCGGAGCATGTGACGGATATGCTGCGAGAACACAGCGGGATTGCACCGGATGCCGCAGAAATCGGATTTTTGGCCATGTATTTTGCAAACAGTGACACCATGCCGAAACAAGACCTCACTGTGTCAACGACGGGAGAGCTGCACCGGCTGTATCTGGCACAGCACATCATTGGCACAGCGCAGCGCGAACTGCAGCTGCATTTTGAGTCGGATGAACAGCTGTTAGAAGGACTTTACAGCCATTTGCAAGCGACGTGCAGCCGTCTGCGGCTGGGCAGTCCGATTGAAAATCCGCTGACACAGGAAATGATAGAGCTGTACCCTACTTTATATGCAGCGGCAGACAATGCTTGCGCGGTATTGAAAGAAATTTTAGAGATAGACAGCGTTCCGCCGGAAGAATGTGCGTATATTGCGATGCATTTGGGCGCGGCCATGGAGCGGATGCAGGAGAAATCGCAAAACATCTCCGCTGTGGTCGTGTGTCCGGTCGGCATGAGCGGCGCCAGCCACTTGGCGGCAGAAATTACGCGCCGATTTCCTCGGATTGCTGTGCGCCGTATTGTCAGCGCGGTCGACATTGACACACGGCAGCTGCGGCGTGAAGGCATTGACTTGATTGTTTCCACCATTGATTTGTCGCTCTCATATCCGGTGGTGCGTGTCAGTCCGCTGCTCAATCGGCGGGATTTTACCCGCATTGATGCGGCATTCACGATGGCCATTCAGCGAAAGCAGGAGGTGCAGGCGGCGCAGCGTCCCATGGCGCAGCGGAAAGATGCGGCATTTATTGCACGCTTCAGTGATGAAATGCTGCGCCTGACGGAAGAAATTCCGTGGCATCAAATTCCGAGCATCCAGCATGTGGAGGAGCTGGCATACTATGCCGCGCACATGATGATTTCGGACGATATTGCGGCAAATCAGCTGGAGCAGCAGCTTGTGCATCAGGTGCATCAGGCGGACAGCTATTTGCAGCCGTATCGGAGGCTGTTTCTCTGCTGTCAGTCGGAATATGTCAAACACTGCTGCATGGGATACTTACAGGTAAACATGCCGTATGCGCGGGACGGGCAGGATGCTATCGAAGGCTGTCTTGTGCTGCTCGTGCCGGAGAAGGATGCGACGGGCGCAGCGGCGTATCTGATGCACCGAGCGTGTGCGGCATTGCTGCGCGGCAGGGAATATTTGCAGGACATGCAGCGCGGAGAAAAATCGGCGTTTGCACAGCGTCTGGAGCGCGATTTGCTGCAATGCTATGCCGCGATTGTGCGGCAGCATTTGCCGGAATAGCGGGAACATAAAACTGTTGCCTTCGGGCAACAGTTTTTTCTTGACGGAAAGAGACAAAGAGAATATAATGAATTGAACGAAACAGGGGAGCTTGTGCGAGCAGGCTGAGAGTAGGCGGATGCCTTGACCCTTAACCTGATTTGGATAATGCCAACGTAGGAAGATGTTTTTTTGACTTGCGCATCGGGCTGCCGAATGCGCTTTTTTTTGAAAAAAATCTTGTCGTTTCGTTTTTAAGCGGCCGATTGGGGGCACCACCTTCCGCCGCTATACAAAATCAATGACTGTGAAAGGAGACAAGTTCACAATGAAAACAGCATTGACAATCGCAGGAAGTGATTCCTGCGGAGGCGCTGGAATTCAAGCAGACATTAAAACGATGACCGCCAATGGCGTATATGCCATGAGCGCAATCACTGCATTGACTGCACAGAATACCACCGGCGTAACAGGTATCATGGAGGTAACTCCGGACTTTTTGCGGGAGCAGCTGACCGATGTGATTGAGGACATTTGGCCGGATGCCGTAAAAATCGGTATGGTTTCCTCCAGCGGACTCATTCAGGTCATCGCGGATACCATTGAAACCTATCAGCTCAAGAATGTCGTTGTCGATCCGGTTATGGTTGCGACAAGCGGCGCGAAGCTCATCAGCGATGAGGCCATTGAGACGCTGAAAACACAGCTGATTCCGAAGGCAACCGTCATCACGCCGAATATTCCGGAAACGGAAGTGCTGTTCGGCAAGAAGATCACCAGCGCCGAGGATATGATTGCAGCGGCAAAATGGATCAGCGAGACCTATCACTGCGCGGTACTGTGCAAGGGCGGACACAATATGAATGACGCCAACGATCTGCTGTATCGAGACGGCGGCTATCAGTGGTTCAAGGGAAAGCGCATCGACAACCCGAACACCCACGGCACCGGCTGCACGCTTTCCAGCGCGATTGCATCCAATCTCGCAAAGGGCATGAATCTGGATGACGCCGTGGATTGCGCAAAGAGATATATTTCCGGCGCACTGGCAGCGATGCTGGATCTCGGCAAGGGCAGTGGTCCGATGAATCACGCGTTTGCAGTGGAAGGCACATACTAAATTATTTTATTCAGGGAGTAAGCAAGATATATTATGGATATGAAGTGGAAGTTAAAAGACATTTTGATGGTTGCCATCGTGGGCGTCCTGTTCTCGTTCCTGTTTTTGGGTGCTGATTACGTGGGCGCAGCTCTGACGGCGGCGTTGACGCCGATGGGTCTGGGCGCACTTGGCTACCAGTTTATTTATGGTATTTGGTTTATGGCTGCAACCTTTGCAACCTACGTGATTCAGAAGCGCGGCGTCGGTATCGTCGCAGAAATGCTGGCGGCAGTCATTGAAGTGATGATGGGCGGCATGTTTGGCCCGATGACGCTGGTTACCGGTTTTTGTCAGGGTCTGGGCTGCGAGGTCGGCTTTGCGATCTTCCGTTATAAGAAGTTCGGCTGGTCTTCGATGATTCTCAGCTCGATTATTTGTGCGGTATTTACGTTTATTGTTCCGGAGTATTTCGCATACGGTTACAGCGCATATGCACTGCCGATTCTGATTGCAGCACTGGCAATTCGTGTTGTCAGCTCGATACTCTTTACCGGTGTCGTATCCAAGCTGATTGGCGACGGTCTGGCAAAGGCCGGTGTATTGCGCGGCTATGCACTGGGCATGAAGCAGAATCTTCCGGAGGAAGTGGAATAATTCATGAAACAGGCTGCGATTGTATGTGAAAACCTGACGTTTCGCTATTTTGAAAAATCCAAACCGGTGATTGACAACGTATCGCTGACCATTCCGGCAGGAGAAATCACGGTTCTGATGGGAAGCAGTGGCTGCGGAAAGAGCACACTGGCGGCAATTCTGTGCGGATTGCTGCCGGAAAACGGCGGTTTTTTGACGGAAGGCTCGGTTGAGCTGTTCGGCACGCCGCTGAAAGAGCTGAATCCGAGCAAACGAGCCGAGAAAATTTCTATGATGTTCCAAAATCCGGATTTACAGTTCTGCATGGCAACGCTGCGCGAGGAATTGTATTTTTGTATGGAGAATATCCGTGTACCGGCGGAACACATGCGCGAGCGCGCACAGTTGTCTGCGCGCGTGATGGGAACAGAGCATTTGCTGGATCGGAAACTGTTCAGTTTGTCCGGCGGAGAAAAACAGCGTGCTGTTCTGACGTGCATTCATCTGCTCGACGCGTCGTGCATTTTGCTGGATGAACCATTCGCTAATTTGGATCCGGATGCGGTACAGGAAATGATGAAATTGCTGCGCCGGATGTGTCGGGAACAGGGCAAAACAATCGTAGCAATTGACCACATGGCGGATCACTGGATGGATACGGCGGATCGCTTTCTGCTGCTCGGCGAAGGCGGACAGGTACTTTGTGAAGCGCAGACAGCAGAAGAACTGGAGCAGGCGCGCCCGCTGTTTCGAGAACAGGGAGTCGCCTATCCGGGTATTTGGCGGGAAACGCGCAAAGCGCCGTTTGCTGTCAAAGCAACGGAGGACGGTCTGCGTCTCAGCCGTGTGACCATGCCGGAAATTCCGCAAAAGCCGAAAAAACGCCGCCGTCTGAGAGGAAATGTCACGGAACAGGATAGTTTGCTGTTCGAAGGGGATGCGATATTTCCGGACGGCTGCATTACGGCAATTTTGGGGCCGAGCGGCTGCGGAAAAACATCATTGATGATGACGTTTTTGAAGCAGCGCGACTATCTGGGAGATATTGTCATTGTAGAAAACGGATATGTGCGCGAACTGCGCTCTATTGACCAAAAAGGGTGTTTTGATGAGGTCGGCATCGCGTTTCAGAATCCATCCAATCAGTTTATCACGCAAAATGTGACGGAAGAAGTGACGGATGGACTGAGCCGCCGATACGCCGGCGAAACACCGGAACAAATCAAGCAGCGGGCACTGGAGATGCTGGATACCTGCGGGCTGCGCAAGTATCAAAAGTTTTCTCCGTATATGCTCAGTCAGGGACAACAGCGCAGATTGGCTGTGCTGTCTGTGCTGGCGGGCGGACAAAAGCTGCTGCTGCTTGATGAACCGACATATGGACAGGATTATCGTTCGGCACGCGCGCTGATGGATCAGGTTTGTGCGCGCGTCAAGGAGGAAGGTTTGACTGTCATTATGACAACGCATGACCGCGGACTGGCAGAGGCGTATGCAGACGTTCGCTACCAGATGCGCGGAAAAAAACTGATACGGGAGGACGGAAACAAATGAGACCGACCGTTTTGGAAAAAATCAATCCGTTTATCAAGGTTGTCACAATTTTGGTGTGCGGCATTTTGATGGCGCTGACCAGCTCGTGGAAGCTGAATTTGGCGGTGTTGATTGCGGCTCTGCTGGCATTGCTGCTGTTGTCCAACTGCAAATTGTCCTCGCTTGTCAAGACATTTGTGCCGGTTATTCTGTTGGCTGGCGCCGTGTTTGTCTCCGGCATGTTCTATGGCAAGAGCGCGGCACAGTCGGCGTCTATTTATGACGTGGCTTCTATGGACTCTGCACTGCTGCTCAGCACGCGCATTCTTGCCTATGTCGGCATGGGTATGTTGTTCGCGCTTTCTACAGACCAAAAAGAATTTATTATGTCGCTCATGCATCAGGCGCACGTTAAGCCGAAATTTGCTTACGGTGTGCTGGCGGCAGTCAATCTTATCCCGACGCTGCGCCGCGAATGGGATGAGGTAAATCTTGCGTATCGCGCGAGAAAGAAACGCACCGGCTTGCTGCCGATTGGTCCGCTGTTTAATACATTGGTCAACGGCATTCGCTGGTCGGAAAACGTTGCGATGGCAATGGAATCCAAAGGATTTGACGGCGATGGAAGCCGCACATTCGCCATCACAACGCAGGTTCGTGCAGGAGATATTTGCTTTGCCGTGCTCTGCATTGGACTGATGGCGGCGGGCATGATATGGTTGTAAACAAGGAAAAGGAGTTATCATATGAAAGTATCGGAACGTTTGTATAACAGCATTATTGATTTGTGGGATAAGTACAATGAGCATCCGTTTGTAAAGGGTCTTGCAGACGGCACGCTGCCGCTGGAAAAATTCCAGTTCTTTATGATTCAGGATCATCTGTACCTGATGCAGTACGCAAAGGTTTTTGCACTGGGCGTTCTCAAGGCAAAAAATGAGAGCGATATGCGTCTGTTCTCCGGTCTGATTGCCGCTACGCTGGACACGGAAAATGCGCTGCATCAGGACTATCTGCGCCGTCTGAACATTTCGCAGGAAATGATTGCACAGGCAAAGCCGAGCATTGTGACCGATTCGTATACCAACTATATGATCGCGATTGCAGAAAAGGAAGGTCTCGGCGAGCTGATGGCGGCAGTGCTGTCCTGCTCTTGGAGCTATAAGCTCATCGGTGACTTCATGGAGAAGTTCCCGGGCGCTACGGAACAGGAATTCTACGGAGAATGGGTGAATATGTACATTTCGGATGGATACCGTTCCGCCAACCAGCTGATGATTGATATGGTAGACCGTCTGACCGAGGGCTATACCGAACAGCAGATTCAGAATTTGGAGCACATTGTTTATGTGTGCAGCCAGTATGAATACATGTTCTGGGATATGGCTTGGAATGAAAAAATGGTAGAAGTCTAACCGATTGACAAGTCCATCAAAAAAAGGCATCCATGTGTAAAGAAGGTTTGCGCATGGATGCCCTTTGCTTTGTGCGAAAACTGTTGTTTCAAAAGCAGCTGACTTTTATACCAAAAAATTCGCTGAAAAATTGTGCAGATTTCCGGCGGAAAATGCATTGACATTTGGGCGGAATGCGAATATTATAGAAGCATGAACTATTGAAATACAAACGCTTGGTTTTGAAACAATAACGAAAGGAGTTTTTGCTATGAAAGCAAGAGGCGTAAGACTGCATGCGGCAAACGACCTGCGACTGGAGGAATTTGAGCTTCCGGAGATTACCGATGACGAGATTCTCGTCAAAGTAGTATCCGACAGCATCTGTATGTCTACGTATAAGTGTGCTATACTGGGTACAGACCACAAGCGTGTACACGAGGATGTCGCAGAGCATCCGGCAATCATGGGACACGAGTTTGCGGGTGACATTGTTCAGGTCGGCAAGAACCATCAGGACAAGTTTAAGCCGGGCATGAAGTTCACACTTCAGCCGGCGCTGAACTACAAGGGAACCATGTGGAGCCCAGGATACTCGTATGAGTTCTTTGGCGGTGATACAACATACTGTGTCATTCCGGCCGAGGTTATGGAGCTGGGATGCCTGCTGGAGTACAAGGGACGCGCATACTATGAGGCATCGCTGGCAGAGCCGATGTCCTGCAGCATCGGCGCCTTTCATGCGGCATATCACACGCATATGGGCGTGTACAAGCACGAAATGGGCATCAAAGAAGGCGGCAATCTGGCAATCATGGCAGGTGCCGGCCCGATGGGTCTGGGCGCTCTGACCTATGCGCTGCATCGTGATGTCCGCCCGTCCCGTGTTGTTGTGGCTGACCTCAATCAGGATCGTCTGGATCGCGCGGAAGAGCTGTTTCCGGTGGCAGAGTATAAGGAAATGGGCATTGATTTGCACTTTGTCAACACCGGAAAGTATGATGACCCGGTTGCAGCGCTGCGTGACATCACGGGCGGCGCAGGCTATGACGATGTATTCTGCTATGCACCGGTTGCAGCCGTTGTACAGCAGTGCAGCGACATTCTGGGCAGAGACGGCTGCTTGAATTTCTTTGCCGGCCCGACCGACAAGAAGTTCAGCGCAACCATGAACTTTTACGATGTACACTACAACTCTACCCATGTCATGGGCACGACCGGCGGCAATACCGCAGATATGATTGAATCGCTGGAGCTGACCGCTGCCAAGCGCATCAATCCGGCGGTTATGGTGACACATATCGGCGGTCTGGACGCTGCGGCAGAGACAACACTGAACCTGCCGAAAATTCCGGGCGGCAAGAAGCTGATTTATACGCATCTGACCATGCCGCTGATCGCGCTGGAGGATTTGCGCAAGAGAGGCGAAGAGCTTGGCGATGCGCGCTATACCGCATTGGCTGACATTGTGGATGCGCACAAGGGTCTGTGGTGCCCGGAGGCAGAGGAATACCTGCTGGCAAACTTCATTGAGGAAGAATAAACTCTGCTGAAATTCTTCTTTCGGTGAAGACAGGCTGAAAGGAGAATACAATATGGATACAATGGAAAGACGCAGAAATGCGATTGCGGCGCTCATCAACCAAAATGGCACCGTGAGCTTTTCTACAATCAAGGAGCATTTCCCGAACGTTTCGGAAATGACGCTTCGCACCGATTTGAAAGCATTGGACGAAGCAAAGCAGATAGTAAGAATCCATGGCGGAGCAAAATCTGTACAATTGGTTATCAATACGGATGACTTTTTTAATCGAAGAGCCATTCGTAATATTCAGGAGAAACAGGAAATTGCCCAAAAGGCATTGCGGCTGATTCAGCCGGATACCGCAATTTTTCTGGACTCCGGCAGCACAACAACCGAACTGGCACGGCTGTTTCCGGATCAATCCAACCTCATCTATACGACCGGACTCAGCTGTGCCACCGAGTTGGCAGGCTTGGAAAAACCAGTCATCATGCTGCCGGGCGGCCGGCTCAATCGGTATAGTATCAGCACATATGGTACGACGGCGATTCAGGAGCTGGAGCAGGTCAATTTTCACCAGACATTTTTAGGCATCACGGGATATACACTGCAGGCGGGCTTTACCTGCGGCAGCATCGAAGAAGCTCTGCTCAAGCGCACAGCGATGAAGCAGGCGGATCAAGTCATCGTTTTGATGGACTCTTCCAAGGTAGGCATGAAGATGAGCCATTCCATTTGCTCGATGGCGGATGTCGATCTGGTGATTTCTGACGGGCATCTTCCGCAGGACGTTCTGGCGGAATGTGAACGGCATCGGATTCCTGTTTTATAACCTGCAATTGTACCGTTTGTTGTCCCGCTGCACAGGATAAGAGAGGTCTGACATGAAAAATAGGGTACAAAAATTTGGTAAATTTCTATCCGGCATGGTTATGCCGAATATTGGAGCGCTGATTGCGTTCGGTTTCCTCGCAGCACTGTTTATTGATACAGGCTGGATTCCAAATAAGCAGCTCAACAGCATGGTTTCCCCTATGCTGACGTATTTGATTCCGATTCTGATTGCATCGACTGGCGGCAAGATGGTCGGCGGCGACAGAGGCCGCGTTGTTGGTGCCATTGCCGTCATCGGCGCAATTATGAGTGATACGTCCATTACGATGCTGATGGCAGCCATGGTGATGGGCCCGCTCGGCGGCTTCTGCATCAAGAAGTTTGACGAAAAGATGGAAGGACATATGCGGGCAGGCTTTGAGATGCTGATTAACAACTTCTCGGCTGGCATTATCGGCATGATTCTCGCCATTTTGGGATATGCAGTTGTCGGTCCAGTCATGAGCGCTATTTTGACTGTGCTCGCAGCCGGTGTACACATTCTGGTTTCTCACAGTGTTTTGCCGCTGGTTGCAATTTTTATTGAGCCGGCAAAGGTACTGTTCCTCAACAACGCCATCAATCATGGCATTTTCACTCCGCTGGCAACAGCTGACGCAGCGGAGACCGGAAAGTCTATCATGTATATGCTGGAAGCAAATCCGGGTCCTGGACTTGGTATTCTGCTCGCATACATGTTTTTCTGCAAGGATGCAAAAACCAAGCAGTCCGCACCGGGCGCCGTCATCATTCATCTGTTCGGCGGCATTCATGAGATTTACTTCCCGTACATCCTGATGAACCCGCTGGTTATCATCGCGCCGATTGTCGGCAACATGGCAGCAATTTTCTGGTTCAGCATGACAAACTGCGGTCTGGTAGGTCCGGCATCTCCTGGTTCTATTATTGCATTCCTGATGATGACGCCGACCAGCGATTTGTGGAAGGTTATCATCGGCGTATTGCTGGCAGCCGGCATTTCGTTTGCAATCGCTTCTCCGATCGTCAGAATGGCGGGCGGAAAAAATCTGGAAGATGCGCAGAATCAGATGGCTGCAATGAAGGCGGAATCCAAGGGACAGGCTGCTCCGGCGGAAATCGGCAGCGCAGCCGATGTACAGAAGATTATCTTCGCCTGTGATGCAGGCATGGGATCGTCTGCTATGGGCGCAACCAAGTTTAGAAATCGCTTAAAGAGCGTTCGTCCGGATATCAAAGTAAGCAATACCTCTGTTGACAATATTCCGGCAGACTGCAACATTGCTGTTGTACAGGCAACGCTGGCAGAGCGCGCACAGAAGTGTGCACCGCAGGCAAAGCTGGTTACGATTGAAAATTTCTTGGCAGATCCGGCGCTGGATGCGCTGTATGAAATGCTGCAGAAGGTAGACGCTGTTGCACCGCAGCGGGAAGAACAACAAACACCATCTCCGATTGCGGGAAAACAAGTCATTTGTCGGGAAGGCGTGCGCCTGAATCAGACATCGGTATCCAAAGAAGAAGCCATTCAGGCAGCTGGCGAACTGCTCGTTCAGCTCGGCTATGTTGATGAGAGCTATATTCCGGCAATGCAGGAGCGTGAAAAGCTCATCACGACATATATGGGCATGGGTGTTGCCATTCCGCACGGCACCAGTCAGGCGAAGGGCACCGTAAAGAAAACCGGCATTGTATTCCTGCAGTATCCGGACGGCGTTAAGTTCGGAGAAGAAAAAGCGCAGCTGGTATTCGGCATCGCTGGTATCGGCAACGAACACATGGATCTTCTGGCAAAGATTTGCAACATGCTGGAAGATGAAGAGGTTCTGGAAAAGCTCAAGACAACCAATGATTTGGATTGGGTCATGCAGCAGCTTTCTTAAATTACGTGCATAATAAAAATCACCAATATCTTTGGAAAGCAGCTGCTGTCGTACAGACAGCGGCTGCTTTTCTTTTGTCTGGTCAAAAGAACACGTGTATGCTATACTGGAACAGAATAAAATGAGAAAGAAGCTTATCTATTAACATGAAATCTAAAAAACAAACCGGCATCGACATGGTATCCGGCTCGATGTGGGACAAAATTTTGCTGTTTGCTCTGCCGCTTGCGGCGGGAAGTATGCTGCAGCAGTTGTTTAATTCGGTGGATGCAGCCGTGGTGGGACGATTTGCCAGCAGCGAAGCCTTGGCTGCGGTAGGCGCCAACACCTCGGTCGTATCTCTGTTTATCAATTTGTTTGTCGGCATTTCCGTCGGCAGCAATGTTGTCATAGCGAATTACATCGGAAAGGGCAAGCGCGAACGCATACCGGATGTTGTGCACACAACCATGCTGCTGGCGATATGCAGCGGTCTGCTGCTGATGGTGTGCGGCATTGCCATTGCGCGGCCGCTGCTGCAGCTGCTTTCCACACCGGAAAATGTACTGGACTTGGCGGTTGTTTATCTGCGTGTGTATTGTCTTGGCATGCCGTTTATCATGACATATAATTTTGCCGCCGCCATTTTGCGAAGCAAAGGCGACACCAAACGCCCGCTGTATTGCCTGATTGTCTCCGGCTGTATCAATGCCGGACTCAATGTTGTATTTGTCGTTGGCTTCCATCTCAGCGTGGCAGGCGTTGCGCTGGCAACCGTGCTTGCCAATATCGTCAGCTGCATGATGGTACTGTACTTTCTCATGCATGAAGCGGAGGAGATTCGATTTCATCCGAAAAAACTTGCCGTGCATGGGAGCGTGCTGCGGACAATCTTGCGCATCGGCATTCCGGCGGGCGTGCAGGGCATGGTATTTTCCTTTTCCAACGTGTGTATTCAGGCGGCGGTCAATACATTTGGTTCTGCTGTTGTCGCAGGCTCGGCCATTTCGATGAACTTTGAATACATCACCTGCTTTGCATTTATGGGGTTTAATTCCGCCGCTGTCACGTTCACAAGTCAAAACTATGGTGCGGGAAAGGCGGAGCGATGCAAGCGTGTGTTCCGCATCTGTATGCTGTGCGGCGTTTTCATCTGTCTGGCGCTGGATGTATTCTTTTATCTGGGGCGGGATTTGTGGATTGGACTGTTCACAACGGATGTCGCAGCGGCAGCCTGTGCGGCGCAGCGCATGCAGATTGTCTTGCTGCTGCAATGTCTGGCATGCTCGTATGAGATCAGCGGCTCGGTTCTGCGCGGCTACGGGCACTCGCTGACACCGGCGCTGCTCACGGTGTTCGGCACCTGTATTTTCCGTGTGATTTGGGTCAATACCGTTGTGCCCGCGCATCATGTTTTACCGATTTTGTTCAGCGTTTATCCGATTTCATGGATTGTAACCGGAACCATGGTGCTGACGGCGTATGTCGTTGTCAGCCGCACAGCGCTTCGCGGCCTGCAAAAATCGTAGGCTGCAAAAAAATATTGCAATCCGGAGAGAAAAGAGGTATAATGACTGAAAGTCAGTGAATAATAGTCGCTGACAGAGAGAAGAAATCGGTGTCCTGTCACAAGAACAATAAAAAGTCTTGGGGGATAGGAGGTTTGAAATGAGATATCAAGAGATTATGAAGGTATTGTCCGAGTGCGGAATGGGAGCTGTGCTCGTGACGGAAAACTGGGTCATTCGCGAGGTCAATGAGGTGGGAATCAGACTGCTGCACGGCTCAGAGCATCATTGGCTGATTGGAAAGAAACTATCCGACATTGCATCACCGCTATGTTTGGAGCCGGAGCAGAAAATCTATGCGTATATGGGATTTAATGAATATTTGCTGCGGTGTCCTGCGCCGTCTGCGGAGGATTTGCCGGCAAACTGCCGGCTGGTTGTCTTTCGGACGGCAACGCGCGATGCACAGTGTGATATGTTCGAGCATGCACTGGAGCAGGTCAGTGACGCAGTGGTGATGTGTGATGAGGAGACGCGCATCAATTTTCTCAACAACGCCTGTATCCAAATGGATGAGGTCGTGCCGAGCGATGTCATCGGAGAAAAGAACGAAAAAGTATATGAACCGTTGGACGGTCAAAGCCTGATTATTCCGCAGGCCATTCGAAAAAAGCAGATTTATCTGGGGCGTCGGCAGATTTATACCACGTGCTACAATAAGAATGTGGATATTACGTCCAATACATATCCAATCGTGCAAAATGGTCAGGTACTGGGCGGATACAGCATCATGAAAGACTGGAGTGCAGTGGATTCTCTCAACAAAAAAATTGTGGAACTCCAAGCAAAGCTTATCGCACAAAGCGACCCGAGCAAACACAACAGCGGAAAAAGTGCACTGTCTGCGCGCTACCATTTTGATGATATCATGCATATCAGTGCGGTGATGGAAACCATGATAGAGCAATGCCGGCAGGCAGCAAAATCCGACTCCTCGGTGATGATTTACGGCGAGACCGGAACCGGAAAAGAGCTGCTCGCGCAGAGCATTCACAATGCCAGCCGCCGCGCCAATGGTCCGTTTCTGGCGATTAACTGCGCGGCCATACCGGAAAATCTTCTGGAAGGATTGCTGTTTGGCACGGAAAAAGGTGCATATACCGGTGCGGAGCGTCGGCAGGGATATTTTGAGCAGGCGAATAACGGCACGCTGCTGTTGGATGAGCTGAACTCCATGAATATCAATCTGCAGGCAAAGCTGCTGCGCGTGCTGCAAGACGGCATGGTGCGCCGTGTCGGCGGCAGTTCCGAGATTCATGTTGATGTGCGCGTGTTATCCAACGTCAATGTTCCGCCGCAGCAAGCAATTGATGAAAATAAGCTGCGCCGCGATTTGTTTTATCGCTTGGGTGTCGTCAACATTGCGATTCCGCCGCTGCGCGAACGAAAAGAGGATATTCCGCTGCTGGCAAAGCAATTCATTATGAAGTGCAATGCAAAGCTCTCGCGCAATGCACGGGATTTGGATCCGGCAACACTGGATTTATTCCAAGCATATGACTGGCCGGGCAACGTGCGGGAATTGGAGCACGCCATCGAGCATGCCATTAACGTTTTGCCGGATGATGAATCGCTGATTACGCCGGAATATATTCCGGCGTATATGCAGGATGTGCAGCCGATGCACAAGATAAAACCGGTGTCTGCACCGGCATCGCTGGCGGGAACATCGCTGAACAGCACAATGAAAGATGTAGAGCGCAATGCGGTTTGCAGGATTCTCAAGGAAAACGGAGGAAACATCTCAGAATCGGCGCGCATACTCAAAATGAGCCGCCAGAGCCTACAGTATCGCATTCGAAAATACGGCATCAACGTAAAAGAACTATAATTTCTTCAAAATATCCGTCTGTCGGTATACAGGCGGATATTTTCAGCTTTTCACAGAAATCATGCAAAAAAATCATGCGGCGTATGCAAAAAAATATAGCATGTGCTATCAATTTTGGCATGTGATGCAAAATGTGCATGCATGGTGCAAAAATTGCATGCAGAAAAGTGCAAAAGAATTCTGCCAACATACGTTTCATGCTGTCAAGAAAAGAAAGGGAATAAAAGAAGATTTTGTCGTTTTTCACAAATGATTCGCAAAATAACTGAACAAGATTCACAAAAAGAAAATTTCTTGTTGAATTTTCACGAAAAGAAATTGGTTTTGGCACGGTGATTGCATCTATTTTAGTAAAGACGCTGCACCCGAAAAAAGATGTAGGAAACTTTTTGGGCGAATTGCCCCGAAGGGTACGGCGACACACACACGGCTGTTAATCGTGGCAGAAGGAGGGTTTTTATTTCGGAAAGGACGGCTGCGTGCTGTGAGTAAAGAGAAAAAGATGGGAATCGAAAGGAGAAAACCAAAATGGATTTTTCTGCACTGATTATGCAAATTGATAACATTTTGTGGGCAACTCCGCTGATTATCTTGACGTTTGGTCTGGCGCTGATTTATTGTATTGCAATCAAATTCGGCAACGTGACAAATGTTAAGCTGCAGTGGAAGCTTCTCACAAAGGGTGAAAGCTCTGAGGAAGGCTTGTCTGCATTCGAAACATTCTGTTCTGTAGCAGCGTACCGCGTGGCGGTTGGCAACATCGGCGGCGTCATGGTAGCCATTATGTATGGCGGTCCGGGCGCAGTGATTTGGATGATTATTACCGCATTGGTAACCTCTGCGATCGCATTCGCAGAGAACAGCCTTGGTCAGTTATATAAAGTCCGCATGGACGGTCAGTACCGCGGCGGCCCATACTTCTACATGGAGCATGGCATTCCGTTCAAACCGCTCGGAAAAATTTTTGCAGTCCTGTTTGCCCTGTGTGCATCGATCGGCGTTCCGTTCCTCGTAACCGGTCCGTCCGCAAATAACATTGCAATGGCAATGGAAAACAGCTTTGGTGCTCCGCACTGGATTGTTGGTCTGATTATCGCAGTTTTGTTGTTCATGGTCATTTCCGGCGGCGTGCGCCGCATCGCAAAGTTCTCGACGATTATCGTTCCGTTCATGACCATTGGTTATCTGATTATTACGATTATTGTTTTGATTACACATGCAAGCAACGTTGGCCCGACGCTGGCAATGATGTGCAGCAGTGCATTCGGCGGCGGACACGCGGTATTTGGCGGTATGCTGGGCGCAGCATTCTCCTATGGCGTAAAGCGTGCCGTAAACTCCTCCGGCTCCGGTTTTGGCGAGACACCGCCGTCTGCAGCAGCTGCTGAGACGCCGCATCCGGCCAATCAGGGTCTGGTAAACGCCTTCTCTGTATACATTGACGTTGCCGTTTGTGCATGTTCCGGCATTATGGCTCTCGTTACCGATTGCTTTAACGTTCTGAATGCAGATGGCACCACTTTTAAGTACATTGGCGCTGGTTCTGCACAGATGCAGGCACAGGCTGACAGCATGACAGCAGGTGTTGTTTGGGTGCAGGAAGCTGCGAACACTGCACTGCCGGTTATCGGCGGTATCATCATTGCGATTGCACTGACCTGCTTCGCATATTCTACCTGTATTGCTTATTACTATGAAGGCGAGTCCGGCTTGGCATACTTGACCAGAAAAGCAAATGACAAGACCCGTAAGACCTTGATTTGGGGCATTCGCATTATCATGCCGATTTTCTTCTTCATCTGGAGCAATGTAACGGCATCGACCGCATGGGCAATCTCTGAAATCATGTTTGCGATTATGTCTTGGCTCAACCTGATTACGCTGATCTTCCTGCTGCCAAATGTAAAGAAGATATATGATGATTTCTTCCAGCAGCTCAAGGCAGGCATTGAGGTTCCGTATTTCAACCCGAAAAAGCTGGGTATCAAGAATGTCGATTTGTGGATGGACATCAATAAGGATCTGATTGCAGAAGGTAAGGCAGAGGCAATTTACAACGAAAAATAATGACATATCCCTGCCGGCCGCATAGGTCGGCAGGGAGCAGAACACACATATATATGGAAAAGGAGACAAGATTATGTTACAGCATCAGGATAGAAAATTTAAACTTGGCATGCACAGCTACACCCTGCATCTGTCCGGCTTCGGTGAAAGCTGGGGATTTCAGGAGTATGGCGAACATCATGCATTCGAGCAGGTAAAGACGTTCAAGGATTTAGTAGATATTGCCGTTGATGTTGGCTTGGATGTTCTGCATATCACACTGGTAGACATCCAGAACGATACCTCGGATGAACATTTGGCGGAATGCCGCAAGTATGCAGAAGAGCATGAAATTGAGCTGGAATTGAATGTCTCCTTTAACGCACCGTCCGATCCGCGTGTAAACTGCACCATTGAGGAATCCCTCGAGATTGCGCACAAGCTGGGCTGCAAGCTGGTGAAATACAGCACCGACGTGGAGCATCCGGAAAAATCCTCGCATTCCTGCATGTGTGCATCTGTTATGGCACAGCTGGCAGTCATTGCCGAAAACTTCCGCAAGAATATTCCGACCATCGAAAAGTACGGCTTGCAGATTTCCATTGAGAACCACTGCGACTTGTTCTCCGATGAAGTTATCTGGCTGGTGAAGGAACTGGCACATCCGCAGATTGGCGCCTGCTGCGATACGATTAACGCGCTGATGCTGATGGAAGGCATTGAGGAGTGCGTGCGCAAGATGGCTCCGTATGTCAACTGCATTCATTTCTGTGATAACCGCGTATTTGCGGATCCGGATGGCACGCATTCTTTGGGTACGGCAATTGGACAGGGCAACGTAGACTGTGTCGCAATTATGAAGATTCTGCGCGAGCAGGCACCGACACAGCTGGATACGATTGATTTGGAAATTGAGCTGCCGTTGTCCGGATACAGCATTGAGGAAGGCCGCGAGCTGGAAATGAAGGGATTGCGCGAGTCTTGCGAATACATGTATAAGACGTTGGGCATTGGCTATCATGCAGCGAAAATTTACGGCGAATAAATTGCCGATTTAATATATACGAAAACAAGAGTAAAATTTACAATAAAACAGAGACTCCCTCCGGATGTAATATCCGGAGGGAGCCTCTGTTTTAGTATAGGAAAAATTGGAACAAATGCAAAGTGAATTAAAGTTCTTTCTTGTTATCTGCGCCAGGCGTCGTGACGATGATCTTGCTCGGTGTGATGACCAGTGCGCCCTTTGCCGTTGCGGCACCGTTGAACATCGTCTCAACCATCTTCTTATGCTTGCATAATATATGCCTCCGTGTGTATAGATTTGCGGCTCTCCGTGGAGCTTGTACATAGTATAAGATTAAAACTAAAGAAAAGGAAGATATTGGTCAATTTATAAGTCACTATAAAATTTCATAGTGACTTGTTTTTTTACAGTCTATTTTTTATACTAGTGTAAGCATAGATAAAACAATAGGAGGAAGGGAATGCTTGTCTTTCAAAATGCAACATTACTTGGATATATGCTGGTTTATTCGTTCACGCCAGGACCGGGAAATATTCTGGCGCTCAATACCACGAGCAGATATGGATGGAAGAAGGGTTTGCGCTTGGTGCTGGGCATTTGCATGGGATATGCATTGGTGCAGTTGCTGTGCACGCTAGCGTTGTATGAGCTCAATTCTGTATTTGGCGCGGTGCTGGAAATCCTGAAATATGCCGGCAGCGTCTATATGATTTGGCTGGCGATACATATGATGCGGAGCAAGCCGGAGACATCGTGCGATGACAAACTACCGACCTTTCGAGAGGGGATGCTGCTGCAGCTTGTCAATGTAAAAATTTATTTTTATATCATGACTTTGCTCAGTGTGTATTTCATCCCCAATTTGCATACAGCAAGCGGATTGTTTTTTGCTGGCACCGTGGCGGTTGGCATAGGAAGCGCTGCGAGTGTGATATGGGCCGTGCTGGGAGCCGGACTGCAAGCGCTGTATCAAAAGCACTATCGCTGCATCAATGTCGTTTTAGGATTCTTTTTGATTTATTGCGCATGGACAATGATAAGAGGGTAACTGTCATGTATCATAAAAAATTAGAAGAAGATATTCGCTGTCCGTTGGAGTATGGATTGGAGCTGTTCGGCGGAAAGTGGAAATCACGGATTATCTGTGTTTTGGCGGCAAAGCAGGTGCTGCGGTACAGTGAAATTCGCAAAGAAATGGTGAACATTACGGATGCTGTGCTGGCGGCGACACTCAAAGAGCTGATTGCGGCAGAAATTATCTATCGAAAATCATATGATGAAATTCCGCCGCGCGTAGAATATTCCCTGACCGAAAAGGGGAAATCCGTTGTGCCGATTTTACAGAGCATTTGCAAATGGTCTGGGGCTTTTTACAAAGAAGATTCAAAAAATACGATGCTGCAATGCAAAAAATGTGATTACAGATGAAAGGAAAAAACATGAATCAGATTGTATACACAGAAGAAAAGAGATTCACAAAGGAACAGGTGCAGGAGCTGTTCTTGTCGGTCGGTTGGGTGTCCGGTGAGTACCCGGAGCGGCTGTATAAGGCGCTGACGCATTCGTCCACGGTCATCACGGCGTGGGACGGGGAACAGCTTGTCGGATTGGTGCGTGTGCTGGATGATTCGGAGATGACCGCGTATATGCACTATGTGCTGGTTGACTCGCGGTATCATGGCCGCGGCATCGCCGGACACATGGTTGAGATGGTGAAAGAAAAGTATAAAGAGTATCTGTACATAGAAATCATGCCGGAAGAAAATAAAAATGCGGCTTTCTATCAACGGTTCGGCTTTGAAATCATGCCGGACGGTGTGGCAATGCAGATTTGCAATCAAGGAGAAAAGCGATAACAACAAAAAAGAGCAGCTGTCATAAAAACAGCTGCTCTTACAGGCATGTGGTTACTTGTTTTCATTCTTTCTGCGAGCGGCAGAGGTGATGATGTCCACACAGGTCAGCTCGCCCAGATAGCTGGCGTCAAGGCTGATGTGATAATAGTTGGACTGACCCCATTCGCGGTCGGTATAGTAGCGATAGTAGGTCTTGCGGCCTTTGTCCTTCTTGCGCAGACGCTTTTCAATCGGCACGTTGGTCTTGCCGTAGCGCTCCAGTACATGCGCCTTGCGGTACTCCATGTTCGCGTGAATGAACACGTTGAGAGCCGGAATATTGGCGGTGTCGAGAATGTAATCGGCACAGCGTCCGACGATAACGCACGGACCCTTTTCTGCCAAGTCGAGAATCACATTGCGCTGAGCCTCAAATATTTTATCCTGTGGAGACAGGTAATTGACATTGTATGCTGCGTTAGAGCTGAACCATGTCTGAGAGAGCGTTGTGTATTCTCCATCTTCTACGACGGTATCCGTAGAGTAGCCGCTCTTTTTTGCAGCTTCCTCAACGATAACGCTGTCATAAAACGGAATGCCAAGCTCTTTTGCAACAGCCTGACCAATGGAATGACCGCCGCTGCCGAACTCACGGCTGATAGTGATGATAGGATACATAGGAACACCTCCTGATTTGGCTGCCGGATATGTCATAACCAGTAACCTTTTGACTTGTGTTTATTATACTTCTGTTTTGTTAAAATGTCAAGGAAATTCCGATGATCATATGCTAAAATTATGCAAAGTATACAGGATAGGCGTACCCTTCGCGTTTTTCAGGATTTTTTGCGAATTATACTTGCTGATTTTCCCGAACAGACGTATAATAAAAAGGTATCTTTACGGGAAAAAAAGAACAGGAGTGCCAAATTATGGAATTATGGGACATTTATGATGAAAATAAACAGCCAACCGGACGGACAATGAAAAAGAACGACTGGCATATGAAGCCGGGAGAATTTCATTTGACGGTGCTCGGCGTCATTCGTCGGCCGGACGGCAAATTTTTGATTACCCAGCGTGTAATGACCAAGGCATGGGCGCCGGGCGCATGGGAAGTTTCCGGCGGCGGCGTAATGGCAGGAGAGACCTCCGCACAGGCAATTCAGCGTGAAATCTGGGAAGAGACCGGTCTGGATGTCACAGGCGCAGACGGCGGCTATTTGTTCTCGTATCAGCGCATCAATCCGGACGAGGGCGACAACTATTTTGTAGACATCTATCGCTTTGAGATGGACGTCAAGGAAGAAGACGTGCATATTCAGACTGCGGAGGCCATGGGCTTCCAGTTTGCTGATTTGGACACAATCAAAAAGCTGGCTGAGCAGGATCAGTTCCTGCATTACAACAGCATCAAGCAGGCGTTTGAAGCGTAAGAAAAATCATCATAAAAAGTCTCGTTTTGGTGAAAACCAAACGAGACTTTTTTTACTGCTGTATCAAATACCGTTCCAGAAAATCTGCAACGCCGTCCTCATCGTTGCTTCCCGTGACAAAATTTGCGCAATCGCGCACATGTGCCGGACTGTTGGCAACCGCAACGCCGACACCGGCGAATGCAATCATATCCAAATCGTTTTCCTCATTGCCGAACGCAGCGATTTGCTCGCGCGGAATATCCAAATGCTGTGCCAAGCGGCGCAGAGCCGCGCCTTTTCCGGCGGATGCATCGGAAATTTCCAGCAGATGCGGGACGGAGGATGTCACGTAAATTCCCGAAATTTGCTCGAGCTGCTGCGACAAAAGTTTGCGCTTTTGCTGGTCGATGGTGATAAAATCCAAGCAGTCTAATTCCTGTATGTGTTCCTGTGTAAACGAGAGCAGGTTTTCAACCGGATTGCGTGTCGACTGAATGTACTGTGTCGCGGCGTCCGGCAAGCCGTATGCGGTGGGGTGCGCCACGAACGCTGCATCTGCATATGGCACGCCGTCTAAAAACACTTCAAACTCGGCCTGATGCGTTTGAATGAGGGAGAGCAGCTGCTGCGTACACGCGGGCTTGAGCGGGGAGTAAAACAGTTTTTCGCCGGTCGGGCGGTGGCAGATCACCACACCGTTGGATGTGATGGCGTAATCTATGCCGGGGACGGAGAGCACCTCTTGCGGCAGCGAATCATAGGAACGGCCGCTCGCCACGACGACATGCGTGCCCTTTGCGATATACGACTCTAAAACTTGTCTGGTGCGTGCAGAGAGCGTCTTGTCCGAGCGCAGCAGCGTACCATCCAAATCCAATGCGATCATACGCAGCATAAAAACAACCTCCTATTGTGTGCAGAGAAAAGAGGACGCCGTGACAGACGTCCTCTTGCAGTGTATCCGTAATTACTCTTCGATGGAAGCATCAAAAACCAGCTGCAGAGCCTTGGAAATTTCCAGACTGTTGCGAACGCTCTCGCGTGCAGCCTCGTCCATGGTGCCAGCGAGCTTGTCATAGTCCATCTGGTACATCATAGCCATGCGGCGAACGTCGTTGTCAACGTCCTCGTCGGTGATGACAATGCCTTCCTGCTGAGCAATCGAAGCGAGAACGGCGGATGCCTTGCCGGTAGCCTCAGCCTGCGGGCGCATCTCTGCGCGCAGCTGCTCGTCAGTGATGTTGCGATATGCCAGATACTGCTCCATAGAAGCGCCCTGACGCGCCAGATCCTGCGTAACCGTTGCGAGCATCTGCTCAATAAACGCGTTTACAAATTCGTCGGACAGGTCGATTTCGGAGTTTGCAACAATCTGCTCCAGCAGAGCGTTCTGTACCTGCGAACGAGCTGCCTGCTCCTTCTGCTGTACCAGCGCATCGTGTACGTTCTGCTCAAATTCCTTGTAGTTTGCAAAGCCGTACATCTTGCCGAACAGGTCGTTCAGCTCCGGCAGCTTGCGCTCCTGTACCTTGTGTACCTTGCACTTGAACACGACCGGCTGACCAGCCAGATTGCCTGCCGGATAGTTTTCCGGGAACGTTACGTTGACGTCTACTTCATCACCGGCGCTGGTGCCTACCAACTGCTCCTCAAAGCCCGGAATAAAGGTGTTGGAGCCGAGAGCCAGAGAGTAGTTCTCAGACGTGCCGCCCTCGAACTGCTCGTCGCCGAGGAAGCCTGTGAAGTCGATGACAGCGGTATCGCCCAGCTGTGCCGGACGCTCTACATCATGCATCTTGGCGCGCTGCTCCTGTTCCTGCTTGATGGCAGCCTGTACTTCATCGTTCGTTACATCGGCGGTAATCGGTGCACGCTTGATGCCTTTGTACTCGCCCAAAGTGATGCTAAAGTTCTTATCAGTCATAAATGAGAGATTCCTTTCCAAATGATATCTTTTGGAATCATATCATATATCCGGAGAATTTTCAATAGCGGCGGGGAAGAATGAAACAGCGGCTGACGGCAACAAAAAAACAGAGCAGAAATTCTGCTCTGTGAAAGATGGTCGAGGTGGCGGGACTTGAACCCACGGCCTCTGCGTCCCGAACGCAGCGCTCTACCAAACTGAGCCACACCTCGATATGTAATTTGAAAGAAAAAGATGGTCGAGGTGGCGGGACTTGAACCCACGGCCTCTGCGTCCCGAACGCAG
>ERZ1026850.270-NODE-270-length-33969-cov-9.052899_pt1 | contig 33969 bp, 41 predicted proteins | sample MGYA00380155_ERZ1026850 | MGnify/ENA primary metagenome ERZ1026850 (study PRJEB33269, sample SAMEA4719791) | human gut metagenome | biome: human-associated habitat; feature: organic feature; material: feces | place: Cameroon | collected 2013-10 ... | reverse complement strand
TCAGCACTTTATGCTTTGCAATCCACTTTCCAAACTTAATCATCATGTCCTCCTGGTTGAATATATTTTTCGTTAATGACTATCAGTCACTTTTTGTTCATCTAGAGTTATATACCAAAAATGACCATTAGTCAATATACGTTTTCACCAATGTGTCCAAAAAACAACATAATCTTTTTGTAATATTGACTTTTAGTCAGTTTTGATTATAATAAATGACGAATCCATCAAATGCAGGGAGGTTTTCTTAATGGGTAAATTAGAATTAAATAAAAAGAAAAAAGAAGACGCACTGTATAATACTGCCTTTGAACTGTTTACAACAAAAGGAACCAATAAAACTACTATCTCTGATATTGTTGAGAAAGCCGGAGTTGCCAAGGGAACTTTTTATCTGTATTTCAAAGATAAATATGATATCAGAAACAAACTGGCATCTTCCAAAACACAGGATTTATTTTTCGCTGCATATCTGGCAGTTCGTCAGAATCAGATCACAGGTTTTCCTGCTCAGCTTCATTATATGATCGATCATATCCTGAATGCACTCAGTAATGATTCTCAGCTTCTGATCTTTGTCTCAAAAACTCTTTCCTGGAATGTATTTCAGGCTGCATTGGAACAGAAAATGCCCGACCGAGATATCAGATTTTATGATAAATATCTGCAGCTGATCGAGGAAGACCATCAATCTTATGAGCATCCTGATCTGCTGCTCTTCTCAGTGATCGAACTTGCAAGTTCTACCTGCTATAACTGTATTCTGTATCAGCAGCCGGTTCCGCTTGAAGAATACATGCCTTATCTCCATAAATCTATTGATGGGATACTTTCCAGTTATCAGAAAGATTCTTCTGATACTTCCGCAGACTAAAACAGAGCTGTACCTTATTGGTCAGCTCTGTCTTATATTTCATATCTATTCTGTTTTTAATTTTCCATCTCTTTTCGCTTTTTCCACAAGTCTCCGATTAGCCGCATTCATTGTACCAAACTTATCCACACAGCAAATGACTTCTGCACAATCATCCATCATTTTCTCTGCTTTTTCCAGATGTTCTTCTGTAACAGCCTCGAATGGTTCTTCGCTGATCACCTCTGCTGCCAGTGCTTTTGCAACATCGTAGTCCAGATCATTGCTGTGGATCACACCTGCGATAAATGGGATCCCTGCTCTCTGCAGTTTTCGGTATACAGGAATTCCCTTTCCATTTCCACCAATGACAAATACCTGTGGTTTTCCCTCCGGTGCAGCCATTTCAAGGCACCCAAAAGCTGCATTATAACTTCCGGTAGTAATTCCATAAAGATGATGAATATATTCTGACGTAAAAATTTCTTCCGGTGTTCCATACTTTTCAATACGATCACCATGAACACAGATCACATAATCCGAAATTTTCTGCGCCAGATCCAGCTCATGAAGAGACATCAGCACTGCTGTATGATGTTCCAGCACCATCTTCTTTAATATAGAAAGAAGTTCCAGTTTATGACGGATGTCAAGAAACGATGTCGGCTCATCAAGAACGATCACTTCTGGTTCCTGGCAGATTGCTCTGGCCAGCAGAATCCTCTGTCGCTGTCCATCACTGATCTCCGTAAAATCTCTGTCCTTAAAATCCAGTGCATGGACCATTTCCATTGCTTTGTGTACTTTCTGCCAGTCTTCTTCTGACAAAATTCCCAAAGCCCCTGTATACGGATAGCGTCCTGTTGCAACGATATCCTCACACGTCATAAGCTCCGGTCTGATTCTCTCCGTTGTTACAACGGCAAGTTTCTGTGCCACTTCCTTGCCTGACATCTGACTCATGAGTTTCTGATCCAGATATACAGTACCGCCCACCAGTTTCAGCTGTCTGGTAAGGCTCTTCAATATCGTTGATTTTCCTGCACCGTTCGGTCCGATCAGAGTCAGGATCTCTCCCCGGTTCAACCGAATTTCAATATCACGGATCAATGGCTTTCCATCATATCCTACCGTCATCTGCTCAGAATGAACAAAATATTCTCCCATCAGGCCATCCTCTTTCTTCGAATCATAATATAGATCACAACCGGAGCTCCAAATACTGCAGTAACAGAACTGATACTGAGCTCTGTCGGTGCAAAAGCAGTTCTTGCAATCAGGTCACAGAAGAGGCAGAATACAGCGCCTCCCAGAAAACATCCCGGGATCACCAGAAGGGGTTTGGATGTTTTCATAAGACTTTTTATAAGGTGCGGTACTGCAATTCCAACAAAGGAGATCGGGCCGGCAAAAGCAGTCACGCAGGCTGACAGAATACTTGAAAGCAGGATCAGTGCAATACGAAATGCTTTGATATTTACCCCCATATTCTGTGCATAACCCTCGCCAAGCTGATAGGCACTGATCGGCTTGGACATTAAAAATGTAAGAAAAAGTGCAGTAAACACCACAACTGCCATCACAGAAACATTATCCCAGCTTGTTCCGGAAAAGCTTCCCAGCGACCAGTTATGAAGATTTACAATATTGGAATCGTCCGCAAAGGTAACTACAAAGTCAGTTACTGCAGAACAGATATATCCGATCATAATTCCACTGACAACCAGCATGGACATCTGTTTTACTTTTCGTGAGATCATAAGAACAAATCCCATAGAAATCAGAGAGCCGATAAATGCAGCCACAATCATCACACTGGAAGTTGCCACCATGGATTTGCCCAACAGATAGATCATCGTGAGTGCAACGATCAGTTTGGCTCCGGAGGAAATTCCCAGAACAAATGGGCCTGCAATCGGGTTCCCGAAAAATGTCTGTAAAAGGAAGCCAGATACCGAAAGTGCTCCACCCAGGATCACTGCTGCCAGTATTCGTGGAAGTCTGATTTCCCATACAATATTATAAGCGGTCTCATCTCCTTTTTTCTGGAACAGAATCTGAAAAATATCCTTCAATGAAATAGATATACTTCCTGAATTGATATTCCAGAAGATCAGAACCAGCAGGAGTATGGACAGAACTGCAAAAGACAGCCAATATCTGAAATGTAATTTCTTCCGCATATTGCTTCCTCTCATCGTTTTATATCATTATTTTAATTTATGCATATAAGTCAGCGTATCCAGATTTGGGTCATCCGAAGTCAGCATTGTATGGATATCTTCGATCATTGTTCCAAGCTCCATTGTTTCCTGGAACAGATTCTGATTTGTACACCAGACATTTCCATCTTTAACCGCTTTAAAATCGGCAAGAAGCGAACTCTTTTCCAGCATCTGATCGATGTCAGTCAGTTCACCATCGATCGTACTGTTATAAATAATATAATCCGCATCCTTAGCTCCGGCATAAAACTCTTCCATCTGCATGTTCATAGTAGAAAGAGAATTATCTTCCTCTGCACCAAGATCACTGAAAATATATTTTCCACCAGCAAGTTCGATCATCTTGGATACATAATCTCCTGACTTACGAACATTGGCAGCTCCAACAGAATTTATATAGAAGAAAGCCACTGTTTTTCCTGTAGATTCACTGTCCTCTATTGCTTTCAGTTTATCAACCTGTTCCTGAAAAAGTTTGTCCGCAAGTTCTTCTTTTCCAAGAAGAACCCCATATAGCTTCAACCACTCTGTACGGCCAAGCGGATGACTTTCGTAACTTGAATGCTCTACCAGAACCGGGATTCCAAACTGCTCAAGCTTTTCTTTTACTTCCGGTTTATGGTAGATCATTGTAGACTCAATCGCCAGATCACAATTTTTCGCCAGAATCAATTCGTAATCCGGTGCGCTATATTTTCCTGCAAATGAAATACTGCCGTCTTCAAGTGCTTTTTTTGCTTCATCAATATACCATCCATCTGCATTTGTTCCAGAAAGGCTGATACTGTCCAGCCCGTCCAAAGCACAAAAAAGATCCATTGCTGATGTTGCCACAAGATAGATATTATCAAGCGGCTGTTTAATAACTGCAATATCACTGTCCAGGCCATCCGGAGCTTCTTTTCCTTCCGGAACAAGAAGGAACTGTCCGTCTCCGACAATTGTGATAAGCGCATAACCATCTTCGTAATAGTCTACTGAAAACTGATCTGCATACTGAAGTTCTAGACTGTGATCATATTTTAAGCCAGCCAGATCCTGTCTGACAGCATTGCTTTCTGTTGTTTCTGTTGTCTCTTTTTCTTCTGCCGCCTGAACCAAAGCAGGTGCAGTCACCAACATAGATGCGGTCAGTGCCGCACATAAAAACATGCGTAACTTTTTTTTCATCTTTATTTTTCAGCCTCTTTGATACTTGCAGAATCAAACTGTAAAGTATATTCAATCTCATGAGGAGTACTCATCGCAACTGTATCTGCTACAACTTCCATTGGATAATCAAATCCATCGACTGGTATTTCAAACACAGAATTACCATCCTTATTAACTGGTTCGTATTTTTCATCACCAATCAGCATATAGTCATAGTACGGACTGCTCCATTCTACAGAAGCGGTCACTTTGCCATCCTTAACTGTAAATCCAGTCGGACTGGTAACGCTTGCTTTACCAGAACCACCTTCCATTTTTACTTCTGCTGTATAGTCTCCGTCTTCCAGTTTCAGATCTTCAGCAGTCACTTTTTTTGTATCAGTTTCTTTTGTATCAGAAGCTTCAACATCGGCTTCTTTCTGAGGATTTGTTACTTTTACTTTATGATCGTACCATTTGTTCTTCTTTCCGATCAGAGCAACGTCAAATTCTTCGTCAATGGCAGGAACCGGAATGTCAAATCCATAAACTTCTTCGGTATATCCGTCACTATAGGTTACTTCATCTGTTGTCGGCTCAAGAATCTCAGCTCCGTCTTTCTGGGCATCATCTGCCTTTCCAACAAAAAGGTTTACAATCTTCTTTGAATTCAGGCTTACATGGATCGTCATTTTACCGTCTTTGACTGTCAGTATTCCCTTACCGTCATTTGCTTCATTTACATGAAACATGGAGCTGTCGGTATCAAATTCTGCGCTGTAAGTACCGTCTTCAAGAACTTCTCCTTTTGAAGTATCTTCTTTTTTCTCAGATTCATCCTTTGCTTCATCTGTTTTGGAAGCTTCTGTCTTCTCTGTTGTTTCCGCAAAAACGACCGGACTGTAAGCGCTGATCATAAGTACTCCACTTAACACACATGCCATCATTGCCACTGAACGTTTCATAATACAAATCCTCCATTTGTACAGGAAATGCCCGGAGGAACCTGAATCCCTCCGGGCAAGCCCCGTTAATCACATATTTTTAAATATATTTATTCTGCTGCTTCTTCTGTTGTTTCAGCAGAATCATCTGCTACTTCTGCGGACTCTTCTGCAGCTGCTTCTGTGTCTTCAGCTGTTCCAAGAGAATCAATTGCAGCTTTTGTATGCTCTACATACAGATTTTCTACAGCTTCAATTCTTCCAAGTCCGGCAATCTGGCAGTCAACGCTGTCAAATGCTCCAGCTGCTTCAAACTGAGATTTCCAGGAATCGTCGTCATCTCCAGCCATATCGTTGTTTGCATGGTCACCGGCAACAACCATCAGCGGACGAAGAACAACTTTCTTGAATCCTGCATCTTTAACTTTTGCAATAACAGCCTGGCATTCTGTATCTTCTGGTTTGCCTTCTACTGTACCGATGAAAGCGTTAGTAAGTCCAAGATCTTCCATCTGTGTCTGCATCTGATCATATGTTACATTTGCTGTATGGGAAGTACCATGTCCCATGAATACAAATGCTGTTCCGTCTTCTGCTGCAGCTTCCATGCTGTCATATCCGGCTTCTTTGCAAGCTTCATCTGTGATAGCCTGTGCAACGGCTTTTTTGTCATCGTTGATAACAGTAGCGTCATCGCCAACTTCACCAAGCATTGGCTCTGCGATTGCAACAGATTCAAATTTATCTTTGTATTCTTCAATTGCTTCTGTCATTTCATCATATTCAGCACCATGCATCAGATGTGTCGGCTGAACAACAAGATTTTTAACTCCGTTAGCAACTGCACGGTCAAGTGCCTGCTGCATATTGTCGATCACTTCATCATCTCTTGCCTCTACATGGTTAATGATGATCTGAGCTGTAAATGCACGTCTTACAGACCAGTCCGGATATGCTTCCTGAAGTTTGTCTTCAATTCCTTTGATATCCTCAGCACGGCTGTCGTTGAAAGATGTACCAAAGCTTACAACAAGAAGTTCATTCTCACCGATTTCATCCTGGTTACGAGGATCATCTTTGGATGCATCACCTGTATCACGACCGAAGTAATCCGGATCAGCTTCTTCGCCTTCAACCAGTTCCTTCTGAGCATCTGTCAGTTTATCCCATGCTTCTTTGGCAGCTTTACAGTCTTCATCTGTTGTGTCGTTTCTTTCCTGAACATAGATCTTGTCGATCAGTGCTGCTACTTCATCTGCTGCTGCCTGATCATCAGAAGCTTCTTCTCCGTCTGCTGCTTCTGTAGTTTCAGCAGTTTCTTCTGTTGCTGTCTCAGCAGTATCATCAGATGCGTAGATGCTTGCAGATCCCATCATTGTGACTGTTGCTACAGTCATAGCCAGTGCCAGTGCTTTTACAGTTTTGTTTTTCATGTTTGTTTCCTCCTGTACCCATTGTACCATGAAATTTAAACTGAATAACAATGTACGGATAAAAGCTCGGGCGAAAATTCTATTTATCAAGAATATATTCGATACAATAAAAAAACTCTTGCGCCGGGCTAAGAGTTTCTGGATTATAGTACAACCAATTACTCGTGATCCGGAATTAAAATTCCCGTACCAATAGCAGGCAGGTTTCCTGACTCACGGATCAACACACTGAAATCGTCTTCCCAATCTCCCAGTGACTGTGCCATCGCACGTGATTTCGCATTCCCCGTATACAGTGACGAGATCGTACAGGCCTTGCACCTGTTTCCCTTTTAACTGATGTTGTCGATATACAACATCTGCACCTGATATTTTTATTATTCAATTTTCTACAGAATACCACTATTTTTGTCAATTTACAATAGGTCTCCAGCTTTTTTCACAAATGTTGCATTAAAATAATTCTTATCAAATCAATTTTCTGATTTCCTATGCACACCATTCCATATTTATGTCATAAAATATAGAGACATAACTTTTGTGACAGAAAGGATTTGCTCATGGAAAATTATCAGATGAACCGTCCATGTGGACGCCCATATAATGCAACCTGCGGAATAGCCCGGGAAATGATGCCAGAACAGAAATGTGCATGTCGAAACAATTCCAGAACGCAGCCTGCCAGACCAGCTTCATGTCAGTGTCATCTTCCGGATGCCAGGACAGAAGTTTCTGAATTGTATACGCACATTGATCAGATGGAACCTGCCATGGCCTATGTTCCCTGTCAGAAATTCACAACTACGTATGATCTTTGTTATGCAGCAAAAGTCGGAACTGTTTTTCCGCAGCTCTGTAAACCATTTTGTGGAAAGCGAGGTGTATGTAAATGATGTATCATACTCAATGTACTCCCCGTGAAAAACTGTTAAATCGTATTAACGAGGTCAGCTTTGCAGTAGATGACATTCTGCTTTATCTGGATACCCATCCATGTTGTGAAAAAGCAATTTCTTTTTATCAGGAATGTGAGCGGGAACGTCAGGAACTGATGAAAGAATATGCACGATGCTATGGACCACTGACCGTGGATGATGCTCTTGAATCCGGCGGCGATACCTGGAAATGGGTACAGCAGCCCTTCCCATGGGAAACGAAAGGAGGCTGCAGATAATTTATGTGGAATTATGAAAAAAGACTTCAATACCCGGTAAATATTAAAACTCCCAATGCGAAAATCGCACAGTTCATCATGAGTCAATACGGTGGACTGTAGTGCAGTACCCTACAAATTTAATTCTTGTGATCAGCATCATTGCCCCACTTTGTAGCAATGACTTCTTTTGCAAGTGCTTAGATAGCAATCAGATCTTTCCAGGTGTTTTCTCCTGCAACTCCGTCAACTGTCAGAACGCCTTTCCTGGACTTCTGGTACTGAGTCAGTGCGTAAATCGTGTTTTCATCTGCTTTTCTGGAAAGTGTCAGTGCTTTTCCATTCTTTCCTTTGAATCCTCGTGCGATTAAGATCTCCTGCAGTAACAGGACAGATGTTCCTTCACTGCCTAATTCAACAAGTTTTGGTTCAAACATATAAGCTCCTTTCGTGGTTGGTTTAGTTGTTGCAGTTGATGGCTTTTCAGTAGTTGACGCGGTTCCATTTTCCATGTATGCTGCAGTCTTCTTGACGAAGCTTGCCCAAAGTCCTTCATCCTGGATCCGTCTAGGACAATGTTTCCTGGATGCATCATAATGACGTTTCAGGCGATCCGTTCCCCATCCATACTGCTTCAGGAGATATGCCGCCAGCTGTTCAGCTTTATCTACTGCTTTGTAGTAATCTGATTCTGGATTCACGCAGATCTCAATATTGATAGAGTTCCGGTTCGTGATTCCGTATTTTCCTTTTCCATCACCGACAGCCCAGGCACCATCACTGTGATCGAGAGTCTGATAGATATCATTTGAATCTACATAATAATGAACTGTTCCGGCAAGATTCCCATTCTTCATGGCCTGTGCATGGCATTTTGCATTTGCCCCCTTGCTCCAGTTATCGGTTTCATGGATCACAACATAAGCCGGCTTATTCTGGCCAATATAACAGTTCTTTTTGCTAATCATTTTCTTGATATTGATTTCCATCGTCGTATTCTCCTTTTCTGGTATGGCAGCTCCGAAGCTTATAGTCAGGATACTGTTCAGGATATTGATGATCTTCTGTCCGTAGTTCTTTCCAGCCGCCCAACCACAATGTTTCGGATTCTCCTGGATGCCAAGATGTTCCACATACTCCGCACTGGCTCTTTTTACATATGTATATCGTGGATCCACAACTTTCTGTTTCAGCCGGCCGGTGGATGCATATGCCTGCAGGTGCTGGATCTGTGCTCTGATACCTTCTGCCGGAGTTTTGAAGCTGTTGCCTTTCATTCCGTTCTTCGTGACTCCCAGACCGCAGAAATTATTCTGGTCCAGAGTTACTGCCGATCCTGAGAATGTGAAATTGCCAGTCTCAAGACAGCTCTGAGCAAATGCAATGTCACCACGTACACCTTCGATTGCACCTTCTGAGATATAAAGAGGAATCATCTTGGTGACCGAATCGGGCACCTTTGGATTTACTTTTTTGATATAGGTCTGCAGCTGCTGTACGGTAGCCACAGCCTGTCCCATGATCTTTAACATTAGTTACACCTCCATTTAAAAAGAGGACGATCACTCGCCCTCTGCTTCTACTTCTGGAATTCCCGCCACGCTTGTCAGGATGCTTACTACTCCTGCCACAACTGCCGCAGAGCATACCATTTTCCAGTCCACAGCTGAAATCACACTGCCGGCTCCAATCACACCAACTGCAGTCTGAGCCATGGTCTTAATGGCTCTGATACCTGCTTTTTTCAGCCAGTCCACTGTGTCAACACTAGGTTTAAATACGCAATTTTTAAACATGTCCTTGCTCCTTTCCTTCCAGATCCGAGATCCGGTGGTTCGCTACTTTCATCTGTTCTTCATGTACGCTCATTTTTTCTTCCAGAGCGTAGGTTCTTTTTATAAGGTTGTTATGTTCGTTTACTCTTTTTGTCAGCTCTTCCAGTTTGTATTCCATCAGAGTTCGTGTTTTTTCCTGCTGTGCGTTATTACTAATCAGACATACAATCAGAGTAACTGCAGCACTGATGCAGGCTGAAATAATTGTTTCCATTCGCCTTCCTTTCTCCGTTTGCGCCGGCGCAAATTACGTAAAAAAATAGAACCTTTCGGCTCTGCTCGGATTTTCTTCATATATTTGTCTACTCCATATTCAATGCCGCGCGGATTGCTTCCAGATCATCTGTAGTTAACACTGGATAGTCTGCTGCAATATCTTCAAATGTTTCGCCGTTCTTAATTCTGATACGAAATGCTCTAACCATGATTTTTAATTTGATTCCACTAAGTGTCTTCATCGTTATTCTCCTCCTATGATATCTGCTAGCATCAGTACAATATCATCTGATGTAGATTTAAGTTCATCTGTGGTTGTTTCCAAGTTACTGATTCTTTCTTCTGCTGTCGGCTCCGGATCAGGATATACCGGATTGTCAGCCAGAGTCCATGACTGTGTAATCTCGGTTTCAGACTCTGTCCAACTTGATTCATAGTGTTTGCCAGTTTCGGTATTCTCTGGCATATCTGTATGGACCACAGGTTTATAACCTAATTCCATTAGCTTTTCAGCAGATGGGTTATTTACAGTGCGTCCATTCCAGGTTACCGTTCTCGGTGCACTGTGTAACATTCCATTTTGCAATTTTGCGTACATTTGTTAATCACCTCTTATCTACCGTAAACTGCAATACTACTTCCGATACCTATTACTCCCTTATTACCAAATGTGCCAATAACAAGCTTATTAATAATACCACTGAAAGATCGTTTATAAGAACATCCGTTATACGACAGTGACGCCGCACCTTCGTCATCAAGATTCAACGTAGCAACGTTGTAAGAGTTTGAGACACATATCGGATATGGATTTTTCCTATAAGATACCGTTAGTAACCTGTTTACACCTTTATTTTGAATACAATTGCCATTCATTGAAGTAATTTTGTCGCCAGCATTACCATACAAATCAATCATAATTGCTCGATTAGTTATCGCGTTGTTGGCATTAGAACCTCCAATAGCACAAAGAATTTCCACCTCTTCGTACTCACTCTCTAATTCGATGGTAATGCTGCTAGATTCTTCGCTGACACTTACTTCTTTTACTAGTTTCCATTCGCTCATTTTATTGCTCTCCTGCCCTTGTATTAATATTCTTCGGCGGTTCATAATTCCACTTCCTTATTTCTCAGCAGGAGTGAGCCGACTAATCCACAATTGCCCTGACTGACTGACTGACTGACTGACTGACTGACTGACTGACTGACTGACTGACTGACAAGATTGTGCTTCGATTTATAGATCATGTCAACTTACCTCCCCATAATTAAAATCTTACTTCCAACACCAAAATACTTGGTATAACTTCCGACCGCAATTTTTTCGACACTATTTATTTTACGATACCGAAGCGTATCGTCTTCTTTCACTAATGATAACGATACAGCACCGCCATTGACAAGTTGATTACTTGAAGCTCCTGTATTACTACTGACAAATGAACCCTTTGGAATTATGTACCCGTTAACAACTTCAAATCTGAAGACAATTGCTTTATTATTGTTTCCATTTTGATTATATGCAAGATTCTGGATATTATCGGTTATACAATTTTCGCCATTACTCCAAGGGTGGTCCGTATTTAATGCAATACGTCCATTTATAACTTTTGTTATATCTGGATCATTTGTAAAGAATATACTGACGTAAAATTCCTCGGTACAATTCTGTGTATCAACCGCATACGAAGCAATTGAATTGTCTGTTACTGTTTTGTCAAGCAAAATTCTCCATTCCTTCATACTTTCTCCCTCACTTCCTAAAGTTCTTCTTCTTTCCATCAACTCACCGCCCAACTCTGGTAGGTCAGACATCCCTCAAGAATACTGATCTCGTAGATTTTATTACTTTCAACAGTAAATCCATCTGGGACTGACACGTCCTTAGGATGTACCATCTCTGTAGCTGTGGTGCCTGAGCGAAATACGAAATGATATTCGTTAGCTACGTTTGTATCCGATGGTGATGCAAGAGTATAGGTGAGACTGGTCATTTCCGGAAAGATGTACAGCTTGTTCGGGTCGAGTTCTGTAGTTATATCTTGAGCGGTCTTTTCAATCCGGACAGGTACGCCAGACGCGCCATCCAAACCGTCATTTCCGGTTACCTTTCCAACATCAACATTTGTACCGTCGTCATAATTAATCTGCAAATGTCCGTCTGCCTTAATCGTTACAGATATGATTCCACGACCGTCTTTGCCGGATTCGCCATTAATCTCTGCCAAAGTAACAAGGTCATTCCATGTTTCATCTCCGACATATCTCCACTGGATTGCTGTTGCTGATTTCCGCAGTTCGATCTCTCTTGCGTCTACCCCACTGCCGGAGCCGCCCCTAATGGTCACTCTGGACAATTCTGTTCCCCCGGACAGCAGCCTTAGAACATTGTTTTTATAATCTAGAGCATCTGCTTTTCTATCCGCAATCTGATTAACCGCTGACATGATGTTCTCCAATGTTGTTTCTCCGGAGCCACAGACAGCTTCTGGTTTTGGACGGGCTTTAACCGAGATCTTAATGCGATACTCTGTGTTTCCAGAATCTGAGTCAGTTAAAAAGATAAATGCATAAATGTTATAGTTTTGACTGGTATCTCCGTTTTCCAGCATGGAGTCCGGTATGATCACATCAGTTGCTCCATCTTTTGTGGTTCCGATGCGTGTTATGGAATCTCCGGAAGATTCTGTCAGGGAAAAATGAATTTCCACTACTTTCGGAAGGTTTAATCCCTGGATCCGGAGAACCTGGCCATAATCGTACTGCCAGAGACCATAAGCTGTGGCGTACTTCGCATCCGGTTCAAACAGTACTGTGGTTATATTGTTTGCCATTCGTTATTCTCCTTTATATGTCTTCCGCTCCCTCGAATTTCGGGAGCGTCTTGAGATATTCATAAGCTTTTTTAATTGTCATTTCTCCGTCATACGGAGCGTTGATGTATTCTGCTTCGTAGTATGGCAAGGGAGCAAGTCCCATATCTACATCTTTTCCATTGGCATAATCTTTCTCTGCCTGTCGTCCATCCTCTGACAGGTACGAATACACAAGGAGTGTATTTCGTTGATTAACGTCCACGCTCAGCAATCCGACCCTGTGGTACTCTGTGACTATGCCATTCTCCATTTTTATTGTTTTTTTAATTGCCATGATCATACTCCATATACTTTGGTTAATACATATTTTGTGTTGTTATAAGTGATGCCATTGTTACTTCCTTTTTTGGTATTCATATCATTTCCAACGATTTTTGTGTCGTGCACATATAGCCATTTAAAACAAGGTGCTTCGAAGTTCAGCCCGAAAATCGTAAAGCACATAGAATTGCCATTGGCTCGTGCTTTAGGCACGAAAAACGTAACGTAGCCGTATGTCTGGGCTTTACTGTCTTTATACGGCGCAAATTCGACCACGATACCATGTGGTTGTACACTGACCGGCATCGATAGTGTAACGGTCTGGCTTGCATTAGGCCAGACTGTAGCTGCCGCTAATACCGGAGTACAGCCACTGTAGATTGCCTTTAATTTCCAATCTTTATCGCTTTCTGTCGAGCATGTTGTAACATCTCCGGTATTTATCCCCCTCAAAAAGCGGATCTGATTGTCCCATTGCTGTATTAATGTTTGATTAATTCCCACAACGCTATTATTAATCGCGCAGCCGGCGCTATCAGCTGCCACTCGCGTATAAGCAGTATACTTATCGACCGAAGCTGTCATTTCGTTCTGTCTGCCAGCAATTTGCATCGTTCTGGATTCAATTTTGGTCGCATCGCCATCCATGTTGATTTTTGATCCATTTGCATTGTCCAAAACTACTTTATTTTTTCCGGTATCTTGATTTGCAGAAATTTCCATTCTTGGATCTAGTCCGCTAAAGCCATAGACTATGACATGCAATCCATTTCCAAGCATTAGAGATGCCAGTTTGTTATTTAAGCTTACAGCACCATCCTCCACATAGAGGTTGGCTGTATTATCATCGCTATTTTTCGGATTGACGCCGATCGATATGGCATAATTAGTAAAAATATCCAGGAATGTGTCATTTTCATCGCTTTTCGAAGAAACCATCTTTGCAAGTCCGTTAAGTAAGCTGATTGTGGCTTCTGGATTTTCTTTTCCAAGTTCAATCAGCTGTTCAGCAAAGCTCGCCAATATAGTATTTCCGTTCCTAATGTTTATCGATTCACTGCCTATATTTACATTTCTTCCAAGCGCTTCCCCTCTTTGGTCTCCGACTGTTACGCCATCGTCGCCAAATGCCAAGAAGTTGGTTGCTGTTTTTGCTGCTGATTCTGCGGTTTTTTGCGCGTTATCAATTTTTTCTGACGCGTTACTGCCTTTCAAATACAGTTCATCCAGAGCAATGGACATCCTGTATTTTCCATCGCTAAGCTTGCAGAATTTAACATATTGTTCGTTGTCTCCAAGAGCAATCTGGCCATTCATGTCCATGTAAATTCCGCAAGTAGTGTTATCAATGCTTTCCTTCACTCCGGAGTATATCGAATCATCTCCTATGTGGAATCCTCCGATCGTAGCTCCGAATGCAACAAGATCTTTTACGTCAATCTTTGTTGCAGTTATGGATTTAGCTCTTATGACCTGACCATCGATGCTGTTGTAATCTGTCTGTTCTTTCTCAACGGTCATTCCGTCTGTGTTAAGCTTATAATACAGTCCGTCCTCGCCTTTGATAACGAGCTTGTCTGCTTTCACGGTATTTCCGTCGATGAGATCTCCCTTGATCGTCACTCCGACCAGCTCACCGGTGATTGTTGCGTCACCGATTTCTACATTTTTTATCAGCCCTGATTTTGCATAGAAATATTCCATCTGTGCCTTGCCGATATTAGAAAAATCTATATTGGCATATTTTATATCTGCATCTTCTACTTTCAGATAGTTTGTCTCGATGGTGCCAACAGTGAGTTTAACTTCTCCCAAACTTTTATTGAGCGTATCCAGTTCGCTCTGCATTCCAGAAACAACATCGCTATCCGTTAAGCCTTTTTCAAAATTAAGGATATCCGATACGTTTACCGTTCCTGTGTACCTTCCATCTCCTGCCACTACTGTATTCACTATCTCAGCCGCTTCTTTGTACTTCTGCTGCAGTTCTTCAAAGGTCAGTACCGTATTGGCGATCTCGCATGTATTCTTTTCCGGGCTTTGCGGATACTCTGTCATTTTGACGATTCTCTGCTTTACTCTCGTTCTGGTCGCACTGTCAATGATCCAGATTTTGTCTCCTACGTGATATTCAAGGATGGAATACTGTTTTTTCTGTTTTGCCAGATCTGCAACGGTCACAGAATATGATTCTGCCGGTTTTGACAGATCCTGTAATTTTAATTCTGCATCTTCTTTCAGTGCCTGAGCATCTGTATAAGATTCTTCTTTCCAGATGTATGTTCTTTTTTTATCAGAGTACTGATAATTTTCAAGATAATTCTTGCCATCGTTAACTTTTTCGATTGTAAGGTTATTTGCACCTATCGGAATGATCTGTGTGTAATAATCATAACTATCGGACTTTTTACTGAGTTTTTTCAGATTTAGCCCTCGGATAAAATAAGCGCCCTTATCTTCCCCCACCTCATTGTAAAAAGATACTGTTTTATTTTTGGTGTCGTATACAATTTCACATAAAAAAGCCACTGCCAGCTTCTCGATGATATCTCTTGATGTAACCTTTAGCATTCCTGCGTTGCGTTTCTTCTTTACATCACATTCTCCAACGGTCCAGCCGGTTCCGGCAAGCGCAAGCCTGGCAGCTTCGTCCACAGTCGATTCTTTTGCAGAAAATGAACCCCACGGCTTACCTTCCAATTCTTCCAGGTTGAGCACTGCTACATACTGTGGAAATCCATCCATGCTCTGTGTTCTTTCTTTGACCACGTATTCATCATCTTGAGTCTGGATGTAATATTCTGTCTCAATATCTTTTTTTCCCATGTAAGTAAAAGAAAGCGTTTTGTCCCCGGTGGACGCTACGCTTTCTATCTTCATATCCTTATATGCTTTTATGTATCCTGCCGGTTCGTGGGCCTTGTCATATAACTTCAACATATGCTCATCTCCTTATATGTAGCGCGGCAAAAAGCTTATTGTAATCTTAACGCTTTGATTTACGGTTATCGTATTGTTTCCGGATTTCAGTGATGGAAGTTCCCACATTTCTACTTCTCCCGCTTTTTCTTTTCCATCTTCGGTAACCAGTCCATTTTCTCCGTCAAGAATAATCTCCTTGCCTTTTTCTATGTTCTGGATGGAGAAATCGTATGTTTCGTTCAGTAAATCGTTTCTTGCCAATCCTGTAATTACCAGTGCGGCAGTTCCTAATTTGGGAACGATATTGACAACCGCCGGAGTTGTAATGTTTCCAGGATTGTTGATCTGAATTGTCTTTTCACCATCGAAGGTTCGACTGATTCTATCTGCGCATTCATAGCAATTCCACTCAAGAGTCAGCAAGTGCCATCTTTTCATCGCAGTTTCTTCGGTTTCACTTTTCTTTAAAACCGCATAGAATTTATGTTTGTAGCTATCAAGCGTTAAGATTACCGGATCCAGGCACTTTGACAGAATCAGGCTTTTGTTCTCGATGATCTCCTCTCTGTTTTTTCCCTTTACGACCAGTACAGTCTTGATGCTTTTGAATCCAATTGTATTTCCAAGCAAAATCGGGGCGCAGTTCCCTTTTACCCATTCGCTGCTGTTAGACACAGAGCTCGTACCGAATGTCACTCGATGTTGACGCGCATTCGCATTTTCAATATTCCATTCTCCAATCAGCATTATAACCGCCCCCTGTTCGCTCTTACTGATGCTTCTGCTGTCTGCCTGCTTATTTCTGGCTGAAGTGCTCCAACCAGTTCTCCAGAATCAAGGACAACTTTTAATTCCGTGATCACGGACATCATGTCAGCTATTCTGTCGCCAAGTTCTCCTATGATGTTTGACATAGGACTTGTATCTATGTTTACAATTGTGTTTCCGTTAGAATATCCCGTTAATGCTTCATTGATAATCGTAGTTCCGGCAAAGTTCAAAGACTCAAGCTGAACTTCCAGTTGTTCCTGCTGCCCCTGTAATTCATCTTGTGCGTTCTTGACAATCGCCTGCCTTACAGATTGAAATACCGTCTGTGAAGCACTTTCTATTTTTACCGGATCTACCATACCTTCCAGCAAGCTGTCCAGTGTTTCCTTTCCAATTACATTTCCTTCCTGTTTCAGTTCTCCGAGGCTCGAAGAAATCGTAGAAACAATCTGAGTTGTGCTGTTATACACCTCAACTGAATCAGAAGCCCTTTTTATCCCGCCAATCAGTCCCGAAACCGCATCTTCTCCGATTTTCCCGGCTCGATCCAGAAGTCTTGCGAGATCGCTTGTCATTCCGGTGTTCAACTCGGTCAGAGCTGCTCTGTATTCTGCGTTCAGGGCATTCAATTCCTCCTGCGCGTTCAGTCTAAGATCTCTGATCTGATTATTTGTGTCTTCTCTTAATCCTTCATTATCTTTTACGGCTTGCGATTCTGCGAGCGCGTTTTTCTGTGACCAAAGCTTTTCATATTCCTTCAGCTGTTCTTCGGTCATATGATTCAGACTATAGATTGATGCCGCCGCATCAGGTCCCATCTCTTTCAGCTCATCAAGGAGCTCCTTTGAAATATTCTTTTTTTCAAGCTCTTCCAGCTGCTGTTCCCACAGTGTCAAACCCGCAACCTGAGTTTTCAGGTTGTACAAGAGCGTGTCCGCATCGTATCCGGAGGAATCCCATGCTTCAAAGAGATCCATCTGTGAGAGTATGTCTTCTTTTCTGCTTTTTACTGCATCTTTATACGTTTCCTGGAGATCTTTAATGTTTTCCTCAAGCTCATCATTGATCTTTTTCGAATTTTCGGCATAATCCTCATCCAGCTTCTTTCTTTCATCGTAAAATTCCTGAAGTGCATTCAGATATTTTTTATCCGCATTTATTCTCTCATCAGTTCCGACTGCAAACTGCTTTCTCGCTTTGTTCCAGTATTCCATTTCCGCTTTTGCAGACACTTTGTAATATGTTTTATATTTATCCAGGATACTGTCCTGATTATTTGCCTGAGTCTGCTTAGCATCCTTTTGTTCCTGCGCGAACTGCGCCTTCAGTTCATTGATCTTGGCAGTAGCATCGTACCATGCCTGTGTGCCTTTTTTTAATCTGTTCTTTACCCCTTCCCAATAGGCGATCTCCTGCTGTGTGGACATGTCGTGCAGCGTCTGATAGTTCTTCAGATATTTTTCAGCAGCTGAATACACATCGGAATAATATTCCGCAGCACTCTTTTTGACTCGTTTTCCACCGCTTTTTTTCGTCCACGAAACTCCAAAATCGCCGGTTATCTTATTCGCCAGCGTTGCGCTTCCGGTCGTTGCCGTCAATTGTTCTCTGACTGCTTTTGCCTCCTGCTTAACAGCATTCGCATAAGCCTTTGTTCCTTTTTTGGTATGTTTTATAACCTGCTGCCAGAAATACACGGTGTCGTCCAAAGAAACTTTGTTTGATTTCTTGTATTTTTCCATCCACCTTACCGCATTAGTATATACTTTAGCTGACATTCTGGCTGCCTGTTTTGACGCAAGCGATGCTTTGTCCCTGATTCCGAAAGCCATACCTTTTGCGATCTGCTGTCCTACATCCTCTTTGAACTTTCTTGACGGCGAATGTATTCCGAGTGTGCTTTTAGCTGCTGAAAGAGCACGTGCTGCAAGATTCACGGCCGCATTAACTGCTGCCGCTGATCCGGCATTGATTCCTGCCGCCACACCAGCTGCCATATTATAACCAATCCCGCTGAAAGCTCCATTGTATGCTCCGGCGCCAGCATATGCTCCAGCTGCCATTCTTGACGCTGCTGCAGATGCTGCTCCGGATCCGGAGAGTATTCCACTTGCATACATAGCGGCTGATTGACTTCCCGACGCTCTAAATGAGCTTTTGGTTCTATTAGCAACTCCAAGCGCCTTCTGCGTTACATTTGTAATCGCAGACGCTACGGATGTCTGCTGTGATGTAATTCCAGTTGCAATTCCTGTTACTATCTGTTTTCCAAGTGTTTCGAATCCGTTCCCGGCCTGCACTCCTTCCGCACTCATAGCAGATGTAATAGCGCGATGAATTTCATCTTTTTTACCAGATATGCCCTTTGCTATCGCATCGCCGATATCATGCCCAAGATTTTCAAATGCCCCGCTATCCGCAGACGCATCTGATCCACTCATTGCCGAAGACACAGCATTGCTTATATTCTCTTGTTCTGACTGGATTCCTGATGCTATTGCTTCGCCTGCCTGTTGGCCAGTCTGCGCGAAATTCTCTGCCACTGCTCCGGCGCTGTTACTGTCAGACATTGCATTATAGAGTTCAGGCGCTTTCTTCGAAATCAACTGAATCAAAGAGTTGTAGGCATCAACAGCGTTATTTCCTCCTGATTCTATACCCTTCGTAATCTCTTCCGGAATCTTGATTCCCGACTGCGACGCAATTTCTATCAGTCCGTCCATCTGGCCTTGGATATTTGTTGATAATTTCGATATCATTTCATCCGGGTTAACGTCTCCAGATACAATTCCCTCTGCTAATCCTTCCGGAATCTTTACTCCGCATTCTTTTGCGATCTGGATAATTTCTTCTACCTGAGTCTGCAGTTCTTCACTGTAGTTTGTGCTCCAGGATGATATTCCATTACTGTTTGCGATCTGGATAGCATCCCAGACACTGTTCCATTCTTCTGCTGTGGATCCCAGTTCTCCGGAAGCCAGCTTCATAGCTGTCTCGTTCGCAGCTCCGGCGCTTGCAATCGCGTCTGACATATCCATGGCTTCTCCCCACGTCTTTGCCATCTCTTCGATCGGACCAGTCCCCTGTAATTCCAGAGTCTTCACCATATGTTCCAGTGTGTTGGAACCTTCAATCCCCATATCCTCGATATATTTAATAAAATCTGGTGATACTTTATCTCCGATCGCGTTTACGACTGTCTGCAGGTTTTCCCGGTATCTCTGCATGGCATCTACCTGAGACTGCAGGTTCTCGGTCATTTTTTCAACCGTAAGATCAATCCCTCCATCTTCCGATTGATCAAACATATCTGAGAGACTGATTTTATCTTCAAAACTGGATTTGATAGATTCTTTTGCGGATGTATATGCGTCTATAACCGTCTGAGCAGCTTCTCTCTGCTGTTGCGCAGAGTCAAATGCGGCTTGTGCGGCATCCGCAAGGGCCTGTGCCTGTTCTTCTGTCTGTTCGGTATTTTCTTTTGTTGCATCAGTATTTTCTTTTGTCGCATCAGTATTATCCGTCGTGACGCCATACATCTTTTCGGCCGTATCCGTATAGTCCTGGATCTGTTCGTCACAATCCTTTGTGATTTCTGACTGTTCTTTGATTGCTGATGTATAATCATTGGATTTTTCCGAAAGTTCCGTTATTGACGCGCTCATAATTCCAGCCGCGTCACCGCCTGCATAGAATTCTCCATTGATCGTAGCAAGTCTGCTGTCCATCTTGGAATTACTGATCTTTTCCTGTGCTTCCGAAAATTCATCCATTGTAATGATTCCGTCATCAAGCGCCTGTTTGTACAGTCTGATAGCTTCTGTCTGATAATCTCTCGAATCATTACCGTTCTGCTGTGCGACCATTATCTCATCAATGAGATCTCTCTCTTGTTCCAGCAGTTTTAATCTTTCTTCTGTACTGTCTTTTCCCGCCTGAGCTTTATCAATCTGCACCTGCGCTTCAAGCTTCTGATTTACGAGATCCTGTGTAGCCGCAAGCGCTGCCTGTTTGATAGCTGCCTTCTCATAATTGTTGATCAGGCTTTCCAGTTCTGTATTGGTGATATTTAATTTTCCGTTTTCTTCGTCATAGGCATTTGCCAGTTCCGGAATGCTTTGCGAAAGTTCGGCCACTATCGCAGACATTTCCTGTTTCTGGACATTCGTCTTATCTTCGATACTATTCAGTTCCTGCAGGCGCTCTCCCAGCGCAGCAATACGGTCAGCGTTCTCTGTGGATGTGTTCCATCCCTCAGATATTTCTGCCATGCTCTGTTTCGCCTGCTCAGCGCCTTTCATTACAGCCTGATAGTATGTGTCAATCTGCTGTTCCGCCGGCGAAATGACTTTTGTCAATCCCGATACAGCTGCCGTGGCTATTTCAACAGCTCCCTGCGCCACACCCGAAAATGTGCTATAAGCTGCAATTCCTAATCCTTCTGTCGTAGAAGACAGCTCAGTCAGTTTTCCTTTCAGATTATCCTGCATGGTGTCAGCCATGTTTTTTGCCGCGCCGTCAGAACTTCTTAAAGCTTCTTCGTATCCCGAAATTTTGCCAATTCCTTCATTCAGAACAAGGTTCAGTCCTGACAGCGCCGTTTTATTAAACGTTGCTCCCAGAGCTGCTGATCGGTCCGCTGATTCCATTCCGTCCAGGGCGCCGCTGATATCTGTGATAATATCCGTCAGGTCTCTGAATTTTCCGGTGGAATCTGCAACCTGTACAGATGTATCTCCGATCTGTATAGCGCCGTCTTTCATTTTCTGAGTTATCTGGGTCATAATGGATCCCAGAGCCGTTCCAGCTTCCGAACCTTTAAGACCCTGATTAGCCATTCCTTCCAGGAGAGAAGTTACCGTCTCTATATCCTGTCCGCCCGTGTGGAGAATAGCTGCACAGTTTCCGTATGCCTCTCCCAGCTGTTGCGCTGTGGTATTGCTATTCGCTTGAGCAAACGCAAGCATATCTGCCATTTTGGCGCTCTCAGATGCCTGCATCCCAAACGCAGAAAGATAGTCTGTGACCATGTCTGACGCGTTTGCCAATTCCATTCCTGATGCAGCTGCAAGATTTAGAACACCATCTATTCCTGACAGCATACTTTCTGTTGACCAGCCTGCCAGCGACATGTATTTAAATGCACTGGCAACCTCTGTGGCAGAAAACTTTGTGGATGCTCCAAGCGCCTTTGCCTTCGCGCTCATAGAATCAAGTTGTTCCCCTGCTGCTCCGGAAATCGCTGCCACCTCACTCATAGCAGCTTCGAACTCTGATCCAACCTCTACAGCATATTTGGCAGTTTCTTTTGCAGCATCGCCTATCGCACGTACTCCAACCGTTATTGCTTCTCCAAGCAGATTTGCTTTGAGCACGTCAGCAAATGTACCAGCCTTTTCTGTCGCCTTCCCAAACTTATCTATGCTCGTAGCGCACCCATCGGCCGATTTCGAAGCTTCATCCATATATGCAGCATTCTTTTTCGTTGCCCGGTTTGCTTTTTCCAGCTGGGTTTCTGCCGTATTGAGTTTTGCCTGCCAGTCACTGACTTTGTTACCAATCTTTCGATAAGCATCTTCTCCTTTTTCAAGGTCTCTTTTTGCAGTTTCCAGAGCTGTATTCTGCTGATCCAGCTCTGTTTTTAATTTGCTTACCGCTTCTTCCTGTTTTTCTATAGCATCCTTAGATGTCTTTTCTTCCTGGGACATCTTTTCGAGTTTCTGCTTGGCCTGTTCATATGCCTGGTTGGCCTGTTCCTGCTTCTGCTGCTGCTTTTCCAGCGCCTGTCTCAATTTTTCGACGTTTTCAGCTTTTGACGCATAACCAGCTTCAGCATTCTTCAATGCCTGTTTTGTCAGCTCCACCTTTTTCTTCTGTTCTTCCAGAATTTTGTTCAGAGCCTTATCTTTTTCTGTTAATGCTTTCAGGCTGTTTGCCTGGCCTTCATAGGCAACTTCCGTTTTTTTCAGCTCCGATCTGGAAGCGGCAATACTTTTATTAACAGACGTTATTTCCTGTCTGAACTCTTTTTCGCCTTCAAGTCGTATTCCAGCAACAATTTCATTTTTTCCCGGCATAGAAACACCTCGTTTTTTGTATTAAAAAAGGTGTCCGAATCGGACACCCATTGTATGCGTTTTAATTATTTATTTTTTAATGCTTTATATACTTCCTTTGCAGCCCAGATAAAAAGAGGTGCTTCAAATGTATAAGCTATCACCCCTATTGTTATTAATATTCCACCTAAAAGTGACTTCCCGACTATGGAACATATGATTGTGACTGCCAGTATTATATAAAAATAAATTTTCCATATGATCATCTTGCAGCCCTCCTTTGCTTTCGTATTTTGATTATACTCCCGCCAAGAAGGAACTGCAATAAAAATCAAGGTAAATCGTCAATCGAACAAGTCTTTTTCTTAAGACCGTTCATTTCCATGAATTCTTTGTAGATTATAAAAAACTTTCTCGGGGTCATATCAAATAGTTCGTCCTCCGAATACCCCAGCTTCATCGAACCGATATAGAGCATGCGGGCAACATTCAGTTGCTCTGCTGCCCGCTCTCCTGGTTTGGGTTATCGTCATCTTCCACTTTTGGAAGAGAGTAACCATAAGCAGACAATACCGCCGAAGTCACTTCTATGATATTGTCCATTCCGATCAGATCTCCGACATCCCGGTCCGTCACTTCGGCAAGTGTACATTCCGGATTTTTGCGTTTTTCTCTCTCCGCCTCGTGATTGATCAGTGTTTTTACGAGATATATGAGTGCTTTGTTTGACAGGTTTTCATCCGTGAGCTCCATCATAATATCTTTCATATTTTTTCCAGTATCGTCCTGAATAGAATCAATTGTGTTCAGCGTAAACAGGAATCTGTGTTCTACTCCATCCAGGACTACAGGGATTCCTCTCGGTCTAAGATCGCTCATTCCGTTACCTCTTTCTTTTTAGGCTGCAGGTTCGATTCCGACAATCTTGTTCAGATAGCTCTTCGCTTCTTCACGTGTATCAAACGTCTTTCTGCGTTTCCAATTTCCGTCTTCCGGAATAAGGATTTCGCCCTCAAGCGAAATGTGGTTAAAGGTTGTGTTTTCCTGCTTGGTCTGGTTGTCGTCATTCGGTTCAGAGAATTTGACTTTGTTGTAGAACTTTGCAACAAATTTTGTTCCGCTCATGCCAATAGCGCCAACCCCTACATAAGGGGCAATATCATCTGCATTACTGATAATTTCTTCACCAGTTGTTGCCTGTTTGTTTCCAAGCAGGTATGTATAGATCTCATCAGTATCGTCATTAAGTTCTACCGTCAGAGTTCCGCCGGTTACAGAACTGTCTGTTTCAACCGCTCGGTTATCTCCATAATCTTTTACATTTGATTTTGTAGGACTTCCATTGAAATTGGCTGCCGGACTCAGTCTCTTTCCTTCTTTATATGTTCCATTCTCCTGGAGCTTACCAAATACAACATATTCAATTCCTTTTTTAGCCATCTATTCTTCCTCGCTTTCTTCTATGTGGCAATAGATAACCACATGTATAGTGCTTGTTTCTTTTTCATACAGTGTTCGAATATCTGTTATCACAAATCCTTTTTCTTTCAGTACTTCCACTGCTTTTTTCTTGTGTTTGCGAAAATCTGTGTTCTTCGGGGCAAATATATGTACCTGCCACCACATCACTGTAGTATTTGACTCGTTATCACCAAAATCAACCGGCTGTTCGTATTCCTCGTTATAAACGATATACGTATCTTTTACTCCGGCATATTCATAGTATTTAACAGGCAGACCTGTTGGGGCGAGTGCCCGTTCCAGCATTTCGTTCGATTTCACATCAGGCTCACCTCATTTTCAAATACCTCTTTCATTGCTCTGACTACTTCCGGCTCGGCGCGGATCACGGCGCCTGTAATCACAGGGACCGCCGGACGTCCTTTAACACCAAATTCCAAATAGCACATCTTTGCCATATTCCGGACACCTTTTTTATCCTTTCCTGTGGGGCGTGTACACATGTAATATCCGCCTCCATAGCTTTTCTCAATGCCTGTAGGCTTTATCGATCGCGCCATTGCTCCTGTGTCCTGATGCTCAGAAGCTGCGCTCACAACCTCTTTTTGGAGTTTTTCCATTCCTGCTTCCATCATTTTAGGAGCAACTTCTTCGAATTTTCCAAGTCGTTCCAACGATGCCATCAGCTCATCAACTCCCGATACATCAAAACTTGCCATTATTCAGTCTCCTTTGTCGCGCCAGATGCAGAGATAAGGCGGTAGTCTTCGGGAGTGTTTCTGACAGAGTCTGCACCTGGTGAATCTCATAAACATCCGAGCCGATCACCGCAAGATATTCTGTAGTCAGCCAGTCCCTGTGCGGTACTCTGATCAGTTTATCAATCTGTACCTTCGCGGTCATTGCTTCATAGTATCGGTTATAGCCAACTGTCTTTTCTGAAAAGCGAAGCTTTTCTTTTCTGGTTCCAACGTTTCCATCGTCATCTATTTCGCATATAGTAACAATACCGTCATTAAATCGCTCAAATTTCATGCTCTTTTGCGTAGTCATCTGCCTGTGCTCCCATTCTTAGTGCTATCAGTTCCGAGCGAAAACTCTGCTCAAACTGTTCCAGAACATTATTCCTTGCGTATCTGCAGTAATCCAGCAAAAGTGATTTTGGCAGCGCTTCTTTTTTGTACTCCTGCTCCGCTCCGGCAATATCATTCAGACGGTTCATTCCGCGTTCTATAATTCCAGTCAGCTTCCAATCTGTATCGTCATCTTCGAAAGTGATGTCCAGATAATTCCGGACATCGTTTAAGAGAGCTTCGGTTACCATGGTCCATCACCTTAAGCTTTAGCTTTTGTATTTACCGGATTTTCTTCTGTATTTGTAACTTCCACCTTCATCGGAAGTGGTTTTAGTTTAGAGATATCAAGATACTGGAAAGCGTTGTTGTCTTTCGGTCTTCCCATTCCGTACATCTTTGTAATGTAAACGCGATTGTCTTCCAGGAACTGGTATTCGTCGGAATACTCAATCTTTCCAGAGGATCCTGCGCCAATTCCCATGAAATATTTTTTTGCAATTCCCATGATTGCTTCGTTTTCATCCAGCACCGAGGACTGAACTACTTTTGTCGGATACGGGAATACATTGTTTTTGTATGTGCCATCAGCTGCTCTTACTGTAGATGAAGGAAGTACTTTTTTGATGTAGTCTACCGGATTGACTACCAGAAGCACTTCCGGAACAGTTCTGTATCCGCCTACTTCATCCGGCTTCTTTGCAAGCGGAGCTACAACTGTGCAATATTCTTCCGGATCCAGAGAAGCGAGTTTTACTTTAGTTTTGTCTGGATATACGCCTAAAGTAACTGCGCCATCAAGGTTTTTGCACATTCCGATCGGCTGATCTTTTCCTGTACCTTTCAGAATTGCTTTTTCCAGTCCACCGGCAGTTGCTTCGGACAGGATAATACGAACATAGTTGTCCAGCCATACCGGTCCGAGAGCAAGCATGTCTTTTGAAACTGGAATAAACGCACTCAGCTTCGCCATGGTCATATTGAGAGTATCAATCTTTCCGGCAAGCTCCGTTGCAATCGCGGAGTTTAATGCGCTCCATGTTGCAAGGTCGATATTATCTGCATTGATGATCATTTTTACAGTTCCCTGGCAATTGATAAAATCAATGTTGTCGAGCAGGGGGTGGCTCTCTCGCATATCATCAATAACTGTATCGATAATGGTTTCCGGCATGGCTTTGTCGATATCGACCAGTGCCTGTTTTGGATTTGAGGATTTCGCAGCGTCAATCCATGCCTGGTAAAACTCTTTTTCTTCACTGGTCAGCTGACGGATTCCCCTTGCTGCCAGGATCGTTGAATCTCTGCTCTGTCTGAGATCTCCGTATTCTTCCATGATTCGTTCCTGAACGCCAGTCGCGAACTGTGTGAATGCATTTGCCATAGCCTCATCATCATCGTTCTTCAGTGCTTCTGATAATGCCTGCATCAGTTCCATGTTTTCCTGCTTCAGAAGGTCTTTGTTTTTCATATTTTTCTATCCTTTCTTAGTGGTTTAATGCTTCAAAAAAAGCACCTGCCATTTTGAGTACTTTATTTGTTTCTTTATGCTCCTGTACCGGTTCTGTTTTTGTCGATGTGAACTGCATCATTTCTTTCCGGAAAGACTGCTGCGTTTTCAACTGCTGCCGGAGCTGCCTGATCAGCTCGGTATTCATCTGCTCGATCTGTTTCGCATCTGCCGACTGTGTTCCGATTTCGTCACAAAAGCCATATTCTAAGCACTGCTCAGGTGTTAAAAATGTTTCTGCATCCATCATCTCAATCAGCTGCTCTTCTGTAAGATTTTTAGCTCTCTCCATGTAGATTCCGCGGTTTGATTCCATCAGCACATCCAGATCATCTGCACATTTACGGAGCGTCTGCGCATCGCCATACACAGACATCGCCATGTTGTGGATCAACATGCTTGTTCCTGGACCCATGATGATCTTGTCGCAAGCCATGCAGATTACGCTGGCGATAGAATACGCAAATCCATCGATATAGCACACCTTTTCTGCTTTGTGCTGTTTCAAAAGATTATAAATCGCAACCCCTTCTTTTACGGATCCACCGTTGCTGTTTACATGCAGTTCAATAGTTGCCGATTCCGGAATTGCTTCCAGCTGATCTCTGAAATATTTTGCACTGGTCTCTGAATCGTCATACTGCCATGTTTCCCAGTTGAAGTCTCCATAAGCAGTCACATCATCATATACATATAATTTATAGACGTCCTGACCGGCAAGCTGTTCAAACCTGTATTTTGTCTTGTTCTTCAAATCTGTTCACCTCCTCCATTATTTCCTGCATCCTGTACTGTCGTAATATCCTCATAGTTCTTTGTTATCCAGTGTTTTTTACTTTCTTCTGTGCCCAACTCTGTTTCTCCCAGTTTCCGTCTCAGTTCATCGATACAATACATTCCGCTGGCAATGAGTTTGTCAATTTTCTCAGCAATCTCAAACACATCTACATGCATGATCGTTGTAGTATCGATTTTTATATAATTACCTTTGCGGATCTGGGTTTTTCCATAACGTTTCCGGTTAATTTCCGTGTTCAGCATCTCACACAAAGGATCAATGCAAAATGTAAGGAAATTCTTTGTTACCTTGTCTATTTCCGACACATCGCCTTTCAGGAGTGCTGCCGGAATATTGAACGCTCGCGCTACTGTGTTTACAATCTGGTCAAGCACATCAGTGATATCTTTCATTTCCGAAGTAGATTTCTTGCTTTGCTCTCCTGCCTGTTTCGTGTAAGTGAACCCATTAAACAGCGGCAGGACCGCGCTCCGGCTGTTAAAATATCTCTTGAATCTGTCATTCATCAGTTCTTCGTAGACTTCTTCGAATGTCTTGTTTCCGTATTTTGCTCCTGAGGCCATCGAATCAATATGGAGTGTTCCTTTTTCTCCTCCTGCTTTTTCATACTTATCAATAGCTTCGTTGAGTAATTCATTATATCCATTGCACAAATTCGTCAGAAGTTGCCGGATATTTTTGTTGCTAAGCCTGAAATACAGTACTTCTGACATTCGGAATGTGCGTTCAAATGTCATTCCTTTTCTGTACACGTTGCTGAATACTGTTTCTTTCAGCGCATACTCATCTTTTGTGAAACTTTCCGCAATGATCAGCTGCCCTGCAGCTTCCACCACGAGGCATTCATTCCGGTATAGCAGTGTTGCTACAAGCTCCTGCAGAAATTGGCTGGAATTCTGATTTTTATTGGGCTCATAGTTCCATACGTAGTATTCTTCTCCGTTATATTCCTTTCCGTTCTTCAGCGTGCGGAATTCACATTTTGAGATACTGTTTGCAATGAGATTGATCGCCGCGTGTACCGTAAGTTCTTCAGCTACCAAATTCGACAGTTTTTCCTGGTCGACGTATTTTTGAATGGTGTCTGCTGATATCTCTACGCTATTCCCTCCCAATGTCTTTCCCCGAAGCCATTTCCAAAAACTCATCCTCTGTCTCCTTTTCAGTAACTGTATACATCAAAATTAATTCCGGAATAATCAGCTTCTTCCGGAATTTCGTCTATGATCGTCATTGTGCAGACAAATGCCATAAATCCATCTGTCTTTCTGTAATTCGGTTCTATTTTTCCATATGTGATATTGCCCTTTGCGTCCATCTGTTTTTTCGTGTTATTCGTGTACCAACGCATGATCGGTACATTGCCAAACACAACTGTATGGGTTACAAATGCATGATTGATGATCGGGGCGGCTTTCATGATATCTGACGGTCTCACCAGGTAAACATTCTTCCGCTCAAATGCATCAAAACCAACTGCTTTCAGCGCTGAGTTAAGAAGCGAATACCTGTAATTGTCGATGGCGATCTTTAGGATATTGAATTTTCTGCCCATCTTTTCGAACCATTGTGCTACCAGTTCCGGTGGGATTTCGACATCATCTACAAAATCCACATCTCCTTTTGTCTCCCATTCGCGCAAAGGGGCTTTTATCCCTCCTAAGTCCCTCGATCGGGAACAGATAAGTGTGTGATGTATATGATAATTCTTTCCTTGCACGTTAAATGTGAGTCCCATTGCGACAAAGTCGTTTGTTTTGGCATAATCTACACCCCCAACACAATTTTTCCCTTCCAGGTTAATAACATCCTGATCTGTTGCAAGGATGTCTTCCCATGTAGCTACTTCGACATCTTTATTCCCGATAGGGAAATTGCATCTTTTTGCCATATATTCCGGATAGTAATCCATCTTATAAGGCATATCCAAGATTTCTTTTTGTATGGTACTTCTCAAAGACGGAAAATCATTTAGGCTCGGAATAGCCTTTACCAGCTTATCGATCTGATTCCATTCTTTTTCTTCTTCAATCCTGCACCAGAAAACCAGTGTACGATTCAAAGGATTGTATTCTTTCAGGATTGCCTGATTTTGTTCTTTTTCCTGGTCGAGAACTGCGCCTCGGATATGTCCGTCTGTAGTTATTGTTATTACGCGCCCGTGCCAAACCTTACCAAGTCCGGACTGCAGTGTATTTATATTCTGAACATCTGTATATTCGTGTTTTTCGTCAAATATAATGCATCCGGTACGCTTGCTGTCTTTTCCTCTTTTGGACGATGTATTGTAACGCAGCTCTGATTTTGTAATCTTTCCAGTAATCAGTTCTCTGGTTGCATGATAGTTTTTCTTTAACACTTTTTCATATTTTTTCTCGATCGGATCTGTGATCACATCGTATACATCCTTGAACGACGTCTTTGCCTGTGCTTCTGAATTGGCCATCAGGTCAATGTTGTATCCGCGTATCCCGTGGTAAGGCGACAGGAAATAAAAGCACAAAAATGATATAAATCCATTTTTCCCGCTACCTCTTCCAACCATGATTCGAATTTCGTTAAAATAAATATCTCCATCCAGAGTCTCAACTCCAACAATTAGTGCAAATAAAAATATTTCCCATTCTATCAGCTGATAGGGGAAATATTTTTGGAGTGCAAGACCTTTTTCTATTTTTTCGTCGTTAATTACAACATCGTCTCTTTCCAGAACGGGGATTACCAGGTGGTCTATCATTAGCTCCTGTTCTTTGCAATGCTCAACCCGGTTGTCTTTTATCATCCGGATATATGGATCTATGTACCGGCTATAATGTCTCATCATCCTCACCGCCTGGTGGTTCCACATCCTCCGGTTTGAGCCCCAGGAAAGTCAATATACTCCTCATCTCAGAAGATATCCGTCTTTTTTCTGCAGTGGCATCTGTGTACGTTTTTAGAGAAAAATTCCCGTCTCGTTTCATTTGAATAAGTGTCTGATTAATATAAAATAAATCATCATAAAATGACATATACTCATCCACTTTATCCACCAAGAATTTGTCAGACATTTTCCTCGACAAAAGTGCATTTTTCAGGCTTTCTTCGGTTTTTTCTCTCTTCTTTTCTTTGCTCATTGGACGTGCCATTTTACCACCTTCTTTCAACTTTCCCGGGATTTTTCATTTTTTCTCCGGATGCATCCCCCTCACCGGTCACGCGTTCCCCAGAGTTTTTTTGTATTTTTTACCCGGGGGACTACCAGCGTTCCTCATTCACGAAGCCCTGCTTCTTTCTGTGATGCTCATCGTAATGACAACGCTCGCAGATCGGTTCGAGATTGTCCGGATCCAGTGCCAGTTCCGGATGCAAGCGTAAATATTTTTTATGATGCACAGTACGTGCTTTTACGACCAGGCCTTTGCTCTTACATCTTGCGCACTCATAATGATTCACTTTCAGAACGTGAGCCTGTGTCTTTCTCCATAATGGAGATGTATAGAACTCATGTACATTATTTTCTGCAATCAACCGTCTAATCCAGTTCAATGTTTCTTCATTCATTGTTCATCTCCGTTCTTTTTTATAGCAAAAAGGTGCCCGAATCGGACACCTGATTAGCTTGGAAGGCCGGCTTGCTGTCAAGTCTGCCCTCGTGAGGAGTTTTAGAAAAATGCATGCGTGTGTAGGTCACGCAATCGGAACAGATGGAATCGGACCACCAACACGCTGGATATAAGCCAGCTGCTCTGCCACTGAGCTATGTTCCGTTCTGTCCTGGCCAGAGCACCACCAAAGACCAGGACGGGGAATTCATCAATACCTCATACACGGGAAGATACGCATGAGAAACGAATTCGAATACGTTGGACGTTGGACGTTTCCAATTCGTTCATGTTATACTATAGCATCTTTCATCGGGACATGTGGGACATTTGGGACAAACTTTAGTTTTTTTCAAAAAATCTTTGAAATTCTTTCTTAACACTCTCTGATGTTACCCTTCGTCCCATTCGATCTGCCACCTGCTGCCACGTCAGATCTTCGAAGATCTTGTACTTTATGATCCTTTGCATTCGGAATGGTATCGATAACATCCAGACTTCTACCTGCAGCTTCAGTTCTTCTGCGTTTTCTTTCTTCTGTCGTAGCATTTCTTTTTTGGTGTGAAGCCTGCAGTCATCTGAATAAGAGTATGTCGTTCCCTGTACTTTAAAGTGCTGTGGGTTGTAAGGGAATTCCGGATTACTTCCAGACACCGATTCATTCGCAGTGATGCCCTTCTTTGATTCCAGTCTGCGAATCTCTTTTTCTGTTTCTTTGATCACCTCGCATGCATCTATATATTCTTCCAGAATTCTCTTGTCCATGATGTCAGCCTCCTCGTTTCCATTCCTTCTTTGTTTTCTTGTCTCTTATGCCTGTAATTTCCAGTCCTAAAAGACCTGCGGTATTGTTCAGTACTGTATAAGCATTGTAGATATGTGTCGGCATATGTCCTGCTGCCTTAATTGCTTTCCCCTGCGTTGGATCCGGATATCCCTCATGATTTTTATATGTCATCCGCTTATCCCTCTTTTCTTCCAGGCTTTTTCCTTCTCACTCTTCCACCTTTGACGTACTTGGAACACACTGTTTCCGGTTGTCCTCGGTTCCGGCTATGCCCGGTTATAAAACAGTAATTACATTTGTCCAGTGCTTCTTTGTTACGAGTCCTGTAAATACATGTTCGGCATTGCTTCGTATCAGACTTAGGTGGTTCTTTCCGATACTTTTGAAGGCCATACTTCCGGATCCATTGTGTTATGGTTCCGGAAGATACCTCAAAATATTTCGCCATCTGTTCTGTAGTCCATCCGGACTGCAGTTGTCTGATCATAGCATCCTCATCGTATTTGCTTGGTTTTGTCTTGGGTTCCAATCCATATTTCTTGCACTTGTAGAATATAGTGGACTGCGTAACTCCAAGGATGATCGATATCTTGTTTTGAGAACATCCTGCATTTATGTATTCTTCCAGTACTTCTTTCGTAATATCTGGTCTTGTATCCTTCCGTCCCATCAACATACCCTCATAAAGCGGTGCAGTAGAAACTGACACCAGTTCTCTGCGTGCGCCGTGTATTCTTCACATGTATCATCTTCCTCCACCAAGATTCCTTTGCGGTCGCACAAGCCATTGTCATTTTCTATACAACTGCTGCATGTTTTATCTTCCATCATCCTCTTCCTTTCCCCAATCAAGTTTCTGCCCACAGTCTGGGCAATAATTTGCGTTCGAATATATCTCTGCCTTTCCACAGCAAGGGCAATCGCCCTTGGTAACATAGACCATTCCAAAGAAATCCCTTAACTGCTTTTTGTATTTGGGTTCTTTCGGAATCTGTTTTTCAAGCTGTTCCTCAACGCATTTAAGTGCTTTTACCATGTCTTCAACCTTCATTCTCTCCATCTGTATTTCCTCCTTCAGCATCCTGTATAATCTCTGTGATATCCACTCCAAGTTCTCTGGCTAGTTTTCCAAGTGTGTATGGCTGCGCATTGTGTCCTCCGAGGATGTTCTGCATAGTTGACTTTGGCATTTTAATGTCTTTTCCTTTTATGCCTTTTCTAGCCATGATAATCTCTATTTTTCTTCGATCTGCTTTCATTTTTTGTTCTCCTACAGATAACTTTTTCCGAAAGCATCAATGAACTGCTGCCGGCTGTGAGTTTCCTCGAATGTTCTTTGTCCGATTTTATGCATCAGGTTCATTGTGTCCGAGCATCTATGTACTGCCAGAGGTCCTAATGTGTGGTGGTTTCTGCACAGCCACACCTTCATTCCTGTTTCTTCCGAATGTTTCTTGTTTGGACCTCCGAATATATGATGTTCTTCCGTGATCAGATATTTTTTATAATTTTCATCCATGAGCATGCAAAGATAACATGTCCCATTTTTTTCATGTAGCGGGCTTTTGGGATGTTTCATTCTTTTTTTCTTCCTGCCGGTCTGCATTTCTTTTGTATAGATCATAACTGCTCCTTTCCGGAGGAGGCTATACAGGTACCTCCTCCTTTTTTGTAATGTATATGATTTTAGATAGCACCCGTTACTTTAATGTGTCCGATTCGGACACCTTTCCTGCCATATTTAAGGCATGACAGATATATGTTGGAAAATTGCAAACTCCATTACAGTATTCTTCCAGTTGCCCCTGGTCTGTGATTTCTTTCGGTTTCTGGCAGATGCAATCGCATACGTAGCTCGACATCTTATCTATCTCTTTCTGCGACTCGTTCATTTCTGTACCCCCTTTAAGAATTCAATGAGTTCCGTCTCACTGTTCGGAAACTTGTTATACTTCGGATGATACGTCCATTTCGGCACGCCTCCGGCTCTTTCCGGTTCCGGTCCGCCTACAAGATGCAGATTGTTAATTGAAAAAGTAAATGCAACCCCTAGATCTATTTGTTCTCAAATGCAGAC